>Ga0209181_10005412_pt1 | contig 18389 bp, 18 predicted proteins | sample MAT05_FD_187208 | JGI IMG/M metagenome (GOLD analysis project Ga0209181, IMG submission 187208) | Freshwater microbial communities from Lake Fryxell liftoff mats and glacier meltwater in Antarctica - MAT-05 (SPAdes) (version 2) | ecosystem: Environmental > Aquatic > Freshwater > Ice > Liftoff...
CTCGGTTCAAGGGTCTCGCACCAAAAGCCTGATCATACCCTTTTTCTGCTAAAAAATCTTTTGCTTTTTCGGATAGTTCAACAGTATAACCAAGAGTAAGTATGCGGGCAAACAATTTACCCAATGAGATATCGATGATTTTATGGATGTGTTCTCTTTGAAGGGAATTAAATACGATTACATCATCCAGACGATTTAAAAACTCAGGTGAAAAGGCTCTCTTCAACGCATTTTGAATAGTCGACTTCATCACATCTTCATCATTTTCACGATTGGCCTTAGTTGCAAAACCAATGCCCGATCCAAAATCTTTCAAATCACGAACGCCAATGTTGGAGGTCATGATGATGATGGTATTGCGGAAATCCACTCTCCTTCCAAGTCCGTCAGTAAGGATGCCATCATCGAGTACTTGTAATAGGATATTGAAAACATCAGGGTGTGCTTTTTCGATTTCATCTAACAACACAACGCTGTATGGCTTTCGTCTAACCTTTTCGGTTAGCTGTCCACCTTCTTCATAACCTACATAGCCGGGAGGTGCACCCACAAGGCGAGAGACGGAGAATTTTTCCATGTACTCGCTCATGTCAATTCGAACCAAGGCGTCTTCTTTGTCAAATAGGTATGTGCCCAGCACTTTTACCAGTTCTGTTTTACCAACACCAGTAGGCCCCAAGAAAATGAAAGAGCCAATTGGTTTTTTAGGATCTTTTAATCCAACGCGTGTACGTTGAATGGCGCGGGTTAATTTTTTGATTGCTTCCTCTTGGCCAATCACCTTGGTACTCAATTGCTCGGCCATACCAAGCAACTTGTTACTCTCCTTTTGAGCGATGCGATTGGCGGGGATTCCCGTCATCATCCCTACTACATCAGCAACGTTGTCTTCGGTAACCGTATATTTTTCGGTGCGTGTTTTTTCCTCCCAACGTGCTTTGGCTAAATCCAATTGCTCTATGAGTTTCTTTTCTTTGTCGCGTAGTTGGGCAGCCTCTTCATACTTCTGGCTTTTCACTACGCGATTTTTCTCCTTCTTTACATCTTCAATAGCATCCTCGAACTTCACTATGTCATCCGGTACATGGATGTTGTTGATATGAACCCGGGCACCCGCTTCATCCATCACGTCAATGGCTTTGTCAGGCAGGAAGCGGTCGCTGATATATCGGTCTGAAAGCTTTACGCAGGCCTCCAACGCTTCCTTCGTATAACTTACGTGGTGATGATCTTCGTATTTGTCTTTGATGTTTTCCAAGATCTGGATCGTTTCATCCACGGAAGTGGAATCGACCATAACCATTTGAAACCTTCGCGCCAACGCTCCGTCTTTTTCAATGTACTGACGGTACTCGTCTAAAGTGGTCGCTCCAATACACTGGATTTCTCCCCGTGCCAACGCTGGCTTGAACATGTTAGAAGCATCCAGCGAGCCAGATGCCCCGCCCGCACCCACGATGGTGTGCAACTCGTCAATAAAAAGAATTACGTCTGCTGATTTTTCCAATTCATTCATCACGGCCTTCATGCGTTCTTCAAACTGGCCACGGTACTTGGTGCCCGCAACCAGCGAGGCTAGATCCAGTGTTACTACTCGTTTGCCAAAAAGAACACGCGAGACTTTCTTTTGAATGATTCGTAAGGCTAAGCCTTCAGCAATGGCGGTTTTACCTACGCCTGGTTCTCCGATCAAGATCGGGTTGTTCTTTTTTCTACGGCTCAAAATTTGAGCCACGCGTTCGATTTCTTTCTCTCGGCCAACGATCGGATCGAGTTTGTTGTCTTCTGCTAATTTGGTGAGGTCTCTACCGAAATTATCCAATACAGGTGTGCGAGATTTTTCCGCACCTTTTTTTTCTTTCCCCGAGCCTGACATTGAACCACTGCCAAACATTTTTGACGAGTCATCATCTGGATCATCGGTGTCCGAAGCGGCAGTAGGTTGTTCATGTTGGTACTCTAACATTTCTTTCACCACATCGTAGGCAACATCAAACTTGTTTAATATCTGAGTTGCTAAGTTGTCTGGATCACGAAGGATGGATAATAGAAGGTGTTCTGTTCCAATCAATTGAGCTTTGAAAACTTTTGCTTCTAAGTAAGTAATCTTTAGTGTTTTTTCAGAAGCGCGTGTTAACGGAATGTTCGCGAGATTTTTTATTTCATGCGTGGCTGTTCCTTTTGAGATTTTTTCAATCTCACCACGAAGTTGGTCAAGAGGCACTCCCAATTTTTTCAGAACACCCACCGCCACTCCTTCTCCCTCGCGGATCATTCCCAAGATAAGATGTTCCGTTCCGATGTAGTCGTGTCCTAGTCTCAACGCTTCTTCGCGACTCAATGAGATTACTTCTTTGACTCGATTAGAAAATTTGGCTTCCATATTTGGCATAGAATATTGATATGTGTAAATGTAAAGTTTTACAGGCTATAATTCCAAACCTGCGTTTGAGCAAATCAGTTGAGTTCCAAACACAGACTTAAAACGTTTTGTTCAGTTTAGAAGATTGAATGATGCGGATCGAATGGGGACCTTCACAAAACAATAGATCTAAGATGCTCAAGTTGGGTACAAATTCGTTGCCAAAAACTTGTTGGTAAGGAATGGGGTGATAGAATGGCCGATTTGCAAATGGTTTTTTGGGACTAATTTGACTACGAAAGTCAGAAACAAAGTTAGGAGCGGGCATTTCGTATGAATGGGTGAACGAAAGGTTTACTTTGAAGCCAACAGATTTCAGACAGAATGACAGCAATTCGCAATTTAGATCGAACAGGTATTTATGTCCTTTGTAGAGGATTTTTTTTATTTCATCCGAATAAAATTCAAAATAAGGTGCGTTTCGATAGGCAGATTCCAGAGTCCGCCAATGGTTATTTTGCCACTTTTGTTGATGATCTATTTTGACCTCTTGGACAGGAATTTTTCCGTGCTTGTCGCGCAGCGGCACAATCAAGAGTTGAATTCCCTGTGAAGTGGTGATGTAGCAGCGGTTTCGAAAACTTTGCTTTACATAATACTCATGTCGTTCCAATTGAATCTCCTCAAAGGAATGAAGCGCACAAAAATATTCTAAGGAAGGAAGATAGTGAAGGTCAATCCGGGCAGTCTTCGTCAAAAGTAAATTGGGATTCAATGTCGTTAAATTAAGCCTCATTTTTTTACCTCAGCTCTAATCCTCTCCAGAAGAGAGGAGGACAACGGAGCTTAACTTAACGACATTGAACGGGGATTTCTTATTGAAGCATTTTCAATAGTGTGCTCAACCGCTGCTTCAAACTCCTTCGATCGATAATGAAGTCGAGGAAACCGTGCTCGAGAACGAATTCGGCACTCTGAAAACCTTTTGGCAAATCTTTGCCAATTGTTTCGCGAATGACTCGCGGCCCCGCAAACCCAATCAATGCGCCTGGCTCGGCAATGTTAAAGTCTCCGAGCATGGCATAGGAAGCAGTAACACCACCCGTAGTTGGGTCAGTAAGCAATGAGATGTAAGGAATTTTGGCTTCGTCCATCAGCGCGAGTTTTGCGGAGGTTTTGGCCATTTGCATCAGTGAAAGACCCGCCTCCATCATTCTTGCTCCACCCGATCGGGAGATCATTAAGAAAGGCGTTTTGGTTTTTAAAGAATGATCAATGGCGCGGGCAATCTTCTCACCAACCACCGATCCCATCGAGCCTCCAATAAATGTAAAGTCCATGCAGGCAATGCAAATATCGATACCGTTCATTTTTCCGTAAGCAGAGCGCAAAGCATCTTTTAAGCTGGTCTTCGCTTGTGATTCCTTTATTCGTTTTTGATAGGCTTTAGTATCAACAAACTTTAAAGGATCTGCCGATTCCATAGTGGCATCCAGTTCTGTAAACTCGTTGTTGTCAAACAGGATTTCAAAATACTCTTCCGAACCGATTTTTACGTGGAGGTCTTCTTCCGGCACTACGTAAGCATTGTTTTTTAGCTCACGTGTATGAACAATTTTTCCTCCGGGAGATTTGAACCAAAGCCCATCGGGTACTTCTCTTTTAGATTCGGTGGGGGTGAGAATTCCTTTATCGGTACGTTTGAACCAAGGCATAATTTAATTGATCAATTTGAAGATTTGAGAATTAGTTGATGAACTTACTTCGCCCTATCCTTTTCCAACTCCGTCAGTCGAGCAGAAATCTTTTTGGCTTCCCTCATTGCTTCTTCTGTTGCATTTAACCTGAGCTTTAATTTTTCGGTCACTTTCTTTAGTCTTTGCTCAGTCTCCTTCAGCCTTTTCGATTTTGATATAGCATCACTATTCATACCCTAATTTTTTAATTCGGCTATCATTTTCAAAAATTTCATTTCTATAGAAAGAGTTTTTTCCATTCATTCGCCCGATCAGCGCGTTAAGGATGTTGAAATAATTTTGCATCGTTGGATGATTGATTAAATCAGTGTCAATCGTGCTCAGTTCTTTTTCAGCTTCATAAATAGCTGCCTCATTCAATAAGATTTCCTTGGCTAGCTCACTATTTCTTTCCTCCAGCCGCTCAATCTCTTTCTGGTTTTCACCTAGGCGATATCAATCTTGCTATCCAAATACACATCTTGTATAGCTTGTAAAATTTCAACACCTTCTTTCATCGGGCGTTGGAATGCTTTTCTTCCAGAGATCAAGCCCATACCACCAGCGCGTTTGTTAATGACAGCTGTACGAACGGCATCGGCCATGTCGCTTTCGCCTTTTGAATCTCCACCGGAATTGATCAAGCCAGCACGGCCATTATAGCAATTCAACACTTGGTAGCGGCATAGATCAATTGGATGGTCAGTTGTCAATTCAGTATAGATGCGCTCATCCAATTTGCCATAGCTGCTTCCTCCAGTATTCAAGGCTTTATAGCCACCATTATTAGTGGCCAACTTTTGTTTAATTACATCGGCCTGAATAGTTACGCCCAAATGGTTTGCCTGGCCTGTTAAATCAGCCGATTGGTGATAATCAATTCCATCTTTCTTAAAGGCATCGTTGCGCGTGTAGCACCACAAGATTGTGGCCATACCCAATTCATGAGCGCGTTCAAAGGCTGCTGACACTTCCTGAATTTGGCGCGTAGCATTATCTGATCCAAAGTAGATAGTGGCGCCCACTGCTACGGCTCCTAGGTTCCACGCGTCTTCTACTGAGCCGTACATAATTTGATCAGCTCTATTTGGATAAGTAAGTAGTTCGTTGTGATTAATCTTTACAATGAACGGAATTTTGTGCGCGTATTTCCTTGACATGATCGCCAACCCTCCAAAAGTGGTAGCTACCGCGTTGCACTCTCCTTCTATCGCTAACTTGATGATATTTTCCGGATCAAAGTAGATCGGATTCTTTGCAAAAGATGCCCCCGCACTGTGTTCTATACCTTGGTCAATTGGCAAAATGGAGAGATAACCTGTTCCGCCTAAGCGACCCTTATCAAACAGCGTTTGAATGCTTCGCATAGTTTGCGTATTGCGATTCGAAATTGAAAAAATCCGGTCAACGAAATCGGATCCTGGCAGATGAAGATTTTCCTTTAAAACAGTTTTGCTTTTGTGGTTTAAAAGCGACTCGGCATTTTTACCAAGTAATTCGGTGATGGAGGGTCTGGCCATAGTTTTTTTATGTGAGCGACAAATATACTGAGTGCTACGTAGCTTACACAACATCAAATTCAGGAAAGTGCCTTTCGATAGAAATAGTGAAGCATATCAAAGAGAGTAAGCGTAGTAGCGGGATGCTCGGCTAATTCATCCAAGGTAAAGCGCTAAAGCAAAAAACCCATTTCAACGCGTTGAAATGGGTTTTTAAATGCTAAAACGAATTTTAGGCTTATTTTACAGTAGCTAATTTCTCTTTAATTCTAGCAGACTTGCCTTGACGGCCTTTCAAATAGAACAACTTTGCTCTACGTACTCTTCCGGCCTTTACAAACTCAATTTTATCAATGCTTGGGCTAAGAATCGGGAAAATACGCTCCACACCAACTCCGTTGGAAACTTTTCTCACAGAGAAACTCTCACCATTGGTAGACGTTCCCCTTCTATAAAGAACTACGCCTTGGAACTGCTGGATACGCTCCTTATTTCCTTCGCTGATTTTTACATGCACGTTGATGGTATCACCTGACTTAAAGCTTGGTATTCCCGCTCTTTTGGAGGCTAGCTCTTGTTCTACAATTTTTATTAAATCGGCCATACAACTCGGTTTTTAAAATGGACTGCAAATATAGCAGTCTTACTCAAAAAATGGGCGCTTCACCTAAAGATTTTTGGAACGCACAAGACTTATGTGTATAAATTGCTTTATTTTTACACATGGGAAAGATGAAACGGATAAATATTGATTTGGACGATGAGCTGATGGAACGGGCCATGCGGATCAGTGGTGCCAAAACAAAAAAAGAATTGGTGAATAACGCGCTGCGGTTTTACAGAGATTTCTTGCGCGAACAGCAAAAAGAAAAAGAGCAAGAAGAACAAAGTAAGAAACCATGAGAACGAATATTGATTTTGATGAAGAACTAATGACGGAAGTCATGCGATTTGCCAAGCTTACGAAAAAGAAAGAAGCGGTAGAAAATGCTATTGCGCGTTATGCGAGTTACTTAAAGCGGCAGGAACTTCTTGATTTATTTGGAACGGTGGAATGGGAAGGGGATTTGAATGAGATGAGAACTTCCAAATACTTATGATATTGGTTGACACATCCGTATGGATTGATTCATTTCAGAATAAAGATACTATGCAAGTAAAAATACTGAAAGAATTAATCAAATCACGGGATGAAGAAATATGCACCTGTGCTACCATTATTCAAGAAGTACTACAAGGTGTGAGAGAGGATTCTAAATTCGAGTCTTTAAGATTACAATTTTTGAACATGGTCATATTTACGGCAGATCAAGTTCAAGTAGCTATTGAAGCGGCTAGCCTCTATCGCTTGGTTAGAAAAAAAGGTGTGACCATTAAAAAGCCTAATGATTGTATAATCGCATGGTATGCCATCAACAATAAAGTAAAACTACTTCACAACAATTCTGATTTTGATTTAATTGCTGAGCATACCGAACTGAAAGTGGTGAGGCTAAAGTAATTTTGGCCTTCTCTGTTTAGTTCGTTCTAACGATTCGTCTTGCTTCCAATCTTCGATTTTTGCCTGATGGCCAGAGAGCAATACGTCAGGTACTTTCCAGCCATTGTATTCTGCCGGGCGAGTATAAACGGGCGGAGCAATTAATCCATCTTGAAAAGAATCGCTGAGCGCGGATGTTTCGTCATTCAATACTCCGGGCAATAAGCGAATGACAGAATCGGCAACCACGGCCGCTGCCAATTCTCCTCCCGAAAGGACATAGTCACCAATGCTGATTTCGCGCGTGACCAAATGTTCGCGGACTCGTTCATCCACACCTTTGTAATGGCCACAGAGTAAAATCATATTTTGCTTTAGGCTCAATTGATTGGCTAGCGATTGTGATAGCAGCTCACCATCGGGGCTCATGTAAATGATTTCATCGTACGCTCGTTCTGATTTCAGCGCGGAAATACACCGATCAATGGGTTCAATCATCATCACCATTCCAGCGCCACCGCCAAAAGCATAGTCATCTGTGGTGCGGTGCTTGGTGGTTGAGAATTCTCTTAGGTCATGCACCATCACCGTCACCAAGCCTTTCTCTTGTGCCCTTTTTAAAATGGAATCCGAAAAGGGGCTGTCGAGCAATCGCGGTAAGCAGGTAATGATGTCCAGTCTCATATCTTAAATGTCCAAAAAGCCGTCTGGCAAAACAACTTTAATAATCTTTTTGGTTTTGTTTGAACTGATCACAAACGGGCTGTTGACTGGGATGAGTACTTCTTTTCCGTTAAAAAGGAGTGTTAAAAGTCGGTTAGGGCCAGCAGAAGATACCTCTGTGATTTCCCCTAACTCGCCCAAGTTTTCGTCAATCACGGTGAAGCCGATTACTTCATCATCGTAAAATTCGCCCCGCTTCAGTTTAGGCCTTACTTCTTTTGGAAGAAAGATGCTCGAACCTTTCAAAAGGGTAGCTTTTTCGGATGTATCGATATCGTCAAACTTGATGAACACCTTATCTCCTCGGTCAGAAAAAGAAGAAATGAAATAGGGCACCAGTGAACCCTGCTGCTCAATGAAAACTGATTTGAACGTGTTAAAGTCAACGTCCTCACTCATGTTGAGTGTCACTTCTCCCTTTAACCCATGAGTTTTTGCTACGTAGCCTATCTTAAAACACTTTTCTTTTTCCATATCAACTGCAAATAAAAAATGCCATCCCGATAAGGTGATGGCATTTTTCTGTTTTTTGAATTTTGAATATTATGCTTGCTCTTCGGCAACAGGCGCTTCACCTTCTGTAACTTCAGCAGCAGGAGCGGCAACTGGCACTTCTGCCTTTTTGCGGATTGCTTCTGCACGTGCTTCTTTCACTTTCGTTTCTGCTTCTTTGCGCGCTTTGGCAGCGTCTTGCTTAGACTTCGTTAGGTCGGAAACCTTTGATTGAATGGCATCTTGTTTGGTCTTCAACCAGTCTGCTAATTTTACGTCAGCAGCTTCTTGAGTCAAGGCGCCTTTATCAACACCTATTTGCAAATGTCTTTTGAACATAATGCCTTTGTAAGAAAGCATCGCCCTTACGGTGTCAGAAGGCTGTGCGCCAACCATCAGCCAATGAAATGCTCTATCATCTTTAATCACGATGGATGCAGGATTGGTAGCGGGGTTGTAAGTACCTATTTTTTCAATGAATTTGCCATCTCGTGGCGCTCTCGCATCAGATACAACGATGTCAAAAATCGAAAGCTTTTTGCGGCCTCTGCGAGCCAATCTCATTTTTACCATTTTTTTTTATTTTTTTAATGTTGGAACACGTCCGTTTTTAAAAGGGTTGCAAAGATAATCGGATTTTGAATATATGCCAATGTGTGTGGCAGGAAAACCAGAAAATGAAGCTTTTTTGCCGTTTTGCCCTTTAAAGAGCTATTCGTCAGGCGATAAGCCAAAAGCGCACGAGTAATATTTGTTTAAGCGGTTATTAAGTTTTTTAATTTTATCCACTCTCTTTACATTTACCTACTTTTCAAAATAGAAAAATGGACAAGTACAGTTACATTTCCAACGCTGATAATAGTTACATCGACCAACTTTATCAAAACTACAAACAAGATCCGGCATCGGTGGACGGCTCTTGGCAAAAATTCTTTGAGGGCTTCGATCTGTCATCGCAGCGATTTGGTGAGAACGGACACGCAGCCACTGCCGCAGGCGACACACCTAATATTAAAGAGGCCTATGTGCGCACGCTCATTTTTGCCTATCGTTCTTTCGGGCATTTAAAGTCCAATACCAATCCCGTACGCGAAAGGCGCGATCACGGTGTGCAATTGGATCACACTAAGTTTGGCTTGGCAGATAGCGATTTGGATACCGAGTTTGATGTGGCTTCTGAAATTGGGATGCCAAAATCATCGCTCAAAAAAATAATTGAACGATTGAAGGTTTTGTATTTGGGAACGATCGGGTTTGAGTACAATTTCATCCGAAATGACGAAGTGCGTAGTTGGTTCTTTCAGAAAATTGAGCAGGAGTACTTTACTTACAATCCCGATCAGGCCGAAAAGAAGCGAATTTTAGGTAAGTTGAACGAAGCAGTTGTATTCGAGAATTTTCTTCATACTAAATTTTTAGGCCAGAAACGTTTTTCATTGGAGGGCGGAGAGAATACGATCCCTGCTTTGCAGACCATTATTAATAAGGCAGCTGAGTTGGGCGTGAAAGAAGCTGTGATCGGTATGGCGCACCGTGGGCGTTTGAACGTGCTGACCAATATCTTAGGAAAAATTTATGAGCAAATTTTTACGGAATTTGAAGGTAATGTTAATCCGGATTTGACCATGGGCGATGGCGATGTAAAATACCACTTGGGGTATGCCAGCCACATTGATACACCATCGGGAAATAAAATTTATTTGAAGCTTACTCCCAACCCTTCTCATCTAGAGGCGGTGAATCCATTGGTGGTGGGTTATACGCGTGGGCAAATTGATGATGAGTATGATGGGGATTTGAACAAAGCCATGTCCATTCTGATTCATGGAGATGCTGCCATCGCAGGCCAGGGAATAGGATATGAAGTTATTCAAATGTCTGGGCTTCCCGGATACACCACTGGAGGTACGATTCACTTTGTAATCAATAACCAAGTTGGTTTCACCACCGACTATGATGATGCCCGCACCAGTATTTATTGTACGGACATTTCAAAGATTGTAGATGCGCCCATTCTTCATGTGAATGGAGATGATGCAGAGGCCGTAACGTTCTGTTCTAATTTGGCTGTGGAGTATCGACAAAAATTTGGCAAGGATATTTTTATCGACATGCTTTGCTACCGCAGGCATGGCCACAACGAAAGCGATGAACCGAAATTTACGCAGCCTAAACTCTACAATTTAATCGCCAAGCACCCGAATCCACGCGAAGTGTATGTAAAAAAATTGATTGAAAGGGGAGATGTGGATGCCTCGTTGGCGGATGAAATGGACAAGAACTTCCGCAATCAATTACAAGATCGGTTGAACGAAGTGAAGCAAAAGCCACTTCCCTACAAGTCACAAAAAATTGAAGAGGAGTGGGAAAAAATGCGCAAGTCAACACCTGCAGATTTTGATCAGTCACCCGATACAAGTGTTAAGCAAGCATTGGTTGATAAAGTTGCCAAAGCGCTCACTACTATTCCAGAAGGGTTTAAAGCCCTCAAGCAAATTGAAAAGCTATTGAAAGATCGCAGCACAGCCTTTAACGAAACAAAAATGTTGGGCTGGGCAGAAGCGGAATTATTGGCTTATGGCTCACTTCTTTCGCAGGGTACACCCGTGCGCATGAGTGGTCAAGATGTAAAGCGCGGAACCTTTAGTCATCGACATGCTTACTTTTTTGATGCCAATACGAATGAACCTTATTGTGGATTGGATAACATTGAAAAGGGTCAATTGAAATTTAATATCTACAACTCACTACTTTCCGAATTTGGTGTGTTGGGTTTCGAATATGGCTATGCTATGGCTACGCCAAACGCGCTCATTATTTGGGAAGCGCAGTTTGGTGACTTTGCCAATGGAGCGCAAGTGATGATCGATCAATTTATTTGTAGTGCCGAATCTAAATGGCAACGAATGAATGGATTGGTTATGTTGTTACCTCACGGCTATGAAGGTCAAGGACCCGAACATTCGAACGCACGGCCTGAGCGATTTTTGCAATTGTCGGCTGAGTACAACATGATTGTATGTAACCCAACGACAGCCGCGAACATTTTTCATTTGTTGAGGAGGCAAGTAGCATGGGATTTCAGAAAGCCGTGTATTGTTCTCTCACCCAAGTCATTGTTAAGACATCCGTTGGTTGCCTCACCACTTAAGGATTTCACCAAAGGTTCGTTTCAAGAAGTGATTGACGATGCGAATGTTAATCCAAAAGATGTGAAGAAGGTGGTGTTATGTACCGGCAAAGTGTACTATGATTTGCTGGAAGCACAATCAAAGAAAAAGAAATTAGATGTAGCGCTGGTGCGGATGGAACAACTCCACCCTTTCCCAGAAAAACAATTGGATGCAGTGTTAAAGAAATACAAAGGGGCAAAATTAGTGTGGACGCAGGAAGAGCCGGCAAACATGGGATATTGGTCTTTCATCTTGCGATATATGACTGGGTTAGAATTAATATCGAGAAAGGCCAGCGCTTCTCCTGCCACCGGTTTTAAAAAGGTGCATGACGCGGAGCAACAAAAAATAGTATCACAGTCATTGGAAGTATAATTATCCAAAAAAAATATGGCACAGCAAGTAAAAGTTCCTACAGTAGGAGAGTCTATCACAGAAGTTACCATTGCAAATTGGCTGAAGAAAGATGGTGATATGGTGAAGATGGATGAGGTAATAGCCGAGTTGGAGTCTGACAAGGCAACTTTTGAATTAACTGCTCCGCAAGCGGGCGTGTTGAAAATTGCAAAAGCCAAAGGAGAGGTGGTGCCCATTGGCACGGTGATTTGCGAAATTGCAGAAGGTGGTGGTGCAGCAACCGTTAGCAAGCCCACTCCAACTAAAGAAATAAAAACTGAAACCCCTTCTACTCAACCAATGAAAGCGACAGGAGCTATTAAAGAAATGAAAGTGCCAGCCGTGGGAGAATCCATTACGGAAGTAACCATCTCGACTTGGCTCAAAAAAGAGGGTGACTTTGTAAAGCTGGATGAAATATTGGCTGAAGTGGAATCGGATAAAGCAACTTTTGAACTGCCTGCCGAAGCCAACGGAATCTTGAGAATTGTGGCAAAGGAGAAAACCACATTGCCGATTGGCGGGTTGATTTGTAAAATTGAAGTGACGGAGGGAGGAGTTCCTGCGGCTGCAACTTCAGCTCCAAAAGAGACATCTACTTCTCAGCCTGCCACTACCTCTGTTTCTTATGCAGCGGGGACGCCCTCACCAGCCGCAGCAAAAATATTAGACGAGAAAGGAATTGCGAGCAATCAAGTGGCGGGAAGTGGCGTAGGCGGAAGAATCACAAAAGAAGATGCTGTCAAAGCGCAAGCAACCGCACCAGCAAAAGATACGAAAGCCGCTCCCGCATTGTCGCCTCCAGTTATTACCTCCGGTGGCTCGCGCAACGAGCGGAGAGAGAAGATGACATCAATTCGTAAAACTATTGCAAAACGATTGGTGGCAGTGAAAAATGAGACGGCTATGCTCACGACTTTCAACGAAGTGGACATGAAGCCAGTGATGGATTTGCGCAGCAGATACAAAGATCAGTTTAAGGAAAAATATGGTGTGGGCTTGGGCTTTATGTCCTTCTTCACCAAGGCGGTGTGTGTGGCCCTGAAAGATTTCCCTGCGGTGAATGCATCGATTGATAAAGACGAGATTGTGTATCATGATTACTGTGATGTGTCGGTAGCCGTTTCAACTCCGCGTGGATTGGTAGTACCTGTGATCAGAAATGCGGAATCGTTGAGCATGAATCAAGTGGAGGCGGAAATAGTGCGATTGGCTACGCGTGCGCGCGATGGGAAACTCTCTATAGAAGAAATGACGGGAGGAACATTTACGATTACGAATGGCGGTGTTTTTGGTTCAATGCTTTCGACCCCCATTATCAATGCACCGCAGTCAGCTATTTTAGGAATGCACAATATTGTGGAACGCGCAGTAGTACAAAAAGGCGAGATAGTGGTAAGGCCAATTATGTACTTGGCACTTTCGTATGATCACCGGATTGTTGATGGCCGCGAGTCGGTAAGTTTCTTAGTGCGTGTGAAAGAATTATTGGAAGATCCGGGAAGGTTGATTTTGGGGGTTTAAGTCCAACCATGATACCCAATATCTCAATAAGGAATTTTAAGACCATTAAAGAATTGCACTTTGATTGCAAAAGGGTAAACCTATTTATTGGTGATGCAAATACGGGCAAATCAAATCTTTTTGAAGCCATTTCCCTTTTAAATTTTAATCGAGATCTTTCTAAGTTTATTCGCTTTCATGAGATATCACACTTGTTTCATGAGTATGATACTAAGTTAGATATTATAGTTGAGGCAGGTAACTTGTTGTCAAAGTGTTGGGTCGAATCTGATGAATTTTTAATCGAGAGTATTTTTGATATTGAATCCCCATTCAAAGCTTTTTATAGTAATGATGGAAAACTAAGACATGTTATGTCGGGGGTGCAAAATCCCTTAAAAGTTTTGTCTTATAAATACAATCCCAATGTAACTTTTGGGAAAAGTGAAAAATTATATTTAGAAACTCCCTTTGGAGAAAATCTTCCCTCGGTTTTGCTTTCGAACCGCGAATTGCATTCTTTGGTAAAAAATCTTCTTGAGGATTTAGGTTTTAAATTATTGATCAAACCCTTTGAAAGTAGTTTTGAGATCATCAGAGAGAACAATGGTTCGTTTTTATCATTTCCGTTGGTAACAATGTCGGATACAGTCAAAAGGGTCATCTACTATCTGGCCATCATTAAATCTAACGAAAATGCATCCATATTGCTTGAGGAGCCAGAGTCAAACACCTTTCCCTTTTATACAATGGCACTGGCGGAAATGATCGCAAGACAGGACGAAAATCAATACTTCATTATCACCCACAATTCTTATTTGATCAATTCCATTATTGAAAAAACTCCATTGACTGATCTGACTGTGAATTTGGTTTATAGTGAAGATTATAAAACAAAAATTAATGCTTTGTCTGATTCCGGTATTGAAAGTGTTCTAAATTTTGGTAGCGATGTTTTTTTGAATTTCGACAAATTGTTAGTGATTGAATGATTTATTTTGAATGCTATTCCGATCAGGCTTTTCTACATAGTTTAGGGGTGACTTCTAAAAACATGGATCATTCGTTTAGCAAAGGAAATGTTTGCAATAAGCTCCAAAGAAGTACAAATTCAATTGGGCTTGTTGATGAAGATCCGGGAGAAACTCAACCAAGTTTTATTAGATATCTTATTGAGGCACAACGGATAGTTTACAATGATCAATACCTGATTTTGTTTTCTGATCCTAAAACTCAAAATAGATTGATTCTGATTAGACCAAATATTGAAGCTTGGTCAATAAGAATAGCTAAAGATTTAGAGATCGATTTAAGCAGCAGTTCTTTTAACTTATCGAGTAATGAAGATGAATTACATGAACTATTGGGTTTTGCTAGAAACCATCGTATGTTAGAATCATTCAAGAATTTTTTTATCGGTGCATCAAGGCACCCGGCAATCATTAGAATAAAAGATTTTATACAATAATTTAATTTTATGCAATACAACGTCATCGTTATTGGCTCGGGTCCTGGAGGATATGTAGCAGCCATCCGCTGTGCTCAATTGGGTATGAAAACTGCTGTCATTGAAAAGTATGATACGCTTGGTGGCACTTGTTTAAATGTGGGATGCATTCCCTCCAAGGCATTGTTGGATTCATCCGAACACTTTTACAATGCAGCACATACATTCAAAGAACATGGCATTGATATCTCTGAACCAAAAGTGAACTTGGTTCAGATGATTTCGCGCAAAGCGGGAGTGGTAAAGGCCAATGTGGACGGTATTGCTTTCCTGATGAAGAAAAACAAAATTGATGTATTGAAAGGAGTTGGTTCGTTCGTGGATAAGAATACAATCAAAGTTACCGCAAGCGATGGAAAGGAAACTTCTTATACAACGGAAAAAGTAATCATTGCCACTGGTTCAAAACCAACGCCACTTCCGTTTGCTCCCTTTGATAAAAAGAGAATTATCTCTAGCACTGAGGCATTGGAGTTGAAAGAAGTTCCGAAGCACATGATTGTGGTTGGTGGGGGTGTGATTGGTATGGAGCTTGGATCGGTATATGCCCGCATCGGTTCTAAGGTTACGATAGTAGAATTTTTGGATAGCCTCGTTGGCACAATGGATGGCACCATGGGCAAAGAGCTGCAAAAGGCAACCAAGAAATTAGGGATGGATTTTTATCTAGGCCACAAAGTCACTTCGGTAGAGAACAAAGGAAAGGAAGTGGTTTTGAAAGCGGAGCCAAGAAACGGGGGCGCAGTAATTGAATTGAAAGGTGATTATTGTTTGGTGTGTGTCGGACGCAGACCGTACACCGATGGATTGGGATTAGATAAAGTGGGGATCGAATTGGATAGAGGAAAAATTGTTGTTGATGATCACCTCAAAACAAAGGTCGACAATATTTACGCTCTTGGCGATGTGGTACGCGGAGCGATGCTAGCGCACAAAGCGGAGGAAGAAGGGGTGATGGTAGCAGAACAATTAGCCGGACAAAAGCCACATATCAACTACTTGTTGATTCCGGGTGTGGTTTACACGTGGCCAGAGGTAGCGAGTGTTGGTTATACCGAAGAGCAATTGAAAGAACAAGGTCGCGCCTACAAAGTGGGCAGTTTTCCCTATAAAGCATTGGGTCGAGCCCGTGCCTCCATGGACTTAGATGGGTTGGTAAAAATATTAGCCGATAAAACTACGGACGAAATTCTAGGCGTTCACATCATTGGCGCTCGCGCTGCCGATATGATTGCTGCTGGCGTAGTGGCGATGGAGTATCGTGCTTCTGCGGAGGATGTTGCCCGTATGAGTCACGCACACCCCACTTATATGGAGGCAGTAAAAGAAGCTTGTCTAGCGGCTACTGCTAATAGGCCGATACATCTGTAAAGAAGAATTTTTCTCAGATATTTTGTACTTTAGGAAGAGTGAATCGTTCCAAAATCTCCAGCGTCATACTCTGGTCAGTCATCTCTGCCGCTTTCATTGGGCCCGGCACAGTGACTACTGCCGTCTCAGCGGGTTCCCAATTTCAACTTCAACTTTTGTGGGCAGTTGTGTTTGCCACAGTGGCGTGTATTATCCTGCAAGAAGTATCTGCCCGCATTACAATTTCAACCGGACTATCAATGGGTCAAGCAATAGAAAAAAAGTTTGGCAGTCGAAAAGGGTTTTGGATCAAGTGGATGGTGGGTGGTTCAGTGCTGTTGGGTTGCGCAGCCTATGAGGCGGGGAATATTTTGGGCGGCACATCGGGTCTGCTTTTGTTGTTGGGTGGCAATGCGAAAGTCTACACGATACTCTTATCTATTGTATCGGCACTCGTTCTTTGGAGCGGACGGGGAAAATGGATTTCGATAGTGATGACCCTATTAGTAGGCATGATGGGACTTGCCTTTTTGGTGTTGGCACTGTACGGAAATTTTTCATTCTCTAACCTGTTGGTTTCAAGTATCGTTCCCTCCATTCCAATCGGATCTGAATTATTAACGCTTGGTTTGGTTGGCACTACCATCATTCCCTACAATTTATTTTTAGGTTCTGGCATTAGCAAAGGGCAAACCATTTCGCTCATGCGGATTGGATTATCAATTTCCGTTTTGATAGGTGGACTAATTACTTCCTGGATATTAATAGCAGGAACACTAGTGGGAAGCTTCTCTTCTTTTTCAGAATTAGGCAATGAATTTCAATCCAAGATCGGGATGATCGGAGTATACGCCTTAGGCATTGGTTTGTTTGCTGCCGGGTTTTCTTCGGCTATTAGCTCTCCTTATGCTGCTTCTGTAATTGCCTCAACGGTGTTTGGCGCGAAAAAAGAAAGAACCGTTCGACTTGTTTGGGGAGCGGTATTGTTGACTGGATTTATTTTTGGCGTTAGCGGTGTGAAACCCATACCGGTAATTCTTGCCGTGCAGGCATTGAATGGATTAATTCTCCCGTTGATTACTACTTTTTTGATTTTGATTGTGAATGATAAAAACTTAATCAAGAGCAGCGATCGTCATGCAGGTTGGTACAATGTTGTTTTGTTGTTGATTCTCGGAAGCGTGTTACTGATTGGACTTAATAATGTAGATAAGGCAATGGTGAATGCATTTCAGTTGGGAAAGACTCATTTGAATTGGGTGATTGGTATATCGTTGGCTACCACTGGCTACATTGCCCTGCTGCTTCGCAGAGGAGTAGTTATTTGACGGTAATCCCGGTATTCTCAATCTTACTCAACTCTTTCAATTCATTTTTAAGATACTTAAATTCTAGGTCTTCCAGTTTGGTATCTCCAGCGGCAGCGTAGTTAATGTAGTCGTAAAACTGAATGCCATTCACTTTACGTGGATTGAAAGCCTTGCGAAAACGAGCATCAATTTTTCCGTCTTCGTTAAAAGAATAAGATAAAAAGCCGATCGTAAAATCCTTTTTGTTGATCCAATAATTAAACGTGTCCTCAAAATCTTCTCCGCCTCCTTCTTGGCCAAAGGTCACTTCAATTTTGTAATAAGATTGATTATCGAGCTTTGTCTCACCCAAAAATTTCTTTTTAACCGAACCATCATTTAATCCATACGGCAGCAACGCAAAATAGATTACTGAATTAGTGGATGAGGTATATTTTACTGCCATCGTATCGGCCACTTGAACTATTGAATCATTGATCTTTCTAACAAAGCCCTCGTTGGTCACAAAGTCGTGAACCGTTTTGGTTGAATCCTTAGCGTCTTTGAAAATTCGCTCATACGAAAATTTCCCTCCTTCGCGCACTGCTTTGTAGTGCCTTCCCCTAAAGTCAAACTCAACAGTTGAATGCAAGTATTTGTCGCCACCGGCAGCCGTTATCGCTTTGTCAATAATTTTTTGTGGATCGTTTTCGGAACAGCTCAAAAGAAAAACGCTCAGTCCGAGAAAAAGTAAAAGGCGCATAAATTATTAGTTATTTATGTTTTGAAGAATGTCCAGTGTTGTCAGTTTGGACTTGCTGAAAACTAGTTTCGATAAGCCTGCTAGCGTCAGGCAATCCCAGCCTGAGATAAAAATAA
>Ga0209181_10005413_pt1 | contig 18388 bp, 16 predicted proteins | sample MAT05_FD_187208 | JGI IMG/M metagenome (GOLD analysis project Ga0209181, IMG submission 187208) | Freshwater microbial communities from Lake Fryxell liftoff mats and glacier meltwater in Antarctica - MAT-05 (SPAdes) (version 2) | ecosystem: Environmental > Aquatic > Freshwater > Ice > Liftoff...
ATGCTGATATTGGCCTACACCAATACTTTTCGGATCAATTTTTACCAGCTCCGCCAATGGATCCATCAGTCTTCTTCCAATACTCACAGAGCCTCTTACGGTAATATCATGATCGGGAAATTCTTCACGCGCAGTCTCTGAGGCAGAGTACACAGAAGCACCATCTTCATTGACAAGGAAAATGGGAACATTCAATTGGAGGGAAGTAATAAACTGTTGTGTTTCACGACCGGCCGTACCATCACCAATAGCGATGGTTTGGATGTTATAAATCTGTACAAGGCTGCGGATAATATGTTCGGCTTCTTGTAGTTTGTAATTTTTTTCATGGATATACATGAGATCCGTCTTTAAAAGATTGCCATTTTCATCAAGACAAACAATTTTGCAACCTGAGCGGTAACCGGGATCAATCGCAAGAATACGTTTACCTCCGAGAGGGGATGACAATAAAAGCTGCCGTAGGTTTTCAGAAAAAACATTGATCGCATCCTCATCCGCTTTTTGCTTTAAGGCCATCCGGAATTCACTTTCCATGGCGGGTTGCAACAGTCGTTTATAGGATTCCTGTATGGCTTTTTTTACCTGCTCAGCCGCCTGGTTATTGGCTATGATCAATTCTTTTTCCATCAACGCAATGGCATTTTCTTTTTGGGGTTCGATACCCATGCGGAGGAAACCTTCGAGAAAACCACGTAAAATAGCCAAGATGCGATGAGAAGGAATTTTCGAGATCAACTCATCAAACTCAAAATAATCTTTATACTTGGCTGCTTGCTCTTCCTTACCTGTAACAAGCTTGCTTTGGATGGCGGCTTCACGTTGGTATAAATTCCTGATATGTGTTCGCAGAGTAGCATTCTCATTGATCTCTTCTGCAAGAATATCCCTTGCACCGGATAAAGCTTCATCCATAGTACTTACTTCTTCCGTAATAAACTTCACCGCTTCGGCTTCAACATTCATATTCGTTTGCTGCATAATCAGTCTTGCCAATGGTTCCAGTCCTTTTTCTTTCGCCATTGTTGCCCGTGTCTTGCGTTTGGGTTTATAGGGTAAATAAATATCTTCTAATTGTGTAAAGGTGTCGGCCTTATCAATAGCGGTCTGTAGACTCTCTGTCATTTGTCCGGCTTCTGTAATGGTTTTGATTATCAGGGTTTTCCTTTCTGAAAATTCCTTTTGAAATTTGGCTTCATCCTGTATTTGCTGGATCTGCACTTCATCGAGATTACCGGTTGCATCTTTACGATACCTTGCTATAAAAGGAATGGTAGAGCCTTCATCCAGTAGCTCCAGTACGCTGTTTACCTGCCTTGTGGCAATATTTAATTTGCTGCTTATAATAGATGAGAATGCATTCATTGTGGCCATATTTTAAAAGCGGCGAAGGTAGGGAAAAATGGGGTGCGTTGACCATTGACCATTGACGATAGACCATTGACCATTGTCGAGTGACTATTGACGATTGACCACTGACCATTATCGATTGACGATTGTCCATCGTCCAGGGTCCATTGACCATAGTTTTTCGTCGATGATTATTTATTCGTATTGATAAAGGAAGTAGAACCGCCGACCATAGTCCATCGTCTATCGTCATTGGTCCATAGTCTATTTTATTTCATCAAAAAAACGCCGAGTAGCTAATAAATAGCTGGTGATTATATACATTGCCAGTTACACTATATGCGAGCGGATTGACAGCGTAATTAACCCCCAATCTGATATTTTGATTTTCTGAATCCTCCAAACCGATAAAATAAGTTAACCCAAAAGTGTAACGTGACCATTTATTTTCGGAGAAGATCATTTTCTGCTTTGTGTACGGCAACTCGCGTTCATTATACTTCCAGATGCCAAAGAGGTTATAGTTAAATACAGGCCCTATGCCTATGTATTTTTTCGCTGTATAGGATGAAGAAGGAAATTCAATAACAAGACAAATTGGAATCTCCATACCAAACAAGTTATAACTACCTCTGTTTTTCTGAATCAATGAATTTGTATTTCGGGTGTAACTGATTCCGCGTATCGTAAAACCAATTTGAGATTCTAGTTTGAAGTTGTTATAAATGTCAAATTGAGTAATTACTCCAAATTTTCCTCCAATGTATGGTCGCTGCCTGATTCTTGGACCCAAATGAGAATTTGATTGCGTTCCTTTTATCACCGCTCTGTCGAATTCTCCTTGTAGCACAATGCCGATCCTTGTTTGGGAATAAGTATTTCCGGCGAATAAAAACAAACAAAAAAGGATCAGGACAATTTTCATTTGGTTGTAAAACTAGGAATAAAATCCTGAACCAGGCTTTTAATTTATGATAGAACGATTGACGATTGACGGACGACTATTGTCCATCGTCAATGATTCCCCATTTATTTCGGTCGGTGGAGACACCAACCGATAGGAAGTATAAGTCTGCTACATACATCTTGCCCCTTACTCCTTTCAACTTACTACTTACTCCTCTTTTTATTTCGGTCGGTGGAGACACCAACCGATAGGAACTAAAAGTCTGCTACATTCAACTTGCCCCTTAATACTTACTACTTACTCCTCTTCTTTTATTTCGGTCGGTGGAGACACCAACCGATAGGAACTAAAATCCCATAAGTAGGCTTTAAATTTATTCCAGAACGGCTATCCATGGTCTATCGTCCATGGTCCATGGTCATTAGCCCACCTTTCCTCTCCACAAAAAATTCCCCTTCCCAAAAATCTATTTCACATTTTTTTATGAATCTACCGTTTTGATGATTAAATTTGCCGCGATTGGAAAGCTCATTTTATACGGGCTTGCTCCAATCAAGGAAACACGCAATGAATACAGTTATCTCACAACGTCAGAAAATACATCCTCATAAATTACTTCTATGGATTGCAATTTGTAGCATCTGTATGATGTTTGCAGGGTGGACAAGTGCGTTCTTGGTTCGCCGGGCACAAGGCAACTGGTTGTTGTTTCCGATGCCAATCGCCTTCTGGATCTCAACGCTGACAATACTTACAAGCAGTGTTACCATGCATTTTACGGTCAGAGAATTCAAGAAACGTAATATGAAGGCCTTTAAAATCCTTTTTTCTCTAACTGCTTTTCTTGGTGTGCTATTTATGCTGCTACAGTTTTTAGGGTTTTACGATCTTCACAAGGCGGGTATAACAGTGGCAAGTAATGCCGATGGTGTTTCAGGAAGTTTTATTTATGTGATCTCTGGAGTTCACATCTTGCATATGCTGGGTGGTGTTATCGCGTTGGTGATCATGTATTTCGTTGTGAATTTCAGAAGGAAAACAAAAATATACAGCAGTACGGGTCTTGAGATCTTAAGCACCTACTGGCATTTTGTGGATGTCCTTTGGATTTATTTGTTCCTTTTTTTTCTATTTAATCAAAATTAATAAAGATGAGTACAGTTGTAGTCGATGGTAATAAGAGAGTTTGGAGTGGCGGGCAGAGTCCGTTTAATCTCAGTTATGGGAAAGTGATGATGTGGTATTTCTTAATGAGTGATGCCTTCACCTTTGGTGCCTTTCTTATTTCCTACGGAACCACCCGTTTTTTCAGTGCCATTTGGCCTGATGCAAACTCGGTATTCAAATCATTTCCTTTTGCCGGCGATATGAATCTTCCGTTGATGTTTGTGAGTTTGATGACTTTCATCCTCATCATCAGTTCGGTGACGATGGTATTGGCAGTACACGCAGGACATTGCCGTGATAAAGCTGGAGTGATCAAATGGATGATCTGGACTATCATCGGAGGAATCGCCTTCTTAAGTTGCCAGGCCTGGGAGTGGATGCACTTGTATCATCATAATGCCTGGTGGGGTGGATTCAGAAACGGAGCTGGCGCAGAATCATTACCACATTTCTTCAAACATGATGTAGACCCTACGTTGTTTGCTTCAGGTGGTGCGGATGCAGCGCATAAGTTCTTTAATTTCTTCTTTACCATTACAGGTTTCCACGGAGCGCACGTTGCCTCAGGGGTCGTGATCAATATCATTATTTTATTAAATACCATTAATGGTACTTACGAACGTCGAGGGCATTATGAAATGGTCGAGAAAGTAGGCCTTTACTGGCACTTTGTAGATCTTGTATGGGTATTCGTATTTACCTGTTTTTATTTGCTGTAGGTGTAAAGGGGTAAGGCATAAGCCATCAGGAACAAGTCCATACCCGCTAACTCGCAACCTGCAACCCTTAACCCGCTAACACGCAACCCACTAACCCGTAAGCCACAACCCAATAACCCGCAACGAATTAACAAACAACTTAAAAAAAGAAGACATGTCAGAATTTAGTCATTACGAAGCAGACCAATCAGCCCTTTATTCCGGAGGACATCATCAGGACGCGAACAGCGCTGAAAGCAAAGGAAAAGTAAAAACAATCATTTGGGTGACAGGTATACTTACCGTGGTTACCATCGTTGAAGTAATTCTTGGATTGTATGGAACCAATGTCGGTATGCCAAAATCTTTGATTAATGGGTTCTTCATCTTGCTGACCCTTTTTAAAGCCGGCTATATCGTCAAAGTTTTCATGCACCTTGGTGATGAATTCAAGAATATGATCCTGACTATCATGATCCCGCTGACATTATTCATCTGGTTTATTATAGCCTTCTTAATGGACGGTGCCTTCTGGCTTTGGATCAATGATCATTTTGGCATTCACATGAATTAATTGAATAAAATCACTTGTAATAATGATCCCCGGCATCTTTAACCGGGGATTTTTTATGCTTATCGCCTAAATACACGACTTGATGGAATAATTTATTTGCTTCTTTACTGGAATTCGTTATCTTAGATTTAACATTCATAAAACGAGCTGGGATGCTTAGCCGAAATAAATGATGCGGTTACATTTTATGAGTTCTTTCATTAAACATAAAAAAAATTAAGCATGAAAAAAATTTTTCTCTCCTTGCTTGCATTGTCTGCAATGACAGGTGCAAGTGTTAAGGCCCAACGTGTCTGCGGAAGTGCAGATCACTACCAGGAAATGTTACACACAGATCCCCTCTTTAAACACAATCACGATCAGATAGAATTACAAACCCAGTATTATCAGGCGCATCCTGAAGCGAAGGTAAGAGCTTTGAAAACGATCCCTGTAGTGGTACATGTGGTGTATAATACAGCTACTCAGAATGTGAGTGATGCACAGATCCTGAGCCAGATCGATGTGCTAAACAAAGACTTCAGGAAATTGAATACAGACTGGAGTAATACACCCCTTGCCTTTCAGGCGTTAGTAGCAGATTGTGAAGTTGAATTTTGTCTTGCCAAACAAGATCCTAATGGGAATCCATCAACCGGTATCGTTCGAAAAAGCACGACCGTTACTTCCTTTGGTACCAATGATGCTGTAAAGAAAAATGCACAGGGTGGAGATGATGCATGGAATGCAAGCAAGTATTTAAATCTATGGGTATGTAATTTAAGTGGCGGCGTATTGGGTTATGCCCAGTTTCCGGGCGGACCGGCCGCAACCGATGGTGTGGTAATCACCCATACCGGTTTCGGAACCACAGGAACTGCTGCAGCACCTTTCAACAAAGGAAGAACAGCTACGCATGAGGTTGGCCACTGGTTGAATTTATATCATATCTGGGGTGATGATGGCGCCGGATGTTCAGGTAGCGATCTTGTAGGTGATACGCCAAACCAGGCCGATGAGAACTATGGCTGTCCTTCATTCCCTGCGGTCTCCTGTAGCAACGGGCCGAATGGTGATATGTTTATGAACTATATGGATTATACAGATGACGCGTGTATGTTCATGTTCTCTGCCGGTCAGAAAGCACGTATGGATGCCTTGTTTGCAACAGGCGGGTCGAAAGCTTCTCTCTTAACATCACTTGGATGTACCGTTCCAAACCCAACTGCATGCGGAACTCCTTCGGGCTTAAGTGCAGGCAGTATAACAACCTCAGGTGCTACCATAACCTGGGGTGCTGTAACAGGAGCTAGCAGTTATAATGTGCAGTATAAATTAGCATCTGCAAGTATATGGACAAACACCACATCAAGCACTACCTCCAAAGCGCTTACCGGTTTATCGGCAAGTTCTGTATACAATGTACAGGTGCAGGCCGTTTGTACAAGCGGAAGCAGTGCCTACAGTAGTATCCTTTCGTTCACTACCTCGGGAGCGCCAACATGTTCAAACAATTATGAAGCAAATAATACAAGAAATACAGCTACTTCTATTTCTTTGAACACCTCAGTAACTTCTATGATTGGAACAAGCAGTGATAAAGATTATTTTAAAATAGTCACACTTTCTTCTGCTCCTAAACTGAAAATAACCCTGGGGACCCTACCGTTTGATTATGATCTGAAACTTTATAATTCTGCCGGAAGTTTACTCGCCACTTCTCAGAACGGAAGTACATTGTCTGAGACAATCACCTACAACAGTGCAAGCACAGGTGCTACGTATTATATCTATGTGTATGGATATGGAGGCGCCTACAGCAATACACAATGTTATACATTATCCACTCAAACAAGTGCTACCAACCTGAAACTTGAACAGGCAGAGATAACAGAAAGCAAGGCTAGTATTACTATCTATCCAAGTCCTGCAAGCAATAAAATTAATGTTGAATTCTTTGCTGCCTCAAACCAGGAAGTGATCCTGAATTTGTACAGCCCTTTAGGTCAGAAATTAAACTCACAACGGATCCCCACAACGGACGGCTTGAATACCGCATCATTTGATGTGGCTAATTTTTCAAACGGTATCTACATCCTTGAGATGATAGACAACGAAGAAAAGAAAACACAAAAATTTGTGATCCAGAAATAAGGTATCATAATCGAATACAAGGAATAGGTTGCTGTAACAGGCAACCTATTTTCGTTTATATTCAAACTTTATTTACATTAGCTAAAACTGAAACGCGGGACTATATTTGCAAAAAATTAGTTTCAATGACTCTAGCATATAAGCGTATTCTTTTAAAATTATCGGGTGAAAGTTTAATGGGCGAGAATGCCTTTGGTCTGGATCCGAAAATTTTAGAACAATATGCCAATGATATAAAATCAGTGACAGACCTTGGAGTGCAGGTTGCGTTGGTGATCGGTGGTGGTAATATTTACAGGGGTATGAATGAGAAAGAAACCGGGATTGAACGCGCTCAGGGAGATTATATGGGCATGTTGGCCACCGTGATAAATGGCATTGCGATGCAGAGTATGCTTGAAAAAGTAGGCGTTCAGACACGTTTACAAAGTGCTATTAAAATGGATCAGGTGGCAGAGCCTTTTATACGAAGGAAAGCGATCCGTCATCTTGAAAAAGGTCGTGTCGTGATTTTTGGAGCAGGAACAGGGAACCCTTATTTCACGACAGATACAGCAGGTTCCTTACGTGCTGTAGAAATAAGTGCAGATGCCATCTTAAAAGGAACACGCGTGGATGGTATTTATGACAGTGACCCTGAAAAAAATAAAGATGCCGTTAAGTTTGAAACCATCACGTTTAATGAAGCTATCAGCAAGAACCTCAAAGTGATGGATATGACGGCCTTTACCCTTTGCCAGGAAAATAAAATGCCGATCTTGGTGTTTGATATGAATACGACCGGGAACCTTCGTAAAGTGATCTCCGGTGAACATATAGGAACGCTTGTAAAGGATCACTGAGAGTGATTTGATGAACATGAATAACCAACCAACCTCTTGTGAAAGTATTCAATCATTAAACATCTCTACAACATTATCTATATGAAATTTGAAGACATCATCAGAAGCATTTCGGAAGAGTTTATACAAGCCTGGAATAAATGGGATATTGAAAGGATGATGAAATGCCTGACAGCTGATGTAAGGCTGCAATCGCCAAACGTCTCATTGATTTATCCTGAGAATGACACCAATATACTTGTGGGTAAAGAACTTGTTCAATCTTACTGGAGTCAACTAAGCCAGCGAAAAGAAGCTTTTGAAGTTGTTCAGATAAGTCTGGTGAAGGTAGATCTGAGAGTGACTACCATGAACCGCGTGGTTGGAACTGACATTGTGATCAGGAAATCGTTTACAATGAATGAATATGGAAAAATCAATGATCTCGTTTACGAGTATCGAAATTCTCCTTTCTTATAGTCACTCTGTTCGTTGTCTGTTAAAGAGGAATTTCTATAATCACTGTTGTTCCTTTTCCAATCGTTGAATCGAAATGAACCTGTCCATGAAGGAACTGAACCCTGGATTCTATATTCCGTAAGCCCATACCTGCTTTTTCAGTAAGTTTTGAACTATCGAAACCTACACCATTATCTTCGACGATCAGGGTCAATTCGTCGTTCTCTCGTATTAGTTGAATAACCACCTCACTGGCTGCTGCGTGCTTTAGGATATTGTTGACCAGTTCCTGCAATACCCTGAAGATAACTGTCTCCACGGTTTCACTTAAACGTCCGTCAAGTCCAAGCACCTGTAAGTTAATCATGAGTCTCTCATTGGAGGTCCGATTAACAAAATCACGGATCGCTGCCACAAGTCCGGATTTTAATAACGCATTCGGTACCATACTATGCGAAATTGCACGAACCTCAATTGACGCTTCCGTTACTAAATCAAACGCATGTTGCAATGAAGCCTGTTCTTCGCTCTTTGAGTTCTGGCGATCCATGAAAGACTCTAATTGCATTTTTGCAGCCACTATCATTTGCGCCACACCGTCGTGCAAATCGCGCGCGATACGGATACGTTCCTTCTCTTCTGCATCTAGTATTGCATGGTTCCGTTGCTCCTGTTCATGAATAATAGTCGCATCTATTTCTTTTTGCTTCTTGCGTTTTGAATAATTATAATAAGCGACACCGCTCAGCAGAATTAATCCTATACATGCAAGCAGGAGATTCCGCTGGTTTCTTCTTCGTGTTTCACTTAATTCATTTTCTCTGGTGAGGGCTGCGATCTCCTGTCCTTTTTTTTCGGACTCATATCGTGTTTGCAATTCACCGATTTGCCGGCTACGTTTTTCATTAAAGATCTCTTCATTCAGTTGCGAATAATTCACATGATAACGATATGCTTTTTCATGATCACCTTGTACTCCGGAATTGGTCGCCAATAATTTATAACATAATGCTGTCAGATCTTTATACTTTATTTTCTGAGAAATCTCAAGACAACGCAAAAGGTACCTTTCTGCTTCAGGATAATGATCCTGTATACTCTCGAGTTCGGAGAGACTCATCAATGACAATGCAGCCGCATTACTATCCTTGAATGTAATACGGATATCATAGGCTTGAGTCTGGTATTTATGTGATTTTGAATAAAGGCCCTGTTCAAGGAAAGAGGTTGATGAATAATCCATCGTATACGAAATGCCAATACTATCTTTAACCTTCTCATAAATAGATCTTGCCTTGGCAAAATAATCAAGCGCTTTAGTGTGCTCTTTATTGTCCTGGGCAAGCAGCCCCTGATTGTTTAAGGCAGTTGCCATAATAGCGTATTCTTGTTCCTGATGGGCAATTATATAGGCTTCTTTGAAATTCCTTTCTGCATCCCTGGAATTTTTTTGTCTGCGGTAAAAAATACCTAATTCATTTAAAACTTTTGCTTTGCCCGGCAGGTATTGGCAATCTTCAAACGCCTTAATTGCGGCTACATAATATTGTAAGGTTTTCTCATGCTCGCCTGCAAAATAACTGGTAAGCCCCTTCAGGAAAAAAGCATCGGCTCGGTTGACCACATTTTTTCCCTGTGTCAGACGCAGCACTTCATCACAAAGCCGGATACAGTTTGCATAATCTTTATTCTGAATCTGTCCTGCAATTTCTATATATTTTTTGACACGAACAGTGTCTGGAGAATTCTCATAACGAAGTATGAGACTATCTGCCAGCGACTGGCTTTTTGTCGAAAAAGAGAGTAGTAAAATTGATAGTATGAAAATAGATCGGATCAATAGAATATGTATATAACAATCTAGTATTGTGGAATAAGCAATATTAATGCAGGTTTCAGTTTGTAACAAGTCTGTCTTTCGAATTCCCAAGATTCTATCGTTCCGCAGTTATATATGATGAGCTATGCACCTTAACAAAATCATTTTTGAGAACCTTTAATGCAGCATTTAAAAGTTGCTGTAAGAACTAAAATCCCCTTCTCATTGCAACTTTAGGGTAGCCATGAAAGAGATCATCATTCCCTTTCCTCAAAATTTCCAGTTCTCATTTTATGATGGTTTTTGCCATTTTTTATTACATTTGTCAGGCGTAACCTTACGGGTTCGTATTTTTTTCCACAGTAAGGTCCATCGGATTCAGACACAGAATCTAATAAACCTCCTGCCGTGACTGATTCTATTGAAGGGAATGATAAACACTAAATGAAATAACGATGTCCTCAACCTGGTTTAAACGTATAAAAAAGAATATTCTGACTTCCTCGAAAGAGAAAAAAGAAGTTCCCGATGGGTTGTGGTTCAAGTGCCCGGGATGCAAGAAAACCTCGACTATGAACGAAATCAGAGAACATCTCTGGGTTTGTCCGAATTGTAATTATCATACACGTATTGATGCGGCAGAATATTTTGAGTTTCTCTATGATAAAGGTGACGTAGAATTACTTTTTGAGAATATCGTTTCTAAAGACCAATTGGGTTTTGTAGATCTCAAACCTTATAAAGACCGTATCGTAGATGCACAGAAATCGACTGGTCTGAACGATGCCATGACTGTAGGTGTAGGAGAGATCAATGGAAAAGGAATGGTGATTGCTGCTATGAACTTTGCCTTTATTGGTGGAAGCATGGGTAGTGTGGTTGGCGAAAAGATTTCAAGAGGAATCGATTTTGCAATCGAACATAAATTGCCCTTCATGATCATTTCAAAATCAGGCGGAGCCCGTATGATGGAGAGTGCTTTCTCGCTGATGCAGATGGCCAAAACCTCTGCCAAACTAACACTTCTTGCAAAGGCCAAACTTCCCTATATATCCTTAATGACTGACCCTACAACAGGCGGCGTAACTGCTTCCTTTGCGATGCTGGGTGATCTGAATATTGCAGAGCCGCAGGCATTGATCGGATTTGCCGGTCCACGTGTTATCAAGGAAACAATTAAAAAAGATCTGCCTGCAGGTTTTCAACGATCCGAGTTTTTGCTCGAACATGGATTCCTTGATTTTATCGTTGACCGTAAGGAATTAAAACAAAAATTATCTGACCTGTTGGATTATTTTAGTCATTAAGTCGAACTTCAACACTGTCAGGTTTTAGTTGATATCAATAATCTTCAGTTGAATGGATGTATTCCCATTCCATTCATTCTCCTCAATATGATACAGGATATCGAAGGGGATTCCCGATTTTACAAGACCGATCTTTTCTGCAAGATTAAATCCAATAGCATTTATCGTTTTACCTGATCCTTGATAAATGACCAAACGAAGATGTTTCTCTTTAACAATGGCCGATAAGCCTTTATAATCGCTGACGCCTCTTGTAAGAAATACAGGTCTCATATTCTCAGGTCCATGTGGGGCAAATTGTTTGAGGATATTCACGAAGCCATCATTCATATCCGCTATGTTCAAATCCGCATCGATCTCGATCGCAGGTTGAAACATCTCATGAGGCACCATAGCATCCACCACTTCATTAAACTTTATACGGAAATTATCTAAATTCTCTTCCTTCATGGTGAGACCGGCTGCGAAATAATGCCCTCCCCAATTCTCAAGATATTCAGCACATTGGTTCAATCCCTCAAACAAATTAAACCCTTTGATAGAACGTGCCGAGCCTGTCACCTTGCCTTCAGACTTTGTCAGGACAATAGTAGGTCTGTAATGATGTTCAATCAGTCTGGAGGCCACAATACCCACCACCCCTTTGTGCCAGTGTGACCGATAAACGACCGTAGACTTTAACGAACGATGATGTTCATTTTCATTGATAAGATCAAGAGCCTCTCCGGTAGTGATCCGGTCAACATCGCGCCTGTCATTATTATCTTCGTGCAGCATCATGGCAAGTTCCTTTGCTTTATCAAGATCATCGGTAATGAACATATCGACGGCTTTGCGAGCATCGCCCATACGACCGGCAGCATTGACTCTTGGCGCAATTATAAAGACAAGATCGCTGATTGTAAATTCTTTTTCAAGCTTATTAATATATCGGAGTGCTTTCAAGGGAATGGATGGATCATTGTTTGCCTTCTCTAACCCCAGCACACATAACGCTCTGTTCTCTCCGGTTATAGGAACAATATCTGCAGCGATGGCTGTGGCCACAAGATCAAGATGCCTGTCTACCTGTTCCTGGTTTATGTCATAACGCTGGGCATAGGCACTGATCAATTTATACCCAACGCCACATCCACATAATTCCTTATACGGATAACTACAATCTTTTTGTTTAGGATTCAAAATGGCCAATGCCTCAGGCAATAACTCATCCGGCATGTGATGGTCGCAGACGATGGTATCAATACCCAGCTCTTTGGCCCGTTGGATAAGGGCGATTGATTTGATTCCACAATCCAATGTGATGATGAGCGAAAACTGATTGGCAACGGCATACTCAATACCTTTTTGCGAAACACCATATCCTTCTGTAAAACGATTCGGAATATAATATTCGATCTCTTTGCAGTGTGTGCTGAAAAAGCTAAAGACCAGAGCAACTGCTGTTGTACCATCGACATCATAATCGCCATAAATCAGAATCTTTTCATTGCCTTCGATCGCTGTCTTGATCCTTGTAACGGCCTTTTCCATGCCTTTCATAAGAAATGGATCATGTAGTTGTTCGCGCGATGTTCTGAAAAAACCTTTGGCTTCATCAAAGGTGTTTATACTTCGTTCCTCAAGCAATTCGCAAAGAGCGGGATGTATTTTAAGTTGTTGTTGTAAGACTTGTACAATTGATTGGTCTGTCTTTTTTAAGACCCATTTTTTTTCCATTCAGTTATTGATTTAGTATTGGTTGTGGTTTTCTAACAGATGGCAAGATACAAAAAAAACTGTTTGTGATGCTTAGAGGCCCTACTTATTCCATGGCGAGATCATAATCCCCACTCTAAAATCCAGGGTCTGGTAATACCTGGCATTGGGATTTTGAACAAGATCGTAGCAAAGCATCAGGTATGTATAGCCGTAATTCCCGAATCGCTGTGCATAGCCGGCACCCACCAATACTGAAGGAATGAATAGCCGGGTTGATTTTTCGATGACCTTTCCAGTGTTCATATCATAATCATCATAGGAATCGAACGGATAATTGGTGACAAATTTTGTATTATTGAATTCCGGTTCAAAATTCAAGAGGAGGAAGTCTTTAATAAGATAACGCGCATATACAGAAAGTGAATAGCCTGGCAATTTAAACTTGTAAATTTCTCTTTTGCCCGGATAAATCACATTGTTATAGTCGATACTTTCCTGGTAATAATTAAAACCAAGTGTGGTTCCAACATGAAAATTATCCGTCAGGCAATAGGCGATGGAAGGAGAGATATTAAAGGAGAACGCCCTGAATCCGGCACCAAATCCAAAACCAGGTCCGACCAGTATTCTGGTTTTATCGAAATTGCTGTTGCTTTTCTTTTTTGCGGTAAGCAAACTATATGAAAAGGTTTCGCCGGGAGATGCGAAGGTGTTAAGAGAAGCAAACATAGACAACAGGAGAATAAGACATTTCATGTTAAATGATTTTTGTAAAAATAAACGAAACTGATAATAAAACCTGTTGAAAACGTTAAATTGGCCATAATCAAGAATCAGTTTGAGTTATTTGTAAAGCAACAAAAAAGCCGCCGTAAAGCAGCTTTCTTTGTATGAATAATTTTGATTACCTAGTTTTTGCGAAACGGAAAAGATTGAGTTTTACCATTTGCTTCGAAATAGAGGATATACTGACCCGTAGGTAGCGAAGCAGTTGCTATCCTGCTTTCATTTTTATCACGTGTATTTTGACCTTTCATTGTCAGGACACTTCCATTGAGAGAGATGACATTGAAATTTGTGTTTTCAAAGCCATTTGCAGATTTCATGATCACATAATCAGTTGCTGGATTTGGATATAAACGGAATACGGTATTTTCAACATTCTCTACATTAGTGGCCCATTCTTTATTAAACGTCGCTGTCGAAAGTACCCAGGAATCACCTGATATAGATCCGGTCAGGTTTACAGCATTTCCGGCCACTTTAAACGAAACAGTATTTCCTGATGCAGGGGCTGTCCAGTTAAAAAGCCATTCAACTTCACCAGCGGTAAAATTTTTTGGTGCTGTATGATGTAATTCATTACCACCCATCAGCATCGTATTGGCCGGTGCGCCACTCAACGTTCCGGTTGTTATTGACAGATCAAAACCTGCTGCCACTTGTATGGCGTTCATTACTTTAAGGGACATCGCATACGTAGATCCGGCGACAAACCCAGTAGCCGGGATTCCTGTTACTGAAATGGTAGTAGCTCCGCCGGTACTTGCTGCGTGGCAGCCGCCGCCACCGCATCCGGTTGTACTCACTCCCATCTTTCCCCCGGAGTTAGAACTTAATGTAAGGTTAGCAACGATACCTCCTACTAATAGCATTGCTGTGAAAAGTAATTTTCTTGATTTCATGATTTTTTTTTAAATGTACAATAAATGTTTGAACAACCAAATTCAAGACCTTTTAAAATGCAAAAAAGTTGGGGTTGGTCATTTTTGTCATGGATTTTTATTAAATATATTTTCATTCAGTGGTTTGTTGGTTGGGCCTTGCGGCTTTGAGTTGGAAAGTTGCTTTCTAGGGAGGGGGAAATGAGAATGGGGATTGAAGCATTGATTTTCTTTTTTGCGCGAAACATCACTTTTTGTGACAATTCACATGATGCCATTCCAGATTATCTATGGCAGGCTAGTAATTCTTCCCTAACGGAAGAATAATTGACTTTCCTTCGTATTTTTTCAGGCTGTGTTCTGTTGAAGATTTTGAGAAATTCGGAGACACCATTATTTTATATTCCTTACTGATGGAGATAAGACCGCGGAAAAGCCCTGTGAAGATTGGGACATAAAGAGATTCCGTTGACTATAGTATCATTATGAGATGTTGAAAAAGGAACGACATGACACGCATCGATCATCTGAATATTATACCTCGAAACAATTCATTGTACTATGTTCAGAATGTTGCTTCTGCCAAATGCCTACAAGATATTCAGAGAAATACAAAACTTCAAAACAACAGCTGCTTTATTATTTCCATTCATTCCTGCACCCCACATCATGTAACATAATCCTCCCCTTTTGTAAATACTCATTTACGGCTACATATTATTTTTGACAGCACAAAATATTTGACCACACATAAAACACGCTACCATGAAAAAGATATTTTTACTTCTCCTCTTCATCTATATCGTCTTAAAACTGAATGCGCAGACTGTTACTCCAACTGAATTAGACAGCCACCTTAGCACTTCTTATGAAATTCTACATGAAGCGGAGTAGTACCTTCGAGTAATCAGTAACAGGTGGGAGTATCTCGCAGATCTTATAACAATTGTATCTGAGTTTTACCCTTCCGGTGTAAGTTTCCATCTTAATTTAAACATTCTTACATTTGCAGAATGTATAAGGTGCTGGTACTGGAAGATGAGATCAAAACGGTCAAAACAATTACACAAGGTTTGAGGGAGAGTGGCTATGAGGTAGATTTTGCTCTTGACGGACAAGAAGGCCTGATGCTTATGAATGCTCATCATTACGATCTGGTCATTACAGATATCCTGATGCCCAACCTGAATGGTATTGAATTTTGCCACACAATACGAAAAATAAATACAACGGTACCTATCCTTATTTTATCTGCGTTAGGACTTACCGATGATAAACTCCGGGGATTTGAATCGGGAAGTGATGATTATCTCGTGAAGCCTTTTGATTTTAAAGAATTACTGGCAAGGATCAAAGTACTCTTAAAACGCTCTCATGATATTAAAGCACCTCCGCGTATTCTTGAATATTCTGATCTGCGACTCAATATCGATACCAAGGAAGTTTTTAAGAATGATCTTCCTGTGCAACTCACAGCGAAGGAATTCAGTCTGCTCGAATATTTTATGATGAACAGCGAGATCCTCCTGAGCAAGGAGCAGATCATTGAACATGTTTGGGGTTTTGATTTCGATACCGGCACCAACATCCTTGAAGTGTATATCAGTTATCTGCGCAATAAGATCGGCAAGGAGATGAGTGAACGTCTGATCCATACCCGAAAAGGACTGGGATATATTTTTAAAGAGTCTCATTAGTTATGCAGATACGTACCAGGCTTACCTTGCAGTTCATTGTGGTGGTAGGATTTATCATTTTATTTTGTTTCACCGCCATTTATGCATTGCTCTGGCAAAAAAGAAAGACTGAATTCTATACGCGTCTTGAGCGGAAAGCACGAAAAACAGCCAGCTTGCTACTGAATGTGGAAGGGATTGATTCTGTGAAACTTCGTATTATAGACCTAACTGGAAGAGATCCTAAATCTGCCCAGAATGTGCTGATCTATGATAATACTGCGCGACGAATATACCGTAGCAATGACTCCATTGATTATTTTGTAACACCACAAATGATCTTTAAAGTGATGAAAGTTGGCAGGATGCAATTTGAACAGGGACGCTTCGGAATACTGGGGTTTACATTTAGAGGGAATGACAAAAGAATCGTCGCAGTAATTGCCGGCGATATCGATTGGGAAAGTATCCAAAAGAATAGTTTTCTGGTCCATCTACTTTCCATACTATATCTTTTAAGTATTTTTATCATTGCGTTTGCGGGACGATTCTTTTCGAGACGGGCACTATATCCTCTTTCTAAAGTGATCACCCAGGTAAATGATCTGCCTATCAAATCGCTCGAAGCCAGACTGACTATTTCGAATACAAAGGATGAGATTGGTCAACTGACGAATACCTTTAATATGCTGCTTGATAAGATACAGAATGCATTCAATCTTCAGAAGATGTTTCTTTCGGCGGCTTCGCATGAAATGAAAAACCCGTTGACCTCAATCACGTCGCAATTGCAGGTACTTCAATTCAAACCAAGAACAACAGAAGAATATCAGGTAGTGGTAAACTCTGTACTGGAAGATTTGGTACAATTAAATAAAACCACCAACGATCTAATTGAATTTGCAAGACTTACTTACGAGATCAATGTGGATGTCTCTTTTGAACAAGTTCGTATCGATGATATTCTCTGGCATTGCAAAGAGTATTACACAAAGATCAACCCATCCAATCACGTACAACTTATTTTTGTGAATCCGCCTGAGAACCAGGAAGAATTAGTGATCTCTGCCAATGTAGCCCTGCTTAAAATTGCGTTTCTTAATATCATTGATAATGGATGTAAATTCAGTGAAAACAAAACGGTCGTCATCAGACTTTCCATCGCTACAGATACTACCGAAGTCTCCTTTACAGACACCGGCATTGGTATGTCAGCCTCTGAACAGGAACATATTTTTGAACCTTTCTACCGAACCAATAATACATCCGTAGCCGGCGGACATGGACTTGGGTTAGCCATTGTAAAAAAGATCGCAGATCTTCATAAAGCGTCCATTGAACTTACTTCCCGTGAACAACAAGGCACTTGTTTCGCCTTGATTTTCCCACGAAAAAAGCCACTCTAAAAACCCCTTCCAGTAAGAAAAAAAACATTGCATTCCCTTTGCGGGCTGTTTCTTTGCACTCTTACCACTTAACCCTTAACCCTTATCCCTTATCCCTTATCACTTACCCCTTATCCCCTTATTCCTATCCTTACATTCTAATTATATTCTAATTTGCTTTACCCTTGAATAACAGGACCTGTCGTTTACTTTAGTGCCCCTAAAAGGTTAACAACGAATGTATTCGGGAGCATTTTTTGTCCTTGCAAAATAGCACGTCCGTAGATATGCAATTTTAAACATGGTGTGTGTTCCTGATCAATTAAATGATGACAAAAACGAATGGCAGAAGCAACCCATCTTTTTAAAAAAACTTATTCAGGCGTTCTCTGGACACTTCTTGATGTTTTTTTTTCGAAAGGCTTTCCCCTCGTCATCATTATCCTTCTTGCCCGTATCCTGGGTCCCGCTGAGTTCGGGTTGTATGGCATCCTTGTTTTTTTTCTGGCCATCGGTATCACCTTATCTGAAAGCGGTCTTACATCTTCGTTGATACGTCATCATCAATTGTATAAGAGCGATTATTCAACAGTCTTTTATCTAAATTTTTTTCTCAATTGTGTGATCTACGGACTCATCTTCCTGCTATCGCCATGGATCGCCGATTTTTTTGAGAAACCTATACTTAGCAGTCTTATCAGGGTTATTTCTACAACCTATATTCTGA
>Ga0209181_10005414_pt1 | contig 18388 bp, 10 predicted proteins | sample MAT05_FD_187208 | JGI IMG/M metagenome (GOLD analysis project Ga0209181, IMG submission 187208) | Freshwater microbial communities from Lake Fryxell liftoff mats and glacier meltwater in Antarctica - MAT-05 (SPAdes) (version 2) | ecosystem: Environmental > Aquatic > Freshwater > Ice > Liftoff...
CGTTGAGCCGGCCGACGTCGAAGTCGCTGTCGTCGATGACGGTGCCGTTGTTCTGGTTCGCGCTGAGCACGAAGGTCGAGCCCGCGGGCGCCGCAGGGACGAGCGGCATCGACAGCCCGCCGTCGCAGTACGTCTCGACCTTGCGCACTGTCGCTCCCTTCACCTCGGCGACCTGGAAGGAGACCACGGCGTCGCCGTCGCTCTGGCCGCGGCGGCACTGCAGCGTGCCGGTGCCCGTCAGCTCGCAGAGCAGCGCCAGCGCGCCCGCGACGTTGCTGCCCGACGAGACCTGGAAGACGACGAACGAATCGGACAGCAGCACCACCGGCGGCAGGAAGGTGCAGGTCGCGCTGAGGCTCCCGTCTGCCAGCGTGCACTGCCCGGTGCGGACCATCGGCAACACCGTGTGGGTGCGCGAGCCGGGGCTCAGCCCCATCGCGGCGGCGTTGATGGTGTAGGCGGCGCCGGTGTCGCTCTGGGCGCGGAAGGCGGCTCGGCTCGCGCCGAACGGAATGGTCGCCTGGGTGATGGGGGCCGAGCAGTTGGCGTCGGAGAAGAACGAAAGGCCCGCCGGCATCGAGGTGAGGCCGATGTTCACCGGGGCATTCGCAGCCGCGCCCGCGTCGGTGCTGTCGCGAAGCTCGACCTCAATGGGCCCCGAGCAGTCACCCGCCCGCACCGTCTGGGGGACGCCGCGGAAGGCGACGGCGCTCGGCATCGGAAACACGGTGGTCGCCAGCTGCGTGGCCTGCCCAAAATCGACGGTCGAGAAAGAGAGCCTGAAGGCGCCCGCGTCGAGCGCGAGGAAGGAAAAGCTGCCGCTCGAGCTGCCCGGCTGCACCGTCAATGTGCCCGCGTCGCTGCAGCCGGGTCCGCGGAAGAGAGAGAGGCCGCCCAGAGGGTCTGCTGCGAAGGTGACCGATGCTGGCGAGGTGACCTCTGCGTTGCGGAGCTCGAAGGTCACCGGCATCGAGCAGCTGCCGACGGTGACGGTCTGCGGCGCCGAAGTGAGGACCAGCGCTGGCGGGCCCGCGTCCTGGCCCATGCCGCCGCCCGAACCTCCGCCCTGCCCTGCGTCACCACGGTCTTTGACGCACTCGCCGAGGTTGAGGTCGCAGACGAAGCCCGCCGCGCACTGGCCGTTGTCGGTGCAGGCAAAGCGGTCTTCAAAGACCCCCGTGTCGGCGCAGGTACACCCTGCCGACGCGGCAGCCGTGAGGACCAGCAGGCTGAGCTTCTTCAGAGCAGACAGTGGAAAACCCGATCGGGAAAAGGAACAGAAGCCCGGTGTGCGCGTTTCATGAAGTCTAGCGGCCACCCCTCTATATTGGCGAAACCCCGGTGCTCGAACCGAATCCTACCTCCCCGCCAGCCCCGGACCCTGTTCCTGCCGCGCCGCCTTTGTACGAAGGCCGGGCGCAGCACCTGCTCAACCAGGTTCGCCAGCGTCAGCGGCGGCAGCTGTGGGTTCAGGGCGCGCTCGCAGCGCTGGCCGTTCTCGCGGTGATGGGAGCCGCCGCGGTGCTGATCGCCGCGGGAATGCCGAGGTTGGGACGCGCGGTGTTGTGGGCGGCTGTGCTGGTCGCTCCCGCGGTCGCGCTCGTGTTCGGCGTCTTCATCGCGCGGCGCAAGGTCGGCGACGACAGCCGCACGGCGCGCCTGGTGGCCGAGCGCGCGCCCGAGCTCTCGCTGGACGTGCTGGCGGCAGTCGAGCTGTCGCGCGCGCTGGGCGAACGGCACGACTTCTCGGCTCCAATGGCGCAGGCGTTCTTGCGCGAAGTCGACGCGCGGGCCTCGCGGGCGAACCTGAATCAACTGGTCGACGGGACGTGGGCGCGCCGGATGGCGGCGGGGCTGGCCGGCGTCCTCGTGCTCACCGGCGCCCTCCTCTTCGCCCTCAGTGACCGTGCCGCCCGCGGCTTCGCGCAGCTCACGCTCGCCACGCAGACGCAGGTGGTGCAGCGCCGCGAGCCCATCACTGGCGACATCACGATTGCGTACCGCTACCCCGCGTACACCGGCCTCTCGCCGAAGACCGTCGAAGGCACCAGCGGGGAGCTGTCGGCGCCAGCGGGCACCGAGGTGAGGCTCGAGACGCGCGCCGACCGCGAAGTGGAAGCTGCAGCAATCGAAGTGAACGGGACCCGCGTGCCGCTGAAGCGAAGCGGCCGCGCCCTCGAAGGAAGCTTCGTGCTCGCGAAGCCCGGCCAGTACCACTTCCTCTTTCTGGACGGCGACACGGTGACGACACAGGGCCCGGACCTGCCGATTCAGATTCAGGTCGATGCGCCGCCGGAGGTGCGGCTGAACGCTCCTGCCGATGCGGTCGAGGTCGATGGAGAAGAGCAGCAGGTGACGCTGAAGTACGACGCCACCGACGACTACGGCTTGTCCGAGCTGTCGCTGGTGTTCCGCGCGCCGGGCAAAGAAGAGCAGCGGGTGAAGCTTTCCCACGACGACGGCCGCAGCACGAAGGGCCAGTACCGCTGGGACGCGGGTGGGTTGAAGCTCTCGCCGGGGCAGACGGTCAGCTACTACCTCGAGGCCACCGACAACGACGCCGTCGCCGGGCCGAAGAAGGGCGTGTCGAAGACCCAGACGCTGAAGCTCTACAGCGCGGCCGAGCACCGGCGCGAAGCGGTGCACAAGGCAGAGGCGCTGTGGGAAAGGATGGTGCTGCACCTCGCCGACCGCATGGAAGGGCCAGACCGCCAGGCCGCCAAGCGCGACGCCGACGAAATCAAGGCCGGCGCGATGGTGGACGAGAAGGGGCAGCAGGTGGCGACCGACGCGGTCGAGCTGGCGGCCGAGCTGGGGCGCGAGAAAGACGTGCCGCTCGAGCTGGTCGACGCGGTGGGAAATGCGGGCGCCCAGCTGCGGCAGGCAATCGCAGCGACCAGCGGCGCGCGCAGAATCTTCGTGCGGCTCAATGGCACCGGGCCTGACTTCTCGGCACGCGTGGCAGCGGTCGCGACGGCGGAAGTGCAGGGCACCGAGAAGAGCGTGCTCTACCTCGAGTCCCTGCTCGACCGGCAGCGGCTCAAAGAGTTGAAGGAGCTCGCCGAGCTCTTGCGCGCCGACCGCCGCGAGATGGGCAAGCTGATGGAAGAGTTTCAAGCCAACAGCAAGGACGAGAAGACCCAGCAGCGCCTGCTGGAGCAGATGGACCAGCTCAAGGCCGACATTCAGAAGCTGATGGAGCGCATGGCCGAGCTGTCGAAGGGCATTCGCGACGAGCACCTGAACAAGGAAGCGCTGCAGGAAATGATGGACAAGAAGGACCTCAACGGCGCGCTGGAAGAGATGCAGAAGCTGATTCGCGAGGGCAAGGCCGACGAGGCGATGAAGAAGATGCAGGAGCTCTCGATGCAGATGGACGAGATGCTCGAAGACCTGGACCAGGCGTCAGACCAGGCAGACCAGGAAGCAGACCCTGAGCTCACGGCGAAGTTCGAAGAGTTCAACGAGCACCTGAACGAGACGACTTCACAGCAGTCGAAGGTCGCCGAGCAGACGCGCGAGCTGCGCGACAAGTACCGCGAGCAGATGAAGCAGCGCGTGGCGCAGAAGGGCGAGCAGCTGAAGGCCGAGCTGCTGAAGTCCACCCAGGAGATTCGCAAGTCGTACGAGAACCTCGACACCGACCACTACGGCAGCCGCTTCGAGCGCCCGCGCGCCGAGGCGATGCAGGAATTGCAGCACCTCGAGCAGGCGCTGAAGTCGGGCGACTTCAACCTCGCCACCGAAGCGGCCGAGTCGCTGACGCCCCGCGCGAATGACCTCGCGGCGATGGGGCACGACCAGAGGCGGCTCGACGAACGCTTCGCCAACCCGCCCGAGGTGACGAAGGAATCTCAAGCGCTGGCCGAGCGCCTGCAGGAAGACCTGCAGAAGGCCGAGGAAATCGAAGAGAAGCTGAAGAGCCTCTTCCCGAACCCGCAGCAGATGATGAGCTCGGATGACAAGAAGCAGCTGCAGGAGCTCTCGCAGAAGCAGAAGCAGCTCGAGAAGCACGGCGAGCAACTCGAGCAGCAGATGGACGAGATTTCCCAGCGCGCGCCGGTGTTCAACGCCGAGGCACAGCAGCAGATGAACCAGGCGTCGCAGAAGATGGGCGACGCGCGCCAGTCGTTGGAGGGCAAGGACGCGCGCAAGGGCCTGGGCGACCAGCAGGGCGCGCTCGAGTCGCTGCGCGGGCTGCAGCGGTCGATGGAACAGTCGCAGCAAGGCAAGGGCGGCGGCAAAGGCGGGCTGCCGTTGCCGATGGGCATGGGCCGCGCGCGCGGAATGAAGAAGGAAAAGGTCGAGATTCCGGATGAGGACCCCAACGCCGCTCCGCAGCAGCTGCGGAAGGACGTGATGGACGCGATGAAGCAGGGCGCGCCCGACCGGTACCGCGAGCAGAACAAGAAGTACTACGAGGAGCTGGTGAAGTGAGGGCGGCGCTCGCGCTGCTGCTGTTGCTGGCGCTGCCCGTTGCGGCGGCGCCGGATTCGTTTCCCGAATTGCAGGGGGAAGCGCGCGCCCGCATCCAGAACCTCGAGCAGAGCTTCGCCGACTGGCAGCTGGCCGACGCGCGCGCCGAGCTGCTCGAGCTGAAGAAGCTGGTGAAGGAAGAGCACGAGGCCTTTCAGTACTTCACCGGCCGCGTCGCTTTCGAAGAAGGCCGCTACGCCGACGCCATCAAGCACCTCACCGCCGCCGGGCTCTCCGACAAGCCGGGCAGCTACCTCGCGCTCGCCAAAGACACGCTGCGGGTGACGGAAGGCTACGCCTCGGCCGAGAGCGCGCACTTCATCGTCACCTACCCGAAGGGCAAGGACGAGGTGCTGGTGCCGTGGGCGCTCGAGGCGCTCGAGGCACAGCGCACCGCGATGGAAAAGGACCTGGGCTGGGCGCCGCAGGAAAAGGTGCGGGTCGAGTTCGTCTCGAATGCGCGCGAGCTGGCGAAGGTGTCGACGCTGACTTTTGAGTCGATTCGCACCACGGGCACCATCGCCATCTGCAAGTTCAACAAGCTGATGGTGACGTCACCGAAAGCGGTCGTGCGCGGCTACGACTGGCTCGACACGCTGGCCCATGAGTACGTGCACTTCGTCGTCGGCAACGCGAGCAAGAACACGGTGCCCATCTGGATGCACGAAGGGCTCGCGAAGTACCTCGAGTCGCGGTGGCGCGGGCCCGCCGGCGGAGCGATGACGCCCTCGACGCTCGCCCTGCTCGGCAGCCGCGTCCGCGCGAACAAGCTCGTCACCTTTGCGCAGATGCACCCGTCGATGGCGCTGCTGCCGACGGCGGAAGATGCGGCGACGGCGTTTGCCGAGGTCTTCTTCGCCGTCGATTTAATCAACAAGACGGGTGGCTCGCCCGCGCTGAAGACGCTGCTCACGAAGATGGCGTCGGGCGTGAACGACAAGTTGGCCGTCGAGGCCGCGTACAAGCAGCCGTGGCCCGTCTTCGAGAAGCAGTGGATGGCGCACCTGAAGTCGCAGCCGTTCCCGAAGGACCTGATTCCTCCCTCGAGCCAGGACAAGAAAGAGCTGGCCGAGACGATGCCGGGCGCGAAGGAAAAGGCCGGCCAGTCGAAGGGCCGCGAAATCAGCTTCGGCGACTTCGCCGAGGTGAAAGAGACGGACGCGCGCAAGTGGGCGCACCTCGGCGAGCTGATGCGCGAGCGCAACCGGATGAAGGCGGCGGCAGAGCACTACGGGCGCGCGTACACGATGGTGGGCGACCGCTACGAGGCGCTGAGCAACAAGTACGCGCTGTCTTTGTTGGAGCTCAAACGATTTCCCGAAGCGCAGACGGTGCTCGAGGGAAGCCTGAGGGTGCACCCGGGCTCGGCGCAGACGAACCTCCACCTCGGCCGGCTGCTGCTGCGCCAGCGCGATTGGTCGCGGGCCAAGGTCGCCTTTCTCGATGCGCTGGCGGCGAACCCGTTCGACGACGAGGTGCACGTCTCGCTCTATAAGGTGGCGCGGTCACTGGGAGACACGGCGCTGGCGGCGCGAACGAAGGCTGCAGCGGCGATATTGATGGCAGTCCCGGTGGAGCAGATCGACGCCGTGGCCAATGCCCTGGGCGGCGATGACCTGGTCACTGACCCCATCTCTTCAGCGGATGCCGGGCTGCCGACGCGGTAGGTTCAAGCAATCGTGCGCACCCCTTTCTTTGCGAAGCTGATGACCGGCATGGCCGTGGCCTGCCTCAGTGCCTGCCAGTGTGGCCCCGAAGAACCTGCGCTGCAGGTGACCTTGAGCATCGACAAGGACGTGGCTGCGACCTGCGTCGTGCTCGAGCTGAGCTCGGGTGGCACGGTGCGGATGACGCAGGACTTAAAGCGGCCAAAGGGCAAAGACAGCTTCGTCGTCGGCATCAAGAAGCTGCAGCTGCCGAACGAGCTGAAGCTCCTGGCCCGCAGCTACACCGCGGCCAGCGGCAGCGGGTGTGGCGAGCCGCGCGCGCAGACCAGCGTCTCTGTAGAGGTCGACGCGAAGTTTCCCGCGGCGGGCGTGACGAAGGTGGCGCTCGCGATTCGCGCCGCCCCGGCAGACCTCGATGCAGACCGCGACGGGCACCTCGCCACCGGCAAGGGCGGCGACGACTGCAACGACAACGACAAGGACGTCTTCCCCGGGAATCCAGCGGCGTGCGGCAGCACCGTCGACAACGACTGCGACGGCAAGGTGGGCTGCGCGGACTCCGAGTGCGCGGCAGCGCTGGTGTGCAACGCGCCTCTGGCCGAGCTGGCGTATGTGACGACGGCGACGCCAGTGGCGGTGAACGCGTGCAGCCCTGCGCTGACGGTCGAGCTGCGCGACGCGAACCACCTGCCCGTGCTGGCGGCTTCGGCGACGGCAGTGGCGATTGGCGTGGTGCCGACGGGTGGCGTGACGCTCTACGCGGACGCCAGCTGCACGATGGCGGCGACCGAAGTGACGGTGCCCGCAGGCCAGTCGCGTGCGTCTTTTCACTTCAAGGCGATGTCGATGGGCACCTTCGACGCGAGCGCGACGGCGGGGCCGCTTCCCACGATTTTGCAGACGCAGACCGTCGTTTTTCCGCCGGTGGCGCAGCTGGCTTTCGTGAACGCGCCGCTGATGGTGCAGGCGGGGACGTGCAGCGGGGCGCTCGAGCTGCAGACGCGGGACTCCACCGGCGCCGTGGCGTTGCTGACGGCAGGTGGCTCAATTGCTTTGAGCTCAAACCAATCGGGCGTCGCGTTTTTCTCGGACGCGAGCTGCACGATGGCAACCATCAGCCTGGGCGTCCTCGCCGGTGGCAGCGGCGGCACTTTCTACGTGAAGCCGACCTCGGTGCTGCCGACGACGCTGACCGCGCTGCTCACCGGAATTCCGGCGGCGGCGCAGGTGCTGACGGTGACGGCGGGGATGGCGACGAAGCTGGCCTTCGCGACGCCTGCGCAGGGCGTGCAGACGGGGGCGTGCTCGAACGTGGTGACTGTCGAGACCCGCGATGCGCTCGACAACCCCGCTGCGGTGGGCGCGGCGACGGCAGTGACGATTGCGGCGACGGGCGTCGCGGTGACGTTGTTCTCTGATTCGAACTGCACGGTGCCGCTGGTGGCGCCGCTGCCGCTGGCGACGGGGCAGGCGTCGGTGTCCTTCCACTTCAAGGGCTCGGTGGTGGGCATGGCGACGCTGACGGCGACGGCGACGGGGCTTCAACCGGCCGCGCAGGTCGAGAGCGTGGGCGTGGGCCCGGTGGCGAAGCTCGCCTTCAGCGCGCAGCAGACGGTGACGGCGGGCCAGTGCAGCGGCGCGGCGAGCGTCGAGACGCAGGACATGAACGGCAGCCCGTCGAACGTGGCGGGCACGCCGCTGGCGGTGACGCTTCAGGGCCCGACGATGGGCTTCACCTTCTTCAGTGACTCAGGCTGCATGAACCCGGTCACCGCCCCGCTGACGATTCCCGTCGGCAGCACGCGCGCGAACTTCTATTTCATCGGCACGGCGGCGGGCGTGCAGGCCATCAACGGCACCTCGACGGGGCTGACGCCGGCGAACGGCACGATGCTCATCAACCCGGCGGCGCCGAGTCAGCTGATTTTCACCTCGCCGGTGCAGACGCAGGTGGTGAACACGTGCGCGCAGTTCGACCTCGAGGCGCGCGACATGTTCGGTAATCCGGCTGCGCCCGCGGCGCCCGTCTCGGTCGCGCTGACGTCCACGCCCGGGGTGACCTTCTCGGCAGTCGCAGGCTGCGGTTCGACGGCGACCAACGTCACGCTGTCGGGCACGACGGTGAGTTTCTTCGTGCGCACCGCCGTGGCGGGAGCAAAGGCGCTGACGGCGACGGCTCCGTTCGCAGCCGCGATGCAGATGTACACCGTCACGCCGGGGGCGGCGGCGAAGGTCGGCTTCACCACCGTACCCACGAACGCCATCGCAGGCGCGGCCTTCACTGTTGCGGTCGCCGTGCAGGACAGCTTCGGCAACACCCTCACCTCCTCCACGGCAGCCATCGCGGTGGCGATCGGCAACAACCCCGCGGCCGGCATGCTGTCGGGCACGGTGATGCAGAGCGCGGTCGCGGGCGTGGCGACCTTCCCCGGCCTCTCAGTCAACCGTTCGGGCACGGGCTACACGCTGGCCGCGTCGTCCACGGGGCTCACGGGCGACACCAGCGCGGCTTTCAACATCGCCGCCGGCCCCGCGGCGACGCTCGTCTTCGTCGTGCAGCCGTCGAACACGGTGGCGGGTTCGGCCCTCACACCTGCACCGCAAGTGGCGATTCGAGACGCGCTCGGAAACACGGTGTCGTCGACGGCGAACGTGACGGTGGCCATCGGCAACAACCCGGCAGGCGGCACGCTCTCGGGCACGGCGACGGTTGCGGCGGTTGCGGGCGTGGCGACCTTCTCAGGTCTTTCCATCAACCGGTCGGGCACGGGCTACACGCTGGCCGCGACGTCGGGCTCGACGCTGATGGGCACGAGCAGCAGCTTCGACATCGCGGTGGGCGCTCCGGCGGTGCTGGCTTTCACGGTGCAGCCGTCGAACGCGGTCGCCGGAGCGGGCATCGCTCCCTCGATGCAGGTCACCATTCGCGACGCGGCGGGAAACCAGACGGCGTCGACGGCCAGCGTGAAGCTCGACATCGACAACAACCCGGGCACCGGCAGCCTCGGCGGCCCGGCGTCGGTGGCCGCGGTCGCGGGCGTCGCGACCTTCACCGGCATCTCGATCAACCGCGCGGGCACGGGCTACACGCTGGTCGCGACGTCGGGCGCGCTGACGCAGGCGACGAGCGTGGCGTTCAACATTGCGCCCGGCGCTCCGGCGGCGCTCGCTTTCACGGTGCAGCCGACGAACGCGGTCTCGACCGCCGCCATCGCTCCCGCAGTGCAGGTGGCGGTGCGGGACGCGCTGGGAAACGTCGTGACCAGCTCGACCGCGAGCATTCAGCTGACGCTCGCCGGCGGCACGGGGATTCTCTCGGGCGCAGTGACGGTGAGCGCGGTCGCAGGCGTCGCGTCCTTCCCGACGCTGTCGATCGACAAGGTCGGCACTTACACGCTCAACGCCGCGGCCGGGCTGCTCACGGGCGCCAGCGCGAGCTTCAGCATCACGGCGGGCGCGGCGGTGAAGCTCGTCATTCTCGGCTCGCCGCTGACCCTGCCGGCGCTCAGCTGCTCGGTCGCTCGAATCGTCGAGCTGCAGGACGCGGGCGGAAACCCGGTGCCCGCCGCAGCGCCGATTCCGCTCACGTACGCCGCGAATCCAGGCTCAGCGACGATGACCTTCTACTCGGACCCCGGGTGCAGCACGTTGAGCACGCCGGCGTCGCGCACCATTGGAACAGGAGCGAGCCAGACGACCTTCTACTTCCTCGCGCAGAACGCGACCCCGGCGCTGACGCTGACCGCGACCAACGGCGGCAGCCTGACCGACGGAACGCAGGCGGCGGTCATCGCGCAGGCGACGCCGGTGAAGCTGGCCTTCACGACTGCGCCGCCGAGCATCGAGGCGGGCTTCTGCCAGGACCTGACGCTGCAGCGCGAAGACTCGGCCGACCGGCCGACGAGCCCGACGTTTGCGACGACCGTGACCTTGAACACCGCGGCGGTGACGGGGATGCAGTTCTTCAGCGACTCGAACTGCACCGTGGCGCTGGCGGCGAGCTTCGACATTCTCTCGGGCGCGAGCACCACGGTCATCTACGCGAAGGGCATCAGCACCACTGTGACGGCGACGATTCCTGCCGCGCGAACGTTCGGGTTGACGGCGAGCGCGACGGCGTTGACCGACGGCATCATCAACGTGGTGGTGCAGCCGATGGTGCGCCGCGGCACGTGCACGATTGCGGCAGGCCAGACGGACACCTCGGCCTGCACGGTGAGCCCTGCGATTCCGGGCGACAATCTGACCCGCACCTTCCTGCTCTTCCAGGCGGCGGGCGCGACGGCGAATCCCAGCAACGACAACATCAGCTGCGGCCTGGTCGCGGGCGTCGGCGTGCAAGTGCTTTGTCACCGCGAGGGCAACTCAGGCGCGGTGACGGTGAGCTGGCAGACGGTGTCCTTCGCGTACGGCTTCGCGGCAGGCGGCGCGACGGTGGAGCACCTGGGCTCGGCCTTCAGCGGCAGCACGGCGAACCCGCTGGTCTACACGGTGTCCGCCGTCGACCTCGCGCGGAGCTTCGTGCTCTTCAGCTCGTCGACGTCTGGCACCGACAACTTGCAAAACGACTTCTTCACTGCGCGGCTGAGCTCGACGACGCAGGTAACGATGGCGCAGACGGCAGGCGGCAACTTCACCGCTGCGGGGCGGTTCTCGGTGCAGGTGGTGAGCCTCGCGAACGCGAACGTGGTGCGTGGCTCAGAAACGGCGGCGGTGGGCGCGGCGTCGGTGCCGGTGACGGGCCTCGTCGCGGCGACAGTGGCCCGCACCTTTCCGCTCTTCTCGGCGCGCACGTCGGCGGTGGCTGACAACGGGGCCATCTGCAAACGGAAGCTGCGAGGCGTGGTGGCCAGTACGACGGCGCTCACCTTCACCCGCGGCGACGGAGCGGGCGGTGTCTGTGCCGACTCCGACCTCGTCGAGCTGGCGTGGGAACGCATCGAGCTGCCCACCGGAAATTCAGTGCAGGCGCCGACGGTGCTTCACGCGAACAACGCCGACACGGGCGCAGGCAGCATCACCGCGGTCGACCTCTCGCGCAGCGTCGTTTTCATGGCGGGCCAGGGCATGGGTGGCCAGGCGGCGGGTGAGAGCAACTTCGCGTCGAACGACATCATCGGCGCGGTGGTGGGAACTGCCACCTTCAACGCGGCGGCCAACCAGGTGACGGTGACCCGACCGGCGTTGAACCTCGGCACGGCGACGTTCAGCCCAGTCGTGGTGCAGTTCTCGCCGTAGGGCTTGATCCACAACCCAAGGAATTGCACCTGCGTCAGAGGGGTTAGGGCGCTAAGAGACTCCCCGACATGGAAACCTCGACCGACGACTTGAAGGGCGTCGAAGCACTGGCCCGCGCCCGGGCCGACGTCCTGGAGCAGATTGAGAAGCGGGTCGTCGGCCAGCGTGACGTCATCGACCACCTGCTCATCTCGCTCTTCTCGCGCGGGCACTGCCTGTTCGTCGGCGTGCCGGGCCTCGCCAAGACGCTGCTCATCTCGACGCTGGCCGAGGTGCTGAACCTCTCTTTCAATCGCATCCAGTTCACGCCCGACCTGATGCCGTCGGACATCACGGGCACCGACGTGCTCGAAGAGGACAAGTCGACGGGCCGGCGCGAGATGCGGTTCATGAAGGGCCCGCTGTTCGCGCAAATCGTCCTCGCCGACGAAGTGAACCGCACGCCGCCGAAGACGCAGGCGGCCCTGCTGCAGGCGATGCAGGAGTACCGGGTGACCGCAGGCGGGCGGACGTGGCCGCTGGAGCCTCCGTTTCTCGTCTTCGCGACGCAGAACCCCATCGAACAGGAAGGCACCTACCCGCTGCCCGAAGCGCAGCTCGACCGCTTCATGTTCCTGGTCGACGTCGGCTACCCGAGCGCGGAAGAAGAGTTTCAAATCGTGAAGCAGACGACGACGGGGCAGCAGGCGCCGCTGACGAAGGTGCTCTCGCCCGGTGAGATTCTCGCGCTGCAGGAGCTCGTGCGGCGGGTGCCGGTGCCGGACCACGTGGTGCGCTACGCGGTCGAGCTGGTGCGGGCGACGCGCCCGAAAGAAGCGGGCGCCTTCGACTTCGTGCAGAAGAATGTCGGCTGGGGTGCCGGGCCGCGCGCGAGCCAGTACCTGGTGATTGGAGCCAAGGCGCGCGCGATTCTCTCGGGCCGGTATGCGGCAACGGTGGAAGACGTCAAGGCGCTGGCCCGGCCGGTGCTGCGCCACCGCGTGCTGCCCAACTTCGCCGCCGAGTCCGAAGGCATCACGTCAGCGAAGCTGGTGGATTCAATTGTCGAGCGCGTGAAGGGCTGAGCACCGATGGCCCTGGACGCTGCGACCCTCGCAAAGCTCGACGGGCTGAAGGTTCGCGCGCGGGCGGTGGTCGAGGGCGTGCTGTCGGGCCTCCACAAGTCGCCGCACCAGGGTCAGTCGGTCGAGTTCGCGCAGCACAAGGAGTACGCGCCGGGCGACGAGCTGCGCCACCTCGACTGGAAGGCGCTGGCGCGCTTCGACAAGTACTACATCAAGCGCTACGAGCACGAGACGAACCTCCGCGCGGCGCTGGTGGTCGACGCGTCGGGCAGCATGGCGTACGGCAGTGGCGCGCTGACGAAGATGGACGTGGCGCGGACCCTGGCCGGCGCGTTGGCGTACCTGCTGGTGCGTCAGCAGGACGCGGCGGGCGTCTCGATTCTCGCCGGGAACTCGGTGCGCGACGTGCCTCCGCGCGCGGCGGCGAGCCACCTGAATGCGGTGCTCGACACGCTCGAGGCGGTGAAGCCGGAAGGCGCGACGAATCTCTTTTCTGCGGCAGACCACCTCGCCGAGAAGTTGCCGCGTCGCGCGCTGGTGGTGGCGTTCTCGGATTTGTTCGACGACCGCGAGGATGCGCTGCAGCGGCTGCTGGCCCTTCGCGCGCGGCGCCACGACGTCGCGGTGTTTCACCTGGTCGACCCGGCCGAGCTGACTTTTCCTTTCGATGACCCGACACTCTTCCTCTCGATGGAAGACGACCGGCGCGTCGAGGTGCACCCGCGGGAAATCAAGCAGAGCTACCTCGAAGAGTTCGGGAGGTTCCTGGTCGAGACGAAGGAAGCGTGCACGGCCGCCGACGTCGACTACGAGCTGGTGCGCACCGATGAGCCGCTGGACAAGGTGCTGCTGCGGTTTCTCTCGCGGCGGATGGGCGGCCGGTGACTTTCCTCCACCCGGCCTTTCTCTTCGGCTGTCTGGCGGCGCTCATCCCGCTGCTGGTGCACCTGTTCGACCGCCGGCGCCCGCGGCACGTGCCCTTCGGAGCGATTGCTTTCGTCCTCAAGAGCCAGAAGCGCACGGCCTCGCGGCTGAAGCTCAAGCGGCTGCTCATCTACGCGCTGCGGACGTTGATTCTGCTCGCGCTGCCGATTGCGCTCGCGCGGCCCGAGTGGAAGCGCGACACGGTGGCGTCCACGTCTTCGGCAGGTCCCTCAGCGACGGCAATCATCCTCGATGGCTCGCTGTCGATGCGGTGGACGGCGGCGGCGACGATTGGTTCGGCGACCTCGAACTTCGAGCGGGCGCGGGACGAGGCGAAGGCGGCGTTGCGGGAGCTCGCTCCGGAAGAGCCGGCGACGCTGGTGTGGTGCGACGCGCACCCGGTGCCGCCCGGCGCTCCCACCTTTGAGCGGCAGCGGCTGATGGCGCGACTCGACGAGGTGCAGCCGACGTACGAGCCGGCCGACTTGAATCGCTGTCTCGAGCTCGCGGCGCGGGCGCTGGAAGACAGCCCGCTGCCGGGCAAGCGGATGGTGGTGGTCTCGGACTTCGCGATGTCGTCGATGCGGCTCGAGGCAGCGCCTCCGACGGTGAAGGGGTTGAAAGAGGAACAGCTTCGGCCCGAAATCGTGCTGCGCGATGCGGCGGCGAAGGAGCAGCTGCCGAACCACGCGCTGGTCGACATGAAGGCCGAGCCGGCGCTGCAGGTGGGGCCGCGGGCGTGGCAGTTCACTTTCACGGCGCGGAATTTTTCGAGTGAAGCGGCGAAGGACCTCGAGCTGCAGCTGAAGGTCGACGGCGTGGTGGTGTCGAAGGGCTTCCTCGATTTGCCAGCGAACGGCACGGCGCAGAAGACGCTGAGCCACCGGTTCGACGGCACCGGGAAGGTGGCGGTGGTCGAGGGCGTGCTGGCGCCCGATGCGCTGCCGGCGGACGACACGCGGGTGGTGGTGTTGCCGGTGCCGAAGGACTTGAAGGCGCTGGTGGTGAATGGTGCGCCGAGCCCGCAGAAGACGCGCGACGAGGCGTTCTTCACCGAGGCAGCGCTGACGGCGGCGGGGTCTCCGGTGCGGCCGGTGACGCGCGACGCGGAAGCGGCGTGGCGCGAGGACTTCGCGGCTTTCGACGTGGTGCTGTTGCTGAATGTCGAGGTACCTGGGCCAGAGGTGGCGGCGAAGCTCACGGCGTTCGTGGAAGCGGGCGGAGGGCTCTTCATCTCGGCGGGTGACCGGGTGGATCCAGACGCGTGGAATGCAGCGCTGGGCCCGGTGCTGCCGCGGCAGTTGCGGGTGGTGAAGACGGCGGTCGAGCCGACGGCGGTGGATGCGTCGACGCGGGCAGCGAAGCTGTCGCAGGTGGCGTTGACGCACCCGGTGCTGGCGCCGTTCAGCGGGCGGGCGCGCGAGGGCCTGATGTCGGCGCGGTTCTTCCGGTACGTGCTGCTCGAGGGAGAGTCGGCGCAGGCGGGCTCGGGGGAAGTGCTGGCGTCGCTGGATGACGGGGCGCCGGTGCTGGCGGTGGCGCGGCGGGGCAAGGGCCGGGTCGCGCTCTTCACCAGCACGGTCGACCGCGACTGGTCGGACTTCGCGATTCGGACGAGCTTCCTGCCGTTGATTCAGCGGATGGCGGCGTGGCTCGCGGGCGCGCTGGACGAGTACGAGTCGCTGAAGGTGAAGGTCGGGGACACGCCGCTGCTGCGGCCGGAAGCGCCGCTGGTGCTTCACGCGGTGAAGGGCCCTTCGGGGCTGGACTTGCCGCAGGCGAAGCAGCGCGATGGAACTTTCCTCGTCGGGCCAGTCACCGAGCCGGGGGCGCACTTGTCCCGCGATGCCGAGAACGCGCCGATTCCGTCGTTGTCGTTTGCGGCGACGGTCGATTCTGCCGAGTCCGATTTGTCGCGGCACACGCCCGACGCGCTCGCCGCGTGGTTCGGGGAAGACACGGTGCGGGATGCGGGCGGGCCGTCGGGGCCGTCGCCGAAGGTCCCGGTGTGGACCTGGCTGATTGTGATCGCCGTGCTCGCGTTCTTCTTCGAAGGCGTGCTGCTGCGAAAGTAGCCGCCTGGTTCAGCTACAGCGGCCTGGGGGGTGAGCACACCGGCACGCTGGCCACCGCGTCGAGGTCGTGCGCGGGGACAATCTGAATGTCGGGCCGCGCCTCATGCAGCGCATGCAGCAGCCCGAGCGTCTGCGCGGTCTGCTCGGAATCGCCATCCACCGCGGCAGCAGCGAGCGCCATCTTCGAGGAGGGCCGCTTGACGCCCTCGAGGTGCCACGCGGCGTCGCCGATAAAGAGCCAGCGATCCTTCAGCCCCTGCACGAGGTAGCCAGTGCTGCCCGGGGTGTGACCGGGTAGTGGAACCGCGACGACGCTGCCGTCGCCGAATAAGTCGTGAGATCGATCGAAGCCGTCGCGCGGACCCTCATCGAACTCGAACGGCGCGAACCGCACCGCAGCGATCTCGAAGTGCCGGGGGATGGCACCGCGATCCAGGTGGCCCTTCAGGCTCTTCACGAACGTCCACTCTTCCGCGGAGAGCCAGATCGCCGTCCTCGGCAGATCGCGCAGGGCGCCGGCGTGATCCCAGTGCGCGTGGGTGAGCGCGACCCACCGCACCGCACGCGGATCGAGCCCCGCGGCGTCCATCAACTTCACCAGCGGCGTCTTGCCGTGCCCGCCTCCCATCACCAATCGGAACCACAGCGGCGCCTGGCGCAGGTCGGCGGCAATCTCTTCACCGAACGCCGGGTCGATGATCAGCAGCCCGCGCTCGTGCTTCACCACGATTGAGCCAATCACCTGGTGCCATGGCTCGAAGGAGACGTCGTCGATCGCTGCCCACAGCCCACGGTGATGCACTTCACTGTCGAGCCGACAGACCTCGAGCTTCGTCGCGGCGGTAGAGGGTACAGACGGCTCGACCCGCACGACGGGGACCGCGGCCGAACAGCCAGACAACACGAAGACCAGGACGAGAGAACGCAAGGCCGCGTTCTCGCACGAGGCCCGCGCTTCAGGTCGCAAAGAAGGTTTGCGGCCCGCACGCAAAGATTGCGCGCGGCAAGGCGCCCCGCAGCAATTTCCATCGAGCGCCTCAGGGTCCCCCGCGCAGCGCACGCGGCGCGCGCGTTGCACTCTCCACTCGCTGCATCACCTGCTCTAAATTTAGAAGGCGTCGCGCAAACGAACACCAACAAGGAGAAAAGCCATGGCGTCCGCAGAGAAAGACAAGCTGAAGGGTGCGCTTCACCAGGCCAAAGGCAAGGTGAAGGAGATCGCTGGAAAAATCACCGACAACCCGAAGCTCAAGGCCAAGGGTGTCGCCGAGAAGCTCGCGGGCAAAGCGCAGAAGAAGCTCGGCCAGATTAAGACAGTCATCGGCAAGCGCTGATTGAGACGCTCGGCGCTGACTTTCCCTCAGCGGGCACTTTCTGAAGACAGCCAGCTCGGATTTCGGTGGCCTCATGAGCCTTCTGTTGTTGGTGATTTTCGCCGCCGACCCGTCTGAGCCGCAACCGCCAAAAGCGAAGGCATCTGTTTCGGGAAGCTGACCGATGTCGAGCTGACTGACTGTGGGCAGAGCTCACTCGGTGGCGAGAAACCAGAAGTTGGCAGAGCCGCTGGGCAGGTAGGCGATGCCTTTGAGTCGCGGCAGGTAGAGCCAGCGGGTGTAGACGCCGTTGACTGGAGCGGGAGGCGCAGCGCCGGTGGTGGCCAGCACCGTGACGCCGAAGGTCGCGGCGTCGATGAGCAGCACCTCGCCCCCGCTCGAAGTCTTGAGGAGAAACGCATCTTCGCCGGGCAGGTACTCCATGCCGGCTCCGGCGGACGCGACGCTCGCCGCAGCGGCGCCGGTGAAGGTCACGTCGCTGAGGGCTCCAGCGAAGGTGAGCTGAAGGCCTTGCCGCTGGGGCACCCGGTAGGCGTTGCGGACGAAGATCGCGCGCTGCCGGGTGGGGTCGACCGCGGACGCCGAAGCGCTGACGACGTCGTCATTGGCGTAGCTGGGCCGCGCGGCGAGCGTCTGCCAGGTCGCGGTCGCCGCGGACCAGCGACGGAAGGAGCCGGCGATAAAAGTGTAGAGGTCGTCGGTGAGGGGATGCTGGGCATAAGGGCGATCGATGGCGTTGCCGCTCGCGGAGGCCTCTGGGTAGGTGCCGGCCGGCTCCCAGTCGTTGGTGGTCAGATTGAAGGCGTCGACCTTGTTGTTGTTCGAGTTGCCGTCGCCCCACACCGAGCCCGCGGACAGCTTGAAGATCCGCGCGCGCGACCGCACGAAGTGGAGCGCGTAGTAGAGGTGCGTCGAGCTCGGCCGGCCGTCCGAGTAGTACGGCATGTTCATCACGATCGACGCTCCAGGCGTCGGGCCACGCAGCAGGCGCCACTTCGGCAGGGCCTGCTCGAGATCGATCTCGTAGGCCTCGTTGCCTGCCCAGTCGGCGTGGCCGCCAGCGCAGGCCAGGTACAGCTTCCCGTTGTCGCGGTTCGCAGCCAGTCCGTTCCACGCATTGATCCGCTGGGTCGGAGTCACCATCGCCGCATTGAATGGATCAGCGACTGGCTGATTCGACAGCGCGCTGCCAGGCACTTCGACCCACTGCCACTTCGCAACGCCCTGGCGCCACGCGGGGAAGCCGGCGTCCGTCGTCGCGCCTCCGCCTCCGCCTCCGCCTCCGCCTCCGCCTCCGCCTCCGCCTCCGCCTCCGCCTCCGCCTCCGCCTCCGCCTCCGCCTCCGCCTCGGCCTCCCGTCCCACCGCCGGTGCCTCCGTCAGAGGCGCCTGAGTCGGTCACGCCCCCTCCACCGGAGCACGCGCACAGCACCACAAGGCTCAAGGCCGCATGAAGTCTCATCGCGAGCAGGGTACGACACCCCAGGGCGGCGTTGTCCGCTTTCAACCTCCCCGGCATACGACCGATATGCGCCTCATTTCCCTCTGCGTTCTGGCCTGTTTGACCGCCTGCCCGTCTGGAACATTCCGACACCGGCCGCCGAGCTGGGC
>Ga0209181_10005416_pt1 | contig 18386 bp, 18 predicted proteins | sample MAT05_FD_187208 | JGI IMG/M metagenome (GOLD analysis project Ga0209181, IMG submission 187208) | Freshwater microbial communities from Lake Fryxell liftoff mats and glacier meltwater in Antarctica - MAT-05 (SPAdes) (version 2) | ecosystem: Environmental > Aquatic > Freshwater > Ice > Liftoff...
CGCACGAGGAAGGTGCCCAGCAGCGAAAGCGAGTACGCCATGATGGCCAGCAGCACCGTCCAGCTCTTGAAGCTGCCGCGCTTTTCCGACACGGCCAGCGAGTGGATCAGCGCCGTGGCCACCAGCCAGGGCATGAACGAGGCGTTCTCCACCGCGTCCCAGAACCACCAGCCGCCCCAGCCGAGTTCGTAGTAGGCCCACCAGCTGCCCAGGGCGATGCCGAAAGTCAGGAAGGCCCAGGCCACGGTGACCCAGGGCCGGCTCCAGCGTGCCCATTGCGAATCGAGGTTGCCGCCGATCAGCGCTGCCACCGCAAAGGCGAAGGCCACCGACATGCCCACATAACCCATGTAGAGCATGGGCGGGTGGAAGATCATGCCCGGGTCCTGCAACTGCGGATTCAGGTCGCGGCCGTCCAGCGGGATGGGGTACAGCCGGTCGAAGGGGTTGGAGGTGAGCAGCACGAAGACCAGGAAGCTCAACGTGAGCAAGCCCATCACGGCCAGGATGCGCGCCAGCATGGCCGGCGGCAGGTCGCGGCTGAAGTGCGACACCGCCCAGGCCCAGCCGGCCTGCATCAGCAGCCACAGCATCAGCGAGCCTTCATGGCTGCCCCAGGACGCGGCCATGCGGTACATCACAGGCAGAGCGCTGTTGGAGTGCGATGCCACGTTGAGCACCGAGAAGTCGTTGCGCACGAAGCTCGCGATGAGGCACACGAATGCGATACCCACCAGGCCGAGCAGCACGTTGGTGGCCGGGCGCGCCACGGCCATCCAGTCGGCACGGCCGCGTTGTGCACCGACCATGGGCACGACGCCCAGGACCAGCGTGACGCCGACCGCCAGCCAGAGCGCGAAATGACCGAGTTCCGGGATCATGGCTTCTTCTCCAGGATGACCTGCTGAGCCACGGCCGGGTCCAGACGCGACTGCCCTTTCTGGGCTTGCTTGACAGCGTGGGCGGCCTCCGGCGGCATGTAGTTCTCGTCATGCTTGGCCAAGACCTCGCGGGCGACGAACACGCCGTCCTTGAGTTGGCCCTGGGCGACCACGCCCTTGCCTTCCTGGAACAAGTCAGGCAGCACACCCTGGTAGCGCACGGCCACGGTCTTGGCCGTGTCGGTGACGATGAAATTCACATGCAGTCCATCGCGCTTGACGGTTCCCGTCTCCACCAGACCGCCGATGCGGAAGGTGCGGTTGGCCGGGGCCTCCTTGGCGTCCACCTGCGTGGGCGTGTAGAAGAAGACCATGTTGCTTTGAAAGGCATTCATCACCAGCGCAACAACGGCGCCGGTGGCCAGCAACAGGCCTCCGGCCAGGGCCAGACGTTTGTGGCGGATCTTCATCGGGACATCCTCTTCATCCGTAGCGGTGCGGCAAGCCGTGCAGGGCTTGCCGGGAGCCTATTGCATCATGATCGGCCAGACTGCCGCTTGTTCCCTGTCAAGGGACCGGTCTTTGCAAATCGGTGCACGGCCCCATATGGCTGGCTGAATCATCCTGGGCTGCACGGCATGACTGACATCGCACTGTGGATTCTGAGCGTCGCGCTCATCGTGGCCGGTCTGGCCGGCACGGTGCTGCCGGCCCTGCCGGGCACGGCCCTGGTGCTGGGCGGCATTGTGCTGGGGGCCTGGGTCGACGACTTCACCCGCGTGGGCGTGGGCACGCTGGCCGTCATCACTGCCCTGGCGGTGTTGGCCTGGGTGCTTGACTACGTGGCCGGGCTGCTCGGTGCGCGGCGGGCCGGGGCCAGCCGCCAGGCGCTGATCGGCGCGGCGCTGGGCACCGTGGTGGGGCTCTTCATGGGCCTGGTCGGGGTGCTCTTCATGCCGCTGGTGGGCGCGGCGCTGGGCGAGTACCTGGCACGCAAGGACCAACGCCAAGCGCTGAGCGTGGGCGTGTCGACCTGGCTGGGCATCATGGCCGGCCTGATCGCCAAAGTGGTGCTGGCCTTCGTGATGATCGGCATCTTCGTCGTCGCGCTGCTGGTTTAGTGGGGTGGCCTACCCGGCGCCTGCGGACGGAATGATCGATTCCCGCAGAGCTGGGTTCTGGTTCTGGGCCGCCTTGCGGAAGCGGACATTGCGTCAGGCTGGTGGGCGGCCCAGGCGCCCGGCCACGCGGCTCAACGCGTCGACCAGCGCTGGCCTGCTCGACGACCAACCAGACTGCCTGCAGATGAACGCGCAGACAACCATGAGCGGGTTGCCCGATCGCAACGCGGTATGAGCCGTCAGCGCTTCATGCGCCCGATGAGTACTTCACCGAACAGCCGTACGGCTTGGTCGTGGCCGTGCTCACGGGCTTGCCGGCCAGGGACTCGGCCAGTGCCACCTTGACGTGGTTGGTGGCGCTGGCGATGTCGGCGGCGCTGCTGGTGGGTTTGCTGTCGATGGCGCCGGCGTAGACCAGCGTGCCGGCCGGGTTGATGATGTACATGTGCGGTGTGGTGCGGGCGCCGTAAGCCTTGCCGACCTTGCCGTCGGCGTCCATCAGCGTGGCCGTGGCAGCGGCCTTCTGGCCCCGCATCCACTGCGCCATGGCGGCTGGCGCCTTGAAGTCGGTGGCTTCGGGCGCGGTCGAGTTGATGGCCAGCCAGACCACGCCCTTGGCCGCGGCTTCCTTCTGCGTGCCTTGCATGTTGCTGCTGCCGTAGTGCTTGACGACAAAGGGGCAGCCGGGGTTGACCCATTCCAGCACCACATGCTTGCCCTTGAAGTCGGCCAGCGACACCGTCTTGCCCGCGGTGTCTGTCGCGGTGAATGCGGGAGCGGGCTGGCCGACCGTGGCGCTGGCCAGGGCGGTGGCGGCGGCCAAGGCAGCGGCCAGGGCGACGGTGGTAGCGATCAGGGCTTGTCTCATCGGGGTACTCCTTGGGGTGGGTTGAATGAAAAGGTCGATCAAAGGGCAGTAGCCGACAGGGCGGCTCGGATCTCGGCAGCACTGAGAATTTCGCTCAGAACGTGCGGCTGCGCGGCGCCAGGGGCATAAAAGGCATACACCGGCACGCCACTGCGTCCCAGGCGCGTCAGCTCGGCGGCGATGGTCGCGTCGCGCCGTGTCCAATCGGCGCGCAGCAGCAGCACGCGGCGGGCGTCGAACTCGGCCAGCACGGCGCTGTCGTTCAGGGTGCGCTTGTTGATCTGGCAGGTGACGCACCAGGCGGCGGTGAAGTCGACGAACACCATGCGGCCCTCGGCATGGGCCTGCGCCACGCGCTCCGGGCTCCAGGGCTGCCAGCGTTCGCCCGCGGCCACGCCCGTGGTCGCGGGGGCTTCATGGCGCAACACCGGTACCGCCCAAGCCAGCCCGGCCGCCAGCAAGACGATCGACGCGGCGCCGAAACCCACGCGCGCCCGTGGCCCCAGGGAGGCCGATCCCAGTCCCCAGGCGGCGAAGGCCAGGGCCAGCAGCAGGCCCAGCAGCGCGGCCGCGCCGTCGATGCCGGACTGCTGCCCCAGCACCCAAACCAACCACACCACGGTGGCGAACATGGGGAACGCCATCACGGTCTTGAAGTGCAGCATCCACACCCCCGGCCGCGGCAGCGCGCGCGCCAGGGGCGGCCAGGCGGTGGCCGCCAGATAAGGCATCGCCATGCCCAGGCCGAGCGCGGCGAAGACGGCCAGCGCCTGCCCGGTCGGCAGGGTGACGGCCAGGCCCAGCGAGGCGCCCATGAACGGCGCCGTGCAGGGGGATGCCACAGCCACCGCCAGCACGCCGGTAAGCATCGAGTCGACGATGGGGTGGCGCGCGCGTGCAGCCATCCAGGAGCCCGGCAGCACCGATCCCAATTCGAAGACGCCGGCCAGGTTCAGCCCGATCAGCGTGAACAGACCCGCCAGCACCGCCACCACCACGGGCGACTGCAGCTGGAAGCCCCAGCCGAGTTGTTCGCCCCCGGCGCGCAAGGCCAGCAGCAGGCCGGCCAGGGCCAGGAACGACAGCACCACCCCTGCCGTGTAGGCCAGGCCCCCGGCCAGCAGGGCGCGGCGGTCGGCGCCCTTGCCGGCCACAGCCAGCATCTTCAGCGACAGCACCGGGAACACGCAGGGCATCAGGTTGAGCAGCGCGCCGCCGGCCAGGGCCAGCAGCAAGGCCCAAGCCAGGCTGACGGGTGCGGCGGCGGGCGCACTGCCCTCGATGTTGGCGGCATCCAGCGACGGCAACGGGGCCGGTGCGGGCAGCGCCGGCCAGCTGCCCTGCACGGCGGCGGCCACCACCACACTGCCTTGCTCGGCGGGCAGGCGCAGCACCACCGGCATCAGCGTGGGGCTGGCGCTGCGCTGGGGGTCCAGCAGCACGGTGGCCTGCCACTGGCTGCCCTGCCACCGGGCCTGCAGCGGTGCAGCGTTCTGGATCACGCCCGCGGTTTCGGGGAAGAAGCTCAGCGTCTGGCCCTGCCAGGCCGCGGGAAGGCCATCGATGCGGACTTGCAGGGCACCGTCCTTGACTTCGATGACTGCGCGGGCCTCGGGCAGCGCGCGCGGTGCGGCAGCGCGCGCTGCCTCGAACGCCGCTGCGTGGCCGGTGGTGGCTGCCTGGGCCGGCAGTGTCAACACGAAGTCGCCGCCCTCGGGGATGCACACGTCCTTGCACACCAGCCACTCGGCGCGCAGCTTCACCTCCAGCGCATCGGCCGCAAAGCCGGCGGGCAGTGTCAGTGCCACGGGCAATAGCAGGGTGCCTTCGTAGCCGTAGTTCATGAGCGGGCCGATGGGCAGCCGCTGCGGTGCCGGCCACTCGATCTCGCCTGCGCTGGCGCCAGCGGGCAGGGTCCAGGCCAGGGTGGTGGGCAGGCCCGAGTCGCCGGGGTTCTTCCAGTAGGTGTGCCAATGCGGCTGGTGCGTGATCTTCAAGCCCAGCCAGATGGTCTGGCCCGCAGCCAGGCCTTGAGGCGCGTCGGCCACCAGTTCGGCCCGCACCTGGGGTGTGCTGACCACCGCAGAGGGCGCGCTTGCGCCTTGTGCAAAGGCCAGCAGGGGTGCGGCGAGTGCCGCAATCAGCGCGCCGCGCCTGAGGTCGGAGAAAAGGTGCATCTTTGGCAGACTGAAAACAGTGCGCGCAGTTCCGCGCTGGGCCGCGATCAAACCACAGCAGGCGGGCTCGATGACAGCGCGGACAGTTTGGGGACTTGATTCCGGCCGCGGGTTTCCTCGTATACTTTCAAGGCTTTACGCACCGCGGACGACAATTTCATCACATGGCGATCGTTCGACAAACAGTAGAACGGCAGCCGCCACACGAGAGCTGGCGTGATGAAGATGCCGCAGCGGCAGCGGCCTCCAAGCCACTGACGCGTGAACAGGCGCAAGACCTGCGCACCAGGCAACCGTCACTTTCACCGTGGCGTGTGGTCGGTGCCCAGGCGGCGTTGGGGGGGGTGTTGGCACTGCTTGCGGTGCTGATCACCGGGAGACAGGATTGGGCGTGGTCGGTGCTTTACGGTGCCGCCACGGTGGTGCTGCCGGGCGCCTTGATGGCGCGTGGCATGACCAGCAGGCTCAGCAGCACGTCGCCCGGCGCCAGCGCTGTCAGCTTCATGTTGTGGCAGTTTGTAAAGATCGGGGTGTCGATCGCCATGCTTGTGCTGGCTCCGACCCTCGTGCAGCCCTTGAGCTGGCCGGCATTGCTGGTGGGCCTGGTGTTGTGCATGAAGGTGTACGTGCTGGCGCTGTTGTGGCGGCCGGCGGTAAAGAACCAAGTGAACGTGTAATCCAAGGCCAGCCCTTCGCATGTCAACCACAGCAGGTCAAGAACTCACCGCAGGCGATTACATCCGCCACCACCTCGGGCATCTTCAAACGGGCCAGCAGACCGGCATCGCCGATTTCACCGTACTGAATCTAGACTCGGCTTTCTGGGCAGTCGCCATGGGCGTGCTGGGCTGCTGGTTGTTGTGGCTGGGTTCGCGCAAGGCCACGTCGGGTGTGCCGGGTCGTTTCCAGGCTGCGGTGGAAATCCTGGTCGAGATGGTCGACGCGCAAGCCAAGGGCATCGTGCACAACGCCGAGAGCCGCAAGTTCGTGGCGCCGCTGGCGCTGACCGTGTTCGTCTGGATCTTCCTGATGAACGCGATGGACCTGTTGCCGGTCGATCTGCTCCCCACCGTGTGGCACTACGTGGCACCGGCCATTGGTGCCAAGGACTACATGCGTGTCGTGCCCACGGCCGACCTGTCGGTGACGATGGGCCTGGCGCTTGCGGTGCTGTTGATCTGCATCTACTACAACCTCAAGATCAAGGGCGCAGGCGGGTGGTTTCACGAGCTGATCAGTGCACCGTTTGGCGACAAGTGGTACCTGGCGCCCTTCAACCTGCTGATGCAGATCATCGAGTTCCTGGCCAAGACAGTCAGCCACGGCATGCGGCTGTTCGGCAACATGTACGCCGGTGAATTGATTTTCTTCCTGATCGCCTTGATGGGCGGGGCCTTCACGCTCAGCCTGACCGGTGTGTTCCTGGGCCTCGGCCACATCGTCGCCGGCACCTTCTGGGCCATCTTCCACGTCCTGATCATCACGTTGCAGGCCTTCGTCTTCATGATGTTGACGCTGGTCTACATCGGTCAGGCACACGACAAACATTGATTTCGCGCTCTCGCCAGAACCTGGTTCTGGCGGCCGCACCTGTGTTGTTCATTTCTCGTTCGTTTCTTTCTCTCACTGACCCTTACTGGAGTTATAAAAATGGAAGTCATCAGCTTTGTTGCCATCGCCGTCGGCCTGATCATCGGCCTGGGCGCCCTGGGTGCCTGTATCGGCATCGGCATCATGGGCAGCAAGTACCTCGAAGCCGCTGCGCGCCAGCCCGAGTTGATGGGTGAACTGCAAACCAAGATGTTCCTGCTGGCCGGCCTGATCGACGCGGCCTTCATCATCGGCACGGGCATCGCGCTCTGGTTCGCCACGGTCAACCCGTTCCTGGCGCAGATCGCCAACCTGCCCAAGTAATCAGGACCACCCCGAAGCGGCTGACGCCGCTCCCCTCAAGGGGCAACGCCTGCGGCCCGGCAAAGCCGGTTCCGCGGCGTCCGCTGGGTGTGCTGCCAACCACGCGAGGCATCAATTGAGCATCAACGCGACACTGTTTTTCCAGATGATCGTGTTCCTGATATTGATCGGGTTCACGATGAAGTTCATCTGGCCGCCCATCATCAAGGCACTCGACGAGCGCATTGCCAAGGTCGAGGCCGGGCTGTCGGCAGCCGACAAGGCCAAGGCCGATCTGGCCTCGGCCAACCAGCGTGTCGAGCAGCAGTTGTCTGCCGCCCGCAACGACGCCGCCAAGCGCCTGGCCGATGCCGAGCGCCTGGCGCAGCAGATGGTCGAAGAGGCCAAGGGCCGGGCGTCTGAAGAGGGCGCCAAGATCATCGCCGCCGCGCGCGCCGAGGCCGAGCAGGAATCGGTGAAGGCCCGCGAGGTCCTGCGTGAGCAGGTCGCCGGGCTGGCCGTCAAGGGCGCCGAGCAGATCCTGCGTCGCGAGGTCGATGCCGGCGTTCACGCCGAACTGCTGGGCCGGCTGAAGGCGGAGCTTTGACATGGCCGAGTTGGCAACGATCGCACGGCCTTACGCCGAAGCGCTGTTCCAGTCGGCAGGGGCTAACGCATCGTCGCTGACGGCCCCAGTGCAGGCGCTCGCCGACGTGGCCGCCGACACGCAGATTCGCCAGTTCGCAGACAACCCCAAGGCCGATGCCGCACAGGTGTTCGACCTGGTGGCCGGTGTGGTGGGCGGCAGCTTGGACAGCAAGGTGGCGAACCTGCTGCGCGCTGTCATCGACAACGGCCGCCTGCAGGCGCTGCCCGAAATCGCCGCGCAGTTCCAGGCCCTGGTGAACACCGCCGGCGGTGTCTCCGACGCCTTGATCCAGAGCGCTTTCCCGATCGACGCGGCCCAGTTGGCCGAGGTTTCGGCGGCCCTCGAAAAGCGTTTCGGCCGCAAGCTCAACCCCACCGTGACACTCATGCCCGAGCTGATCGGCGGCATTCGTGTCGTCGTCGGCGACGAGGTGCTCGACACCTCCGTCAAGGCCCGTCTTGAACAGATGAAGCTCGCGATGACCGCGTAGCTGGAAGGACAGACATGAACCTCAATCCCGCAGAAATTTCCGAACTCATCAAGAGCCGCATCGAGGGCCTCGGTACCTCGGCCGATATCAAGAACCAGGGCACGGTGGTGTCCGTCACCGACGGCATCGTGCGCGTGCACGGCCTGTCCGAAGTGATGGCCGGCGAAATGCTCGAGTTCCCGCCCACTGCCAGCGGCCAGCCGACTTACGGCCTGGCGCTGAATCTCGAGCGCGATTCGGTCGGCTCGGTGATCCTGGGCGAGTACGAACATATCTCGGAGGGCGACACCGTCAAGTGCACGGGCCGCATTCTCGAAGTGCCGGTGGGCCCCGAGCTCATCGGGCGCGTCGTGAATGCACTCGGGCAACCGATCGACGGCAAGGGCCCGATCAACGCCAAACTGACCGACGTGATCGAGAAGGTGGCGCCTGGCGTGATCGCCCGCAAGAGCGTCGACCAGCCGCTGCAGACGGGCCTGAAATCCATCGACGCCATGGTGCCCGTGGGCCGCGGCCAGCGCGAGCTGATCATCGGCGACCGCCAGACCGGCAAGACGGCAGTCGCCATCGACACCATCATCAACCAGAAGGGCCAGCACGTCACCTGCGTGTATGTCGCCATCGGCCAGAAGGCGTCGTCGATCAAGAACGTGGTGCGCTCGCTGGAACAAGCCGGTGCCATGGACTACACCATCGTCGTCGCCGCATCGGCGTCGGAATCGGCGGCCATGCAGTACGTGTCGGCCTATTCGGGCTGCACCATGGGCGAGTACTTCCGCGACCGCGGGCAAGACGCGCTCATCGTCTATGACGACCTGTCCAAGCAGGCCGTGGCCTACCGCCAGGTGTCGCTGTTGCTGCGCCGTCCGCCTGGCCGCGAAGCCTACCCTGGCGACGTGTTCTATCTGCACAGCCGCCTGCTCGAGCGCGCCGCGCGTGTGAATGCCGACTACGTCGAAGCCTTCACCAAGGGCGAGGTCAAGGGCCGTACCGGTTCGCTGACCGCACTGCCGATCATCGAAACGCAAGCCGGCGACGTGTCGGCCTTCGTGCCGACCAACGTGATCTCGATCACCGACGGCCAGATCTTCCTGGAAACCAGCCTGTTCAACGCCGGCATCCGCCCCGCCATCAACGCCGGTATCTCCGTGTCGCGGGTGGGCGGTGCGGCGCAGACCAAACTCATCAAGAGCCTGTCCGGCGGCATCCGTACCGACCTGGCGCAGTACCGTGAACTGGCGGCCTTCGCGCAGTTCGCGTCCGACCTCGACGCCGCCACGCGCAAGCAACTCGACCGCGGCGCGCGCGTGACCGAACTGCTCAAGCAGCCGCAGTACAGCCCGCTGCCCATCAGCCTGATGGCCGCCACACTGTTTGCCGTGAACAAGGGCTACCTCGACGACATCGACGTGAAGAAGGTGCTCGGCTTCGAACACGGTCTGCACCAGCACCTGAAATCCAGCCATGCCGCCTTGCTGGCCAAGCTGGAGAACGACAAGGCCATGGACAAGGGCGCTGAAGAAGAAATGTCGGGCGCCATCGCCGCGTTCAAGAAGTCCTTCGCTTAAGGGGTCCGGACCATGGCGGTCGGCAAGGAAATTCGCGGCAAGATCAAATCGGTGGAGAACACCAAGAAGATCACCAAGGCCATGGAAATGGTGGCCGCCAGCAAGATGCGCAAGGCGCAGGAGCGCATGCGCTCGGCGCGGCCCTACGCCGACAAGATTCGCAACATCACGGCGCATTTGTCCCAGGCCAACCCCGAGTACAAGTCGCCCTACATGCGCAGTGGCGGCACCGCAAAGGCGGTGGGCTTCATCGTCGTGACCACCGACAAGGGCTTGTGCGGCGGCCTCAACACCAACGTGCTGCGGGCCGTCACCAACCAGATGAAGGAAGCCCAGACCGCCGGCCAGGGCATCCAGGCCGTGGCCATCGGCAACAAGGGCTTCGGCTTCCTGAACCGTATCGGCGCAAACGTCGTCAGCCATGTCATCCAGCTGGGTGACGCGCCGCAGTTCGACAGGCTCATCGGTCCGGTGAAGGTGATGCTGGACGCGTTCGTGGCCGGCAAGCTCGACGCCGTGCATGTCTGCTACACCAAGTTCATCAACACGATGAAGCAGGAGCCGATGATCGAGCAGCTGCTGCCGCTGAGCGCAGCGCGTCTGGCGCAGAGCGCAGCCGAGAAGAAGCAGTACAGCTGGGACTACATCTACGAGCCCGATGCACCCACCGTCATCGACGACCTGCTCACCCGCTACATCGAGGCGCTGGTGTTCCAGGCCGTGGCCGAGAACATGGCCAGCGAGCAGAGCGCGCGCATGGTGGCCATGAAGTCGGCCACCGACAACGCCGGCACGCTGATTGGTGAGTTGAAGCTCATCTACAACAAGTCCCGACAGGCCGCGATCACGAAAGAGCTTTCGGAAATCGTCGGCGGTGCCGCGGCGATTGGTGGTTGAGCCTTTCGCCCAAAAGATACCGAATCCAGCACGACACAAGTTTGAAGGACCCCAAATGTTGAACACACAAGCCCAAGGCCGTATCGTCCAGTGCATCGGCGCGGTCGTGGACGTGGAATTCCCGCGCGACAAGATGCCGCGCATCTACGACGCGCTCAAGCTCGAAGGCACGGGGCTCACGCTCGAAGTGCAGCAGCAGCTGGGCGACGGCGTGGTGCGCACCATTGCGCTGGGGTCGTCCGACGGCCTGCGCCGTGGGCTGCTGGTGAGCAATACCGGTGACGCGATCCAGGTGCCCGTGGGCACGGCCACGCTGGGCCGCATCATGGACGTGCTGGGCAATCCCATCGACGAACGTGGCCCGGTCGACCAGACGCTCACGATGAGCATCCACCGCAAGGCCCCGGCCTACGACGAGCTGAGCCCGTCGCAAGAGTTGCTGGAAACCGGCATCAAGGTCATCGACCTCATCTGCCCGTTCGCCAAAGGTGGCAAGGTCGGCCTGTTCGGCGGCGCCGGCGTGGGCAAGACCGTGAACATGATGGAGCTCATCAACAACATTGCCAAGGCGCACTCAGGACTGTCTGTTTTCGCGGGCGTGGGCGAGCGCACGCGCGAGGGCAACGATTTCTATCACGAGATGGCCGACTCGGGCGTTGTCAACCTCGAGAAGCTGGAAGAGTCGAAAGTGGCCATGGTCTACGGCCAGATGAACGAGCCCCCGGGCAATCGTCTTCGCGTGGCGCTGACCGGCCTGACCATCGCCGAGAGCTTCCGAGACGAGGGCCGAGACGTGCTGTTCTTCGTCGACAACATCTACCGCTATACGCTGGCCGGCACGGAGGTCTCGGCGCTGCTGGGCCGCATGCCTTCGGCAGTGGGTTACCAGCCGACGCTGGCCGAGGAAATGGGCCGACTGCAAGAGCGCATCACGTCGACCAAGGTCGGCTCGATCACCTCCATCCAGGCCGTGTACGTGCCCGCAGACGACTACACCGACCCGTCGCCGGCCACCACCTTCGCCCACTTGGACTCGACCGTGGCCTTGTCGCGCGAAATTGCTTCGCTGGGCATTTACCCGGCAGTCGATCCGCTGGACAGCACCAGCCGCCAGATGGACCCCAACGTCGTCGGCGAAGAGCATTACAAGACGACGCGCGCGGTGCAGGAAACCCTGCAGCGCTACAAAGAACTGCGCGACATCATCGCCATTCTGGGCATGGACGAATTGAGCCCCGAAGACAAACTGGCCGTCAGCCGCGCACGCAAGATCCAGCGCTTCCTGAGCCAGCCCTTCTTCGTCGCCGAAGTCTTCACCGGCAGCCCGGGCAAGTACGTGCCGCTGAAGGAAACCATCCGCGGCTTCAAGATGATCGTCGCCGGCGAGTGCGACCATCTGCCCGAGCAGGCCTTCTACATGGTCGGCACCATCGACGAGGCCTTCGAGAAGGCCAAGAAGATGCAATAAGGAGTTGACATGGCCACCCTGCAAGTCGATGTCGTCAGTGCCGAAGAGAGCATCTTCTCCGGCGAAGCCAAATTCGTGGCCCTGCCGGGTGAGAACGGTGAACTCGGCATCATGCCGCGCCACACGCCGCTGATCACGCGCATCAAGCCCGGCGCGGTGCGCATCACCCGTGCCGACAACGGCGAGGAAGAGTTCGTCTTCGTGGCCGGCGGCCTGCTCGAGGTGCAGCCGGGCACCGTGACGGTGCTGGCCGACACGGCCATTCGCGGCAAGGACCTCGACGAAGCCAAGGCCTCGGAAGCCAAGAAGATGGCCGAAGAAGCCATGCGCAACGCCAAGAGCGATATCGATCTGGCCGGTGCCCAAAGCGAATTCGCCGCCATGGCCGCGCAACTCGCCGCCATTCAGAAGCTGCGCAAGAAGTAAGGCGCCACCGGCATCCTGCCGGCTCGCTGCCCCTGACGCTGGGCACAATCAGCGCTGTCGGCAACAGCCTGGAGTGGTCGAATGCTGCACCTGTCTTTCTGGCGCGTGGCCTTGGCGCTGCTTGCGTGCCTTGTCCATGGGGCGCTGTGGGCGCAAGCGCCGGTGTCTGGTCCGGACACGACGACAGCGGCTGCGGCGGCGGCGGCGGCGGCCGCACGCTTGCCTGCGGAAGCGTTCTTCAAGAGTCGCGACGTGCTGGACGCGCAGTTGTCGCCCTCGGGGCAACAACTTGCGTTGACCACGGCCGCCGGCGTCAAGCGCGTGGCGCTGGCCGTCATCGACCTGGGCCCCTCGGGCAAGGCGTCGCGCGCAGCGGTCTTCAGTGACATCGACGTGGTGCGCTTTGCCTGGGTCAACAACAAGCGCTTGATCTTCAGCGTGGCCGATCTCGACACCGGCAGCGGCGAAGACCGCTACACCGCGCCCGGCATTTTTGGCGTGGATGCCGACGGCGAGAACCTGCGAATGCTGGTGGCTCGTCGGCCCGGGGCCGCGGTGGTGGAGGGTGGGCGCTTCGGCCGCGAGGCCTTGCCCTACAACCACCAGTTGCTGCTGGTGCCCAGGCCGGCACCGGGGGTCGAGAACGAAGAGGTCATCGTCGGCAACCTCGCGTTTTCCGGCCAGAACGACGTGAGCGACGTCGCACCCCTGTGGCTGAACACACGCACAGGGCGAACGCGTTCGATGGACCTCAAGGCGCCGGCCGGCAGCGTCGGCTGGCTCTTCGACGGCGGCGGGCAAGCGCGCGTTGCCATCGTGCGGCGCCAGGGAAAACAAGCCGTGCATTGGCGCGGCCCTGGGCAAACGGATTGGCAATTGATCAGTGAAAGCGATGCACTGCGCGCGCCTTTTTCCCCCCACCATGTTGACGAGGCCGGCAACTTGTATGTCGTGCAACAGCAGGGCCCGGAAGGTTATGCGGTGTTGACGCGCTACGACTTCGAAAGCCGTGCGCCCGCCGCGCAGCCATGGGTCTCGACGCCTGGCTTTGACTACAGCGGCGCCGTGCTCAGCATCCAGCCCGGCGCGCCTGCGGCCGGCGTGCGTGTCGAGACCGACGCCGAAGAGACGGTGTGGTTCGACCCGAAGATGAAGGCCTTCCAGGAACTGGTTGACAAGCGCCTGCCGGGCAGCGTCAACCGCATCAGCTGCCGGCGCTGTGGTGAGCCCGACATGGTGGCCCTGGTGCGCCAGTTTTCGGACCGCCAGCCCGGCCAGTTCTGGGTCTACACAGCGGCCAACCAGCAGTGGCGAGGTGTGGCCAGGGTGCTGGCCGGTGTGGACCCCAGCCTGATGGCCCATGTGGATTTCCAGCGCATCAAAACGCGCGACGGCCGCGAGATGCCGCTGTGGCTGACCCTGCCGATCGGTCGCCAACCCGGTCGTCCCGGCCCGGCGGTGGTGCTGGTGCACGGCGGGCCCTGGGTGCGCGACGGCTTCTGGCGCTGGAGCGCCATGCAGCAGTTTCTGGCTTCGCGCGGTTACCTGGTCATCAGCCCGGAATTCCGCGGCAGCCAAGGCTATGGTCAGGCGCACTTCGAGGCCGGCTGGAAACAATGGGGCCGCGCCATGCAAGACGACGTGGCCGACGCCGTGTTGTGGGCGCAAGCCCAGGGCCTGGCCGACCGGCGGGTGTGCATTGCCGGCGCCAGCTATGGCGGCTATTCCACGCTGATGGGTCTGGTGCGCCACCCCGACCTGTACCGCTGCGGCGTGGCCTGGGCGGCCGTCACCGACCCATTCTTGTATCTGGAAGGTTCGTGGTGGATACGTGATGACGTCAGCGACGCCGGCCGCCGCTACACCCTGCCGCAAATGGTCGGCGACGCCAAGGCAGACGCCGACATGCTGACCAGCGTATCGCCCGTGGCGCAGGCCGACCGCATCCGCGCACCGCTGCTGCTGGCCTTTGGCGAAGCCGACCTGCGCGTGCCTTTGGCGCACGGCAAGCGCCTGCGCGAGGCCCTGCGAAAGGCCGGGCGCGACCCCGTGTGGGTGACCTACCCCGACGAAGGCCACAGCTGGCGGTTGCCGCAAACCCGGGCTGACTTTGCGCGGCGCATGGAAACGTTCTTGGCAGAGCATTTGAAGTAGGCCTGGGCGGCGCCTGGCAAGCGGGCTCAAGTGACTGCAATGGAGATTGCAATGGAGATGGCATGGAAGTGAAGCTCGAAAAGCGCTACCCCGTGGCCGCGACCGTGCAGCAGGCCTGGGCGCTGCTGTCGGACATCCGCGCCACCGCGGCCTGCATGCCCGGGGCGGCCATCACCGAGCAGCTGGACGCCACCCATTTCAAGGGCACGGTGAAGAGCAAGGTCGGCCCGGCGGTGATGCAGTTCGGCGGCGAGATCGAAGTGCTGGCACTCGACCCGTCGACCCGACGCCTGCAGATGCTGGGCAAGGGCGCCGACAAGTCCGGTTCGTCAGCCACGATGAATCTGAGCGCGCAGGTCGAGCCCGGTGACACGCCCGCCAGCAGCGTGCTGGTCGGCGCGGCTACCATCACGGTCAGCGGCAAGCTGGCGCAGTTCGGCAGCCGGTTGCTGGTGCCGGTGTCTGACGCCTTGCTGGGGCAGTTTGCCGTCAACTTCAGCGCGGCCGCTGCTGCTGCCGCTACCAATCTCGCCGCGGCCAGCGCTCCCACCGACGCCTCCACCGCGGCTGCGGCGCCCATCGCCCCGGCGCCGGCGGGCGGCGAACTGAACGCGCTGGCGCTGATGTGGACCGTCTTCAAGGGTTGGCTGGGCCGGCTTCTCGGTCGCAGGCGCTGAACAGGAGAACTCGCCATGGGTCAGAAGAAACAAGCCAAGAGCGCGGCCAGCGCCAGCGGTCACCTCGGCAAGGCCGCGTACCTGGAACAGCTGGAACCGCTGGAACTGCAGATCAACGATGTGGCGCGCTGGCTGCAGCACACCGGCAAGCGCCTGTTGGTGCTGGTCGAAGGCCGCGACACGGCGGGCAAGGGCGGCGTCATTGCCGCCATTGCCGAAACCCTGAACCCGCGCCAGTGTCGCGTGGTCGCGCTGCCCAAGCCGACCGATCGCGAACGCACGCAGTGGTACTTCCAGCGCTACGTGCCCCACCTGCCGGCGGCGGGTGAGGTGGTGTTGTTCGACCGCAGTTGGTACAACCGCGCCGGTGTCGAGCGCGTGATGGGCTATTGCACCGAAGACGAAGCCCGCGCCTTCCTGAAGCAGGCGCCAGTGTTCGAAAAGATGTTGATCGACGACGGCGTGCTGCTGTTCAAGTACTGGCTCACGGTCGACCAGGCCGAGCAGGAGGCGCGCTTTTCCGAACGCCGGACCGACCCGCTGAAGCGCTGGAAGTTGTCTCCCATCGACCAGCAGGCCCGCGCCAGGTACGCCGACTACACGCGCGCACGGCATGCCATGCTGGAGGCCACGCACAGCCAGGCCGCACCGTGGACGCTGGTGGACTTCAACGACCAGCGCCGTGGCCGGCTGGCGATGATCCGGCACCTCATAGCCGCCCTGCCCGAACACGCCGTGCCCGAGACCTTGATCGACCTGCCACCGTTGGGCCACGAGCCGCTGAAAGAGCGCTTCAAGGGGCTCAAGCCGATCTGATGGCGGCCTCGGGCCATGCCGGACAATCCGCCATGGCCGACGATGCAGTCCCCCACCAGCGCCGTGTGCGCTACGCCGGCACCCACCCGCGCCGCTTCGAAGAGAAGTACAAGGAACGGGACCCCGCGCGCCATGCCGACGAGCTGGCCAAGGTGATGCAGCGCGGGCAGACGCCCGCCGGCATGCACAGGCCCATCTGCGTGGCCGAGATCCTGGCCGTGCTGGCGCCGCAGCCCGGCGAGGTCGGGCTGGACGCCACCCTCGGCTTCGGCGGCCATGCGCAGGAGCTGCTGGCTCGCATCCAGCCCGGCGGGCGGCTCTTTGCGGTGGATGTCGATCCGCTGGAGCTGCCGCGCACCGAAGCCCGCCTGCGCGCCCTGGGCTTCGACGGGCCGACGCTGACCGTGCGCCGCATGAACTTCGCCGACATGCCCGCGCTGCTGCCCGAGGCCGGCGGTGGCTTCGACTTCGTGCTGGCTGATCTGGGGGTGTCGTCGATGCAGATCGACAACCCCGCCCGCGGCTTCACCTTCAAGGCCGACGGCCCGCTGGACTTGAGACTCGATCCCGGCAGCGGCGAACCGGCCAGCACCCTGCTGCTGCGCCTGACGCGCCCGCAATTGCGCGAGCTGCTGGTCGACAACGCCGACGAGCCCCACGCCGTGGCCCTGGCCGCCGCGCTGCAGGGCCAGTACATCGAAACCACGGCGCAGTTGGCCGAACAGGTGCGCGCCGCACTCATGCCCCTGTTTCATCGTGGCCTGCCCCTGGTCGAGCGCCAGGCCGAAACCAAGAAGACCTTGCAGCGCACCTTCCAGGCGCTGCGCATCGCGGTCAATGACGAGTTCGGCGTGCTCGACCGTTTCCTCGCCGCGTTGCCCGGCTGCCTGAAACCCGGCGGGCGCGTCGCCATGCTGAGCTTCCATTCGGGCGAAGACCGCCGTGTGAAGAAGGCCTTGCAGTCCGGCGAACGCGCCGGCGTGTTCGCTCGTGTGTCGCCCGAAGCGGTCCGGCCCTCGTTCGACGAACGCCGCGCCAACCCGCGGTCCAGCTCGGCCAAGCTGCGCTGGGCGGTGAAGGCGGGCCGTGCTGCCTGACGCGTGCGCTTACCCGACGCCGCGCGTCCCGTGGCATGCTCTGCGCCCCCGTCCCCATCCCCATCCCCATCCCCTGGAGCCGCCACGATGAACAGCATGGACGTTGAAGTCATCCGCACCGCCATGGACTGGATGAACCGCGGCCACCGCGTGGTGCTCGGCACGGTGGTGCGTACCTGGGGCAGCAGCCCGCGGCCGCCGGGCAGCCTCATGATCATCCGCGACGACGGCCAGGTGGCGGGCAGCCTGTCGGGCGGCTGCATCGAAGACGATCTCATCGACCGCGTCAAGCGCGGTGAACTGGCACTGCGCCTGCCGCAGGCCACCACTTACGGCGCGTCGGCTGAAGAAGCGCAGCGTTTCGGCCTGCCGTGCGGGGGCACGGTGCAGATCGTGCTGGAGCCGCTGTCGGTGCAAAGCCTGCTGCGTGAGTTGCTGGCGGCGATCGAGCAGCACCGCGTGGTGCTGCGCCGGCTGGAACTGGCCACCGGCATCGTGTCGCTGGCGCCGTCCACCGAAGGCGACGCCGTGCGATTCGATGGCACGGTGCTGCACACCGTGCACGGGCCGCGGCTGCGTCTGGTCGTCATCGGGGCCGGCCAGTTGTCACGCTACCTGGCGCAGATGGCGGTGATGCTGGACTACCGTGTCACCGTGTGCGACCCGCGCGAGGAGTATCACGAAGGGTGGCTGAAGCCCGACGGCACACCCGCCATCGAAGGCGTGACGCTCAGCCGCCTGATGCCTGACGATCTGGTCATCGCCATGAACCTGGACGCGCACAGCGCGCTGGTGGCCGTCACCCACGACCCCAAGCTCGACGACCTGGCGCTGATGGAGGCGCTGAAGTCGCCGGCCTTCTACGTCGGCGCGCTGGGCTCGCGACGCAACAACGACACGCGCCGCGACCGGCTGCGCCAGTTCGAGGTCAGCGCGGAGGAGGTGCAGCGCCTGCGCGGCCCGGTGGGGCTGAACCTGGGCGGGCTGACGCCGCCGGAGATCGCCTTGGCCATCGTCGCCGAGATGACCGCCGTGCGCCGCGGGGCGGTGCTGGAAGGCGGGCTCACCGACTGGAGCGGGTCGTTGTCCGCCTGCAAGACCAGCCTGTAGGGCGCGCTTGGAAGTCTGTACGGGCCCGTAAACCGGTGAACCGGGGCCATCAGCGAGCGAACGGGTTTTTGACTTTCACGCCGGCAATCACAGC
>Ga0209181_10005418_pt1 | contig 18378 bp, 15 predicted proteins | sample MAT05_FD_187208 | JGI IMG/M metagenome (GOLD analysis project Ga0209181, IMG submission 187208) | Freshwater microbial communities from Lake Fryxell liftoff mats and glacier meltwater in Antarctica - MAT-05 (SPAdes) (version 2) | ecosystem: Environmental > Aquatic > Freshwater > Ice > Liftoff...
TGGAGGTGAATCTCCGCCAGCATCTCGGGATAGATCCGGGGCAGTATCCCGGCCAGCACCTCGGGCCACATGCGCTCGATCTCCCTGGCATCCACGTTCGAGAGCGTGTCGCGGGCCATGCGAAGGACCTCCGCCGTCTGCTCGTCGGTCGCGCCCCTGATCCGGTACCGCAGGTGGTCCCTCCCCCACTTCAGGACCTGCGCCCTGGAGATCAGCCCGCGTCGCCGGGCCACCCGGGCGAACTCCATCCCGCTCGACCCCGCCATCAGGGTCTTGTCAAGGTCGAAAAACGCTGCTTCAGTCGGTTTGCTCACACTGAAAACGGTAGCGGTCCGGGTCGGTCAGACCTCGATGAAGATTGCGTCGCCCTGGCCTCCGCCGGAGCAGATCGCGGCGCAGCCGAGGCCGCCGCCACGGCGGTGGAGCTCACGGACAAGCGCGCCGATGATGCGGGCGCCGGACGCGCCGATCGGGTGGCCGAGCGCGATCGCGCCGCCGTTGACGTTGACCTTGTCTTCGTCGATTCCGAGCATGCTCACCGTGTTCAGCGACACCGAGGCGAAGGCTTCGTTGACTTCCCAGAGATCAACCTCGTCGGCCGTGCGGCCCATCTTCTCGAGGCCGGCTTTGGCAGCGAGGGCCGGGGTCTTGGCGAGGCAGGCGAACTCGTCGCCGATCTGGCCGTAACCGACGATCGTGCCCATGATCTCCTTGCCGTTGGCCTTCGCCCAGTCCTCTGAAGCCAGCACCAGTGCACCGGCGCCGTCGTTGACCCCGGGTGCGTTGCCGGCGGTGTGGGTGGCATCCTCGCCACCGATCGCGCGCAGCTTGCCGAGGCTTTCGTGGGTGGCCTCCGGGCGGATCGCTTCGTCCTTGTCGACGACCGTGTCGCCCTTGCGGCCCTTGACCGTCACGGGGACGATCTCTTCGGCGAATATCCCGGACTCCTGGGCCTTGACCGCAAGCTCGTGCGAGCGGGCGGCGAAGCGGTCCATGTCGTCGCGCTCGACTCCGAGGTGATTCGAGACCTCGCTGGCCTCGTTGATCATCTGGAGGTGGGTGAACGGGTTGGTCAGGCCGTCGTGGGTCATCGCGTCGACCGACTTTACGTCGCCCATCCGGTACCCGAAGCGGGCGCCGGGGAGCAGGTACGGCGCGTTGCTCATCGACTCCATGCCGCCGCCGACGCCGACTTCGACATCACCGGCGCGGATCGCCAGGTCAATCAGGCCGACCGCGCGCATTCCGGAAGCACAGACCTTGTTCACGGTCTCCGAAGGAACCTCCTTCGGGATGCCTCCCTTGATCTGGGCCTGGCGCGAGGGGATCTGGCCCTGTCCGGCCTGGATCACCTGGCCGAAGCTGACCAGCTCGACATCGGAAGGGCTGACCCCGGCCCGCTCGAGAGCACCGGCGATCGCCACGCCACCCAGCTCGGTCGCGTCTACGGGAGCGAGCGCCCCGCCCATCTTGCCGAAGGGGGTACGTGCGGAGGAGAGGATCACTGTGCGGGGCATCTGCCGCCTTTCATCAGTCGGAGAAGTTGAAGAACATTGCCAAGATACCGGCCGGGGGTGCCTCCGCGGTATCTAGACTGCCGGTCATGAAGGCCTACGCAAGCGATGTTGCCCTGTCCGAGCTCGACGCAGACCTGGTCGCGGTCGGCCTGTTCGAAGGCGATTCGCTGACCGAACCGCTCGGCAGCACGCCCGGAGCGAAGGACGCCTCGGCGGATTTCAAGTCCTCTGTGACGGTCTTCCCCGGCAAGCCCGAGCGAGTCGTGATCGTCGGACTCGGCGCGAAGGAAGACTTCACCGCCGAGCGTGCCCGGATCGCCGGAGCGGTCGCGCACTCCGCGCTGAAGAAGGTCAAGGGAGAGGCACTCGGCTGGATCCTGCCGGAGGCCGGAGACGACGGCCCTGACGCCGTGGCGGTCGCTGCCGCTTTGGTCGAAGGCGCGGCCTTCGCCTCCTTCAGCTTCGACCGGTTCAAGAGTGGCTCCGACGGTGAAGAGGCCGCGCCCGAGCTGAAGGCGGTCGAGATCTCCTCTGCCGCTGACATCAGCGAGGCGGTCAAGGTCGGCGAAGTGGTCGGCAACGCCGGCAACCGGGCCCGGTACCTGCAGAGCCTGCCGGCCAACGTGGCCACCCCCGATTACCTGGCCGGCAGGGCGAAGGAGATCGCCGACAGGTTCGACTCCGTGGAAGTCGAGGTCCTCGACCGCAAGGCGATCATCGCCGCCGGCATGGGCGGTCTCGAGGCGGTCGCCAAAGGCGGCGAAGATGTCGAACCCCGCCTGATCACGCTCAAGTACACCGGCGCCGGAGAGAAGCTCGGCCTGGTCGGCAAGTCGGTCACCTTCGACACCGGCGGCATCTCGATCAAGCCTTCGGCCGGAATGCATGAGATGAAGATGGACATGTCCGGCGGTGCGGCGGTGCTGGAAGCTGTTGCGGCGATCGCCGAACTCGCTCTGCAGATCGACCTGATCGCGGTACTTCCGGCGACCGAAAACATGCCCTCCGGCACCGCTCTCAAGCCCGGCGACATCATCACCCAGCTCAACGGCAAGACGGTCGAAATCACCAACACCGATGCTGAAGGCAGGCTCATACTCGCCGACGCTCTGGTGCATTGCGCCCGGCAGGGAGCCGACCGCATGCTCGACCTCGCAACCCTGACCGGCGCCGTGCTGGTCGGTCTCGGCTCGACCTACGCGGCTCTCATCGCCAACAACGACGAGCTTGCCGCCGAAGTCACGGCCGCCGGTGAGAGCTCCGGCGAGCTGGTCTGGCGGCTGCCGCTCCACGACGAGTACAAGGAGCTGACCAAAGGGGACATCACCGACCTGGTCAACGCCTCCGCCCAGCGCAAGGCGGGAACGATCTATGCCGCCTCTTTCCTCGAGGAGTTCACCGAAGGCAAGCCCTGGGCCCACCTCGACATCGCCGGATGCGCCTGGGACACCGGGCGCGAGTACTGGGGCAAAGGCCCGACGGGCTTCGGAGTCCACCTGCTGGTCGCCCTCGCCAGGAACCTGACCCAGGACTGACTCCGGAACCCTGGGGCCGACCCGTCGGGAGGTGACCGGATTCGAGGCATGGAGGTTGCCTCGATCCCCATCACCTCGCGGCCAGGTTGGGGGATTTGACTCCACGCGAGTGCTCCGGGGGAGTGCTCGCCCTTCGTCCCCCACAACCTCGGCTGCCTGAGGTGAGGCAGCATCCGTAGGATTCGCAGCATGAACTTCGACCTGACCGATGAACAGCGCCTGATCAGAGACACCGTCCGGGACTTCGCCCGCAACGAGGTCGCCCCCGTCGCCGAAGAGCTCGACCGGACCAAGTCCTTCCCGTACGAGATCGTCGAGAAGATGGCCGGTCTCGGCCTGATGAGCATCCCGTTCTCCGAGGAGTACGGCGGAGGCGGCGGCGACATCCTCTCCTACGCCATGGCTATAGAAGAACTGGCTCGGATCGACTCCTCGGTCGGCATCACCGTGGCCGCCCACACCTCGCTCGGCACCTCGCCGATCTACAACTGGGGTACTGAGGAGCAGAAGCAGCAGTGGCTGCCCGACCTCTGCGCCGGGCGCAAGCTGGCTGCCTTCGGCCTGACCGAGCCCGAGGCCGGCTCCGACGCCGGAAATACCAAAACCCGGGCGAAGCTTGAAGATGGCGAATGGGTGATCAACGGCGCCAAGCAGTTCATCACCAACGCCGGCACCGACATCACCGGCTGCGTGACGATCACTGCGGTCACCGGCGAGGACGATCGCGGTCGCCCCGAGATCTCGAACATCATCGTTCCGAACGGGACCGACGGTTACGTGATCGGCGAGCCCTACCGCAAGATGGGCTGGAACGCTTCGGATACACGGCCACTCATCTTCGAAGACGCCCGCGTGCCGGAGGGCAACCTGCTCGGCCCGCGCGGCGAAGGCTTCAAGCAGTTCCTTCAGATCCTCGACGGTGGCCGGATCTCGGTTGCCGCGATGGGAGTCGGTCTGGCCCAGGGCGCGCTCGACGAGGCGCTGAAGTACGCCAAAGAGCGTCAGGCCTTCGGCAAGTCGATCTCCAAGTTCCAGGCGATTCAGGCGAAGATCGCCGACATCTCCTCACAGCTCGAAGCGGCCCGGCTGCTGACCTACCGCGCGGCGATCGAGAAGGACAACGGCCAGGACTTCAGCCTCACGGCGGCCCAGGCCAAGCTGATCACCGGCCGTCTGGCAGTGCGCGCAGCCGAAGAGGCGGTCCAGATCCACGGCGGCTACGGCTACATCGAGGAGTACCCCGTCTGCCGGTTCTACCGCGATGCCAAGATCCTCACGATCGGCGAAGGCACCGACGAGATCCAGCAGATGGTGATCGCCCGCGCCCTCGGCTGCTAGGCCGGGGGTTTGGCGGTGGTGGCGCCTTCCGGGCGATCGGCGATTTCGGCGCCGCGGCCGACAGTGGTCGGGATTCCGTAGTAGTCCAGCACCTGCATCTCCTGCTCGCGGTTGAGAGGCATGGTCGGGTCGACTGCCGGGGCGTTGCGGATCACTTCACGGTCATGCGGAACCCAGACCCGGCCCGCGGCGGCGGCGCATTCGCGGAGCGACACAGGGACGGTCTTGCCGAAGCGGCCTAGCTTGGCCAGGACCCAGACCGGATCGCCGCTCTCCTTGTCGACGAACAGCCCCTCGACCTTGGCGACGCCCTGGCCGGAGATCTCGTCGAGCTGGTAGCCCTCCCACGCCTTGACGTCATCGGCCGACGGCAGGGTCGCAGAGCCGGAAGCAGGAGCTGAACCCGCAGGCTCGGTGGGAGCGGGAGTCGCGGACGCGGCCGCGGGCGCCGGGGCGGAGCCAGCAGATGCCTGCTCTTCGTTGCCCCCTGTTTCAGATTCAGTTTCAGACATCGATCTCTCCTTCCAGTAGTTGAGCCGCCGCGGACGACGGGTCGAGCTCACGGTTCACGACGCGTTCGAGCAGGTCGGCCACGGCCGGATCATCGTGGATCGCAGCCTCGAGCCGTCGCCGCAGCCTCGCGGTCGCGATTCCGAGGACCTCGCTGCGCAGGTTGCGGGCGCGCCGCTCGGCGAGGGTCCCGGCCTGCTCGATGAAAGCCCGGTGCTCGGCCACCTTCGCGGCAAGCTCCTCGATGCCCTCCCCCCTCACCGCTTCGGTCCTCAGGATCGGCACCCGCCAGTCGCCTGCCTGGTGAGAAAGCGAAAGAGCGCCGCGGACCTCGCGGATCATCGTGTCGGTCATCGGGTGATCGGCCTTGTTGACGACGATGATGTCGGGGATCTCCATGACCCCCGCCTTGAGTGCCTGGATCGAGTCGCCGGAGCCGGGCATCAGGGCGAGCACGATCGTATCGGCGTGGTCGACGATGTCGATCTCGCCCTGGCCGACGCCGACCGTCTCGATCAGCACGTCGTCCTTGCCGGAAGCGTCCATGACCAGGGCTGCCTGCAGGGCCGCCTCCGAAAGGCCGCCGAGGGCACCGCGCGAAGCCATCGAACGGATGAACACGCCTTTGTCGAGAAAGTGCTCGCTGAGCCGGATCCGGTCACCGAGCAGGGCTCCCTGGGTGAAAGGGCTCGAAGGGTCGATCGAGAGCACGGCTACCTGCCGGTCCTCCTTGCGTAGCTCGGCGGTCAGCGCGCCGATAAGGGTGCTCTTGCCCACCCCGGGCGGCCCGGTGAAGCCCGTGATCCGGGCCTTTCCGGTGAGCGGGAAGATCTCGTGCACCAGGCTCCAGCCGACCGGGTCGTCCGACTCAATCAGCGTTATGGCCCGCGCCAGGGCGCGCTTGTCGCCGGAGACGAGGCGCTCGGCCAGCGGTGAGAGTTCGGTCACGGATTCGGGCATTGCTCAGGCCAGTCTAGAACCTGACCCGGCAGGCGAATAAAGTCCCGGTCGTCTTGATCAGCTCAATCTCCTTCTTTGCCCGGCAACGGATGATCACGCCCAAGTACGCGCGCCTGTTCGGCCGCTACCTGTGGCGCCGGTTCTTCACCTACACGGGGCGTCGCTGGTGCACCGACGGGCCGCTGTTTTTCGGCCGCGGCCTCCAGCTTCAGACCGGTAAGAACGCCTCAATCAGCTTCGGCCGATTCGTCTGGATCGGGGACGGCACCAAGATCCGCTGCCACGAAGGCCGGGTCGAGATAGGTTCCAAAACCGTGATGGGCCAGGAATGCACGATCTCTGCCTACCGGAACGTGAAGATCGGGGAGCAGTGCGTGATCGCCGACCGCACGATGTTCATCGACTTCGACCACGGCGTCGTCGATACCGAGCGTGCGATCCGCCACCAGGGGATCTACATGGAGGACGTGATCGTCGGCTCGAACGTGTGGATCGGTTACGGCGCCTGTGTGCTCAGAGGTGTCTCGGTCGGAGACAACTCGATAATCGGCACCAACTCGGTGGTCACCAAAGACGTGCCCGCCAACGCTGTGGTCGGCGGTGTGCCGGCCCGCGTCCTTCGGATGAGGGACGAACCCGAGCACCTGAAGTGGCCCGACCCGGTCGAGCCGAAGCCCGGCGACCCAGGCGTACTCGGCCTGCCCTGACCGCGGCCCACCACGCGCCCTGCGCCGCGATTTTCGGTTGCCCCTCAGCTCTCCGTTGCTCGAGCTACGGAACCGAGAAACCAGCACCCCGCCCACGCCGGCAGGAACAGCGCGAGGGTCCAGATGAACCAGATGCTGGAAAGCGACCATTCGTCGCTTGCTGAGACGGCGCCCGATCCTTCCAGGAACCAGGCTGATGCGACCCATGCAAGCGGCAGAGGCAACGCCAGGCACGCTGCCGACCATGGCTTTCCAGTGAGTCCACAGGCGGCGTATCCCGCCAACGCGAGAGCGCAGATCGCGTAAGCGACCAAGGGGCCCTCATTCCAGAGCAGTGCGAGTCCGGCGATCAACAGTGCTTCGTAGGCCAGGAAACTTCCCAGGACCAGCACCGCATGCCTTCGTGGTGAGCTGCCCGATCTGTTCCTTCCGATGTTCAACCGTCACCACCCCATCCTTGTGGGCGTATCTGAGATAGGAGCAAGATACCCGGAGCCATGGACACCGGCCATCGTCAATGAAGGTGGTCGGGGGAGGGTCGACCGGGAACGGTGGGTGTGGCAGGAGACCCTCCCCGGCCGCGCTCCGGACCCAAGGCCCCTGCCAGGCGGCCGATGACCCGGGAGTGCCAGTCGCTGGACCCGGATTCCGGAGGGTTCGTCAGGGAGGGTCGGCGACGGCGGTTACTTCGCCGTAGAGGGCCAGCGTCTGGCGGGCGACGTCGGTCCAGTCGAACAGGCGGATGTGCGAGAGGCCTTCTTCGACCATCTGGCGGCTGAGCGCCTCGTCGCTGAGGACCTGGATCGCGGCCTCGGCCAGGTGCTCGGGGTCGCTCGCACGGAAGCGCAGCCCGGCCCCCTCGACCGGCACCACTTCACGCAGTCCGCCGGTGTCGGCGGCGATGCAGGGGCATTCGGAGGCCATCGCCTCGAGCGCGACCAGGCCGAAAGGCTCGTAGATCGAAGGAACGACCGTGAGGTCGGAGATCCGGTAGAGCATGTGGAGAACGTCGTCGCCGATCCAGCCGAGGAAGGTCCCGTGCTCCATCAGCCCGAGTTCTTCGGCCTGCTTGTGGAGTTCGGCTTCGTGGGTCCCGGAGCCGGCGACCAGGAAACGGGTGTTCGGTACCTTCGAGATCACCTCCGGCATCGCCTCGAGCGCGAGCTGGAAACCTTTCTCGTAGACCAGCCGTCCGATCAGCAGGACCAGGTTCTGGTCCGGATCCGCGAACTCGCTGCGAAGGGCGGCCAACGCCGTGGGGTCTTCGGGCGGAAGGTCGTCGGGATCGATGCCGTTCGGAATCACGGTCACCTTCTCCGGCTCGACCGAGAAGATCTCGCCGATCTGCTCCTTCATGAAGAGCGAGCAGGCGATCACCCGGTCGGAACGGTTGGCGATCCACTTCTCGACACCGTGGATGTGAGCCTGGGGATGCTTCTCCACCCAGCCCTGGTGGCGGCCGAACTCGGTCGCGTGGATCGTGGTCACCAGCGGAGTTCCGTAGCGGCGGGCCAGGTGGTCACAGGCGGAGGCAACCAGCCAGTCGTGGCCGTGGACCAGATCGAACTCGTAACGGTCACCCAGGTCCACGCCCGCAGCGAGCATGTCCGAGTTCATGCGCTCGACCCAGGTGACGAACTGCGCCAGGTCGGTCGGCCGCTCCGGCTCGACGATCCGGTGGATCTGAACGCCACCCATCTGCTCCTCGACGGTCGCCTGCTCGCCCCCGCGGGTCAGCACGTGGACCTCGACGCCCAGCCCGACCAGTGCCTCCGAGAGCTTGCGCACATGGCGCGCAAGCCCGCCTTCGATAAGAGGCGGGTACTCCCAGGAGACGATGAGGATTCGGTTCATGAGGCTTTCTTCGGTGCTTCAGGGAACCAGCAGCGGGGCCAGGTCCAGATCCGGAGCCAGAGAGCGGACTCGTGGCTCAACCGGAACATCACCGGCGCAGTCTATGGCCTCGAAGGCGGCGGCCGCATGGTCGACCGACCTCTCGAAGGCGTAGTCCCCCGCCTGCCGGCGACCGTCGATGAATGCCCAGTCACTCGACTGCACGGCGAGGAGTTCGCGCGCTGCCCGCTCGGCGTGCCCGCGGCCGATGCCGGAGGCGACCGCCCGGTTGACCGCCAGCTCGAGCCGCCGGGACCCGCTCGCGAGGTCGGCGACGGCGGGCGAGTCCCATGTACTGAAGTCCTTCTGCTCCCCCCAGGTTGATGCGCGCAGCGTGTTCGGCCGGAGTGGCGGGGCGTCGGGCTCCTGTGCGCCGCCCGGAGATAGTTCGGTCGCGGCCGCGCCGAGAGTCGTGAGTCGGATTCCGTGGGAGGCGGCGCCTTCCAGGACCGCCTCGAGCCAGACCGGCCCTTCGGCCCACCAGTGGCCGAGCAGTTCGCAGTCGCAGGCGAAGACCATCAGCCCGGTGGAGCCGCTCCGTTCCCGGAACTTTTCGAGCCGCTCCGCAGCGGAAGCCAGGAACTCACCGGCCTGCTGCCGGGCACGCTCGTGCGCCGCCTCGCGCTCGTACGGCTTGCCGTCGATCCGGAAGATCCGGACCCCGTTCATCGAAAGCGAATGGAAGTCCAGGTACCCGGGCCAGGAGGGATACCCCTGCATGTCCCAGAGCCAAGAGACTGCGGTCCAGTCGATCGTGAAAGCGACCGGGCCGGCTTCTGTGCCGACCGGGACCAGCGCCTCGTCTCCAGATTCGGACGCACTCTGATCGGTGCAGAACCACTTGACGCCGTGCCGGGCGAGTTTTTCCTCCAGGCCAGGTTCGTACCCGCACTCCGGCAGCCAGAAACCGCCGGTCCACCCGAAGCGGCGCCGGTGCGAGGCGAGGCCGGTGCCGACCTGGAGGTCGATACCCCGGTCGCTCGCCAGCATCGGCAGCACCGCGTGGGTGGCGCTCGAAGCCATCAGCTCGACCCGCCCCGCTTCGGCCGTCCGGACGAAGACGTCGAGCGGCTGGCCTCCGTGGGAATCGAGCAGGTCGAGGGCACGGGCGTAGCGCTCGTGACCGGCCCCGGCGGCGTCACGAAAGCCGGCCTCGCAGCTTTCGACATCAATCGCAGCCGCTTCCAGCCGGTGCTGGATCAGGAACTCCCGCAGCCGCTCCGGCAAGCCTTCAGCCTCAAGCTGGTCGGCGAGCACCGGGGTCACGGTCAGGGTGATGTCCCGCGCGACCTCCAGCACCGGCAGGTGCGAGTGGATGACGGCGTCAAACAGCCACTCCTCCCCGAACGGGTAGGTGCCGTAACCCTCGACGTAGGGCATGTGCGAGTGCAGGACGATCGCCAGATCGCCCACGTTTTCAGGCATGGCAGCCCGCGCTTTCAGGCATGGCAGACAGCGATGAAGTCCAGGGCGCTTTCGAGATTCGTATTGCTGAGGCAGAAGTCAGAGCTCGAAATCGCCGGCGTGAACCAGTCGTAGAACGGCTTGCTCAAACCGAGCGCGGCGTGGACCCGGTCCCAGCCGAGCGAGAGCACCAGCTCATGCGCTTTCAGCATGCGGGCGTGCGAGAGGCCGAGGATCTCGACCCGCGAGAAGTGAGGTTCGAGCAGCGCCCGGTACTCCTCGAGGCGGTACTCCTTGACGTGCCACGGGTTGTCCGACTTGTCCGCCCCGGCCGGCGCGATCGTCAGCAGGTTCGGGGTCGAGACGTAGCTGACCGGGGCGATCCGGGCGAAGCCGTCGAGCAGAGGACCGGGCTCGGCTATGTGCTCGATCGTCTGCAGGAAGACGACCGCGTCACGAGGGTCGTCGAAGCTCTCGACCAGTTCGCGCCGGAAGCTCAGGTTGGCGCTCGTATACCTGGCCGAAGCGTGGGCGAAGGCTTCGGGGTTGGCGTCCACCCCGATGACATCAGAGGCTGAGTGGGCGAGTGTCGCCGAACCGTATCCCTCACCACAGGCGAGGTCAACCACCTTCAGGCCGCTGACGCGGGCAGCGATCCATTCGTATACGACGAGGTGGCGCCGGTACCAGTAGTTCTCCTCTGGCACGTCGGGCAGGGTGCGTTCCCCGGTCAATTCGAGGGGTGGAACCCCGTCGGGCTGGTCGTTCTGGATGTAGCTATCGGTCAAGGGAGGCGATTCTTCCCTATCTTTCGCCGTCATGCCTGCTTCCCCGACAGCCACACCTGAACACATCAAGGACGTCAACACCCGCTACCACGACGCCGCGGCCGGGTCTTACGATTCCAAGTGGGGCATCGACTTCGGCCCGGTCGGCCAGGAGCAGGTCGCCGCCAAGGTGAAGAAAGCGCTGGGCGGCGAGCCGCCGGAGCGGTTCGAGCACGCGCTCGAGATCGGCGCCGGCACCGGCTACTTCTCACTCAACCTCGCCACCCAGGGCCTGATCGGCAACCTGACCGCGACCGACATCTCCCCCGGGATGCTCGCCTCGCTGGAGAAGACGGCGAAAAGCCTGGGCGTTCCGGTGAGCACGGTGGTTACCGAAGCCGAGACCCTGCCGTTCGAGGACGAGAGCTTCGACGTGGTGATGGGTCACGCGGTGCTCCACCACATCCCCGACCTCGACAAGGCCTTCTCCGAATTCTGCCGGGTGCTTCGCCCCGGCGGAGCGGTCGTCTTTTGCGGCGAGCCCTCGCGCTACGGCGACCGGCTGGCGGCCGTGCCGAAGCGGGTCGGCTCCTTTGTCGCTCCGGCCTGGCGTCGCGCGCTCAGCGCCGAGCGGCTGACCCACTCGCAGGAGGAGCTCGACGGCGACGAGCACGGCCTCGAGCCCGAGGTGGACGTACACGCCTTCGTGCCGGCCGACCTGCGGGCGATCCCACCGCGTTCCGGCTTCGTCGACACCGAGGTAAGCGGCGAGGAGCTGGTCGCCAACGCCTGGGGCTGGGGCCTGCGGACGTTGGAGTCGAGCGCGGTGCCGGAGACGATCCCTGTCAGGTGGCGGCAGTTCGCATTCCACAGCTACATCGCCTTCCAGAAGGTCGACGTTGCCGTACTGGAGCCGCACCTGCCGGCCGAGCTCTTCTACAACCTGCTGCTCTCCGCCCGCAAGCCGGCTTAAGCGCGTGCCGACAGGATGAAGCCCGTATCGTGAGGCCTCTGCGATGAGCGTCGAGCGCATGAAAGCCCTGGTCATCGGTGCCGGCGAGGTCGGCACTATCGTCGCCCGGACGTTGAGCGCGGACGGTCACGAAGTGACCGTGATCGAGAGCGATCCGGTGCGTTGTGAGCAGGCCCGCGAGGAACTCGATGCGATGGTGGTCGAAGGAAACGGCGCCAGCCCCCGGATCCTCAGGGAGAACGACGCCGCGTCGATCGACCTCCTGGCCGCGGTCACGGCGGTTGACGAAGTCAACATCGCCGCCGCCGCAGCCGCCCACCAGCTCAAGGTCAAGACCACCGTCGCCCGGGTTCGCGACCCCGACTTCTTCGGTCAGGACGGTGCCTTTGCCAAACAGTTGCTCGGTATCGATTTCGTGATCGACCCCGATCGGGCCGCGGCCGCCGACATCGCCGAGTCGGTGAAGATCCCCGGCGCGGTCTCGGTCGAATACTTCGGCGAAGGCAGCCTCGCACTGGCAGAAGTGATCGTGACCGAGAGCTCGCCGGTGGCAGGCATTACCCTGCGCGAGCGGGAGCGGCCTTACCCCGCATTCATCGCCGGAATCAGTCACAACGGCGAGCCGCACCTGACCAGGCCGGAGATGGTCCCGATGCCCGGTGATCACCTGCTGGTCACCTGCCCCCGGCAGCATGTGCGAAAGGCGGTAGCCCACCTGGCCGGAACGGCCCATGAAGTCCGCCGGGTCGTGATCTTCGGGGGTGGCAAGATCGGCCTGCAGCTGGCCCGCCACCTCTGCGAGGCGAAGATCGGGACGACCATCCTCGAACGCGACGAAAAGCGTGCACGACTGCTCGCCGAGAAGCTTCCGGGAGCGCTGGTCATCCATGACGAAGGAGTGAGTAAAGAGGCGCAGAGCTCGGCCGGCGTAGCGGAGGCGGACGTCTTCGTCGCCTGCGCTGGTGACGACCGGGCCAACCTGCTGGCGGCGATCAACGGCAAGCGCCTCGGAGCGGGCGTGTGCCTGGCGACCGTCTCCCGCGAGGAGTTCACGCCGCTGGTCGACGCCCTGGCGATCGATGCCGCCTTCTCTCCCAGGCTGATCGCGGCCGAAGCGATCCTCAAGTTCGTCCACACGAGCAGCGTCAAGGGCATCCACCTGCACCGCACCGGCTTCGAGGCAGTCGAGATGGAGGTGCGACCCGGTGCGAAAATCGTCGGCATGGCGATCGGTGAGACCCACGGCCTGCTGCGCCACTGCCGGGTCGGGGCAATCCTCAGTGAGGGCGAGGTCTCGGTCCCTTCACGCGGCTCGCAGATCGGCGTCGGCGACAGGCTGCTGATGCTCGGGCCCTTCGGCACGCTGAACGAAGTCGAACGGGCTTTCGCAGGAGACCGTTGACCGCAGCCCTTCGGAGGCAGGTTTCGCCCCTGTTCGGCCTGACCCTGGGTGGCACCTTCGCCGCCAGCGGGCTGGCGATGCTCGTCTGCGCGGCGGTCGGCTTCGCCTACGGGCAGGATGGGATCGCCTTCGCCCTGCCCGGTGTGGTGACAACTGCACTGGGCCTGGCGCTGGTCTGGGCCGCGATCGACCCCGACCAGCGCAACATGACGGTCACCCCCGTGTCCGGACTCCTGGCGGTGACGCTGGCCTGGGTACTTGCCTCGGTCACCGGGGTCGCCCCTCTGCTTGCCTCCGGTGCCTTCGACTCGCCGCTGGATGCCTACTTCGAATCGGTCAGTGGCTTCACCACCACCGGAGCCACCCTGCTCAACGACATCGAAGCCCAGTCGCAGGCGGTACTGCTCTGGCGCAGCGTGATGCAGTGGCTGGGAGGAGTCGGAATCGTCGTCCTGGTCGTCGCGATCGCCCCGATCAGTGGCCCGGGCATCCAGAAGGCCTTCTACGCCGAGACCTCGAGCGTGACCAGCGACCGCCTGACCCCGCGAATCATCGACACGGCCAAGATCATCGCCGGCATCTACCTGGTCCTCTCGCTGGTCGCCGGAACTGCCTACCTGGCGGCAGGAATGGGTCCGTTCGACGCGATCAACCACTCGATGACCACCATCGCCACCGGCGGGTTCTCGACCAGGACCGCCTCGATCGGGGCCTTTGACTCTGTTGCGATCGAGATCGTCGCGATCATCTTCATGATTGTCGGCGGGATCAACTTCGCCTTCTACTGGAGAGCGATCCGCGGTAAGGGCTTGCGGCCACAGCTGACCGAAGTGCTCGGCTTCCTGGCGTTCCTGTTCGGGATCTCGGCGGCGGTCGGAGTCAGCCTCTGGCTGGCCGGTGACGCCGTCGGCTTCGGCCGGACCTTGCTCGACTCGATCTTCAGCGTGACCACGATCATCACCACGACAGGCTTCACCACGGCCGACTTCGACAGCTGGAACTCTTTCGCCCGGACCGCGATCCTGATGACCATGTTCATCGGAGCCTGCGCCGGCTCAACCGCCGGAGGGATCAAGGTGATCAGGGTGATGCTGCTGGGCAAGGCGTCCTTCCAGGAGCTGCAGCGCCAGATCAGGCCGAACGCGGTTCGCGTGCTGAGAATCGGCAGCCATGTCTACCGGGAGGACGTGCGCCGGGCCGTGCTCGGCTTCTTCCTGATCTACATGATCGTCTACGGCTTCGGTGTGCTGGCGATGGCGGCAGGCGGACTCGACCCGCTGACCGCCTTCAGCGCTGCATCGGCGACCCTGAACATGGTCGGGCCGGGCATCGGCGAGGTCGGCGCCCTCGAGAGCTACGAGGCCCTGTCGTCCTTCAACCGGGCGGTGGCCTGCGTGCTGATGATCGCCGGTCGCCTCGAGGTGTTCACTGTGGTCGCCCTGCTCGCCGCGGCATGGGAGCGGATGAACTCCGTGCGCGCTGCCTACTGAGGGCTACGGCTTTCCGTCCGGTCGGCGCTTGTCCGGTCGGCGCTTGCCCGGACGGCGGACGCGATACAGCCTGACCGGCTTGCGAAGACCCTTGAACCGGTGCTGCCCGGCACTTGAGAAGTCGAAGTCGTCTCCGGCCGCCTCAACCGCGAGGGCCTCGGCGAGAACGCTGTCAGGACGCGCGGCCTCGGTGATCCGGCTCGCCAGATTCACCGGCCGTCCGAACCAGTCGCCGGCCTGCGGAATCGCCGGCCCCCGGGCCACTCCGACACGCAGGGCCGGCAACTCGTCTCCGGCCTCCTTGCCCACCTCGATGAATCGCAGCGCGGCGTCGAGCAGCGCGGCGCCGTCCTCGGAGACGAGCATCGCGGCATCCCCGATCAGTTTGACCAGGCGCACCTCGGGGTTGGTGACATCGAGGGCGACCTGCTCAAGCAGCTTGGCCACGGTGCCGATCCGTTCGAGCTCGGATCGCTCCCCCAGCCGGGTGAAGCCGACCAGGTCGGCGAAGCAGACCGAGATTTCGCGCGTCTTGCCGCTGCCGAACCAGCCGGGCTGGGACGCGGCCATGAGGTCGTTGCTGAGCTGATCCAGGAAATGGGCTCGCAGCGCGTAGGCGACGGCCTCTTCGGCAAGGGGCAACAACTCCTGGGAGGCGCTCCGCAGGCTGATGGCGACGTCATATTCGTCCGCGTCCGGATTGACCACCTGGGTCGCCACGACTTCGTTGTGTACCTGGGCGATCCGGGCGGCGCTGCTGCCCACCTGCCGGGTCGCGGCCATCAGGTCAGCCGTATCGAGGCCGGCATCGCTGAATCGCCTGAGCCGCTTTGCCGCCACCAGATCCTCGACTCCAAAGGTTCGCTGACCAGGGTCGGGCTTCGGGAAGCCAAGCGCAGCGATCAGCTTCTGAAAACTCTCCACCGACAGGCCGGTTTCGGCCGCGATCTCGGCCGGTGTGAATCTCGTGGAGTTCACGCCGAGCGCGATCTCCGACGGCAGCAGTGCCAGGCGGTCGCTATCAATTGCGCGGCGGATCATCTTCATCTCGACTCCTTCCGACACAAGCAGACGCAGTAGCCTCAGACGGGCCTCGCGCTGCTCTTCATCGAGTCCCTCGAGGAATTCTTCGAACTCCTCGTCCGGCACCACCAGCTGTTTCTCCGCGTCGGGTATCTCCACCGCGCCCAGCCTAGCGATCGCCGGATCTGCCGTCATCACCCGCGTCCCGAGAGCACTCGCCTCAGGCGTAGGCGACTGCCCCGCCGCGCCGTGGATCGCCGCCGCCACCCAGGACGCCGCTGGCGGGGTCGCGGGTGACCACCTGTACTCCACCGAAGAACAGGTGCCTTTCGGTCCAGCGAACCACCTCCTGACCACCTGATTGGAGCCTGTCGAGGGCGGAAGGGTCGATCCCCGGCTCGGCCTGGAGCACACCGCCCTCAAGATGAACCCGGGCCGCATCGACCGCCTGCTGCGGAGGCATCTGATGGGCCAGCAGGTTGACGATCGTCTGCAGCACCGCCGATCGGATTCGATTGGACCCCGCGCTGCCGAGCCCGGCGGTGACCTCGTCCCCGCATAGAACGAGTGAAGGAGACATCATCGAGCTGATCCGCGAGCCGGGTACCGCCTGGTGGAAACCGAGCGGGTTGAGGTCCTCCTCGCCGAGCATGTTGTTGAGGTGGATGCCGGTCCCCGGCACGACCATGCCCGAGCCGGTCCCGTTGGAGCAGGTGAGCGATGCGCAGAGTCCGTCGCTGTCCATGACCGCGAGGTGGGTAGTCGAGCCGAGCCGGTCGTCTCGAGCCAGCGCCCGCCGGAGCGATTGCTCGTTGAGGAACTCCGCCGCGAAGCCCTCCCGCTCCAGTCCGGCGGCAAACTCCTCCTCGCGGGCGCGGTTGGCGGCTGACATCGCCCGGACTAAGGCCGCCGTGTCGCTGCCCCCACCCTGCTCGAGCAGGGCGAGGCTGTAGGCAATCAGAATGCCGCCGGCTGAAGGCGGCGGGTTGCTGAGGATCTGGCTGCCGCCAAAAGAGGCCGACACGGGCTCGCGCTCGATCGCCTCGAAGGCCGCAAGGTCGGCCGTCGAGAGCAGGCCGCCGCGGGAGCAGATGTACTGCTCGATCGCCTCCGCCACCTCGCCCGAATAGATCGAAGCGCTGCCTTCGGCTGCGAAGCGCTCGATCGCCGTTGCCAGATCGGGGTAGCGAAAGACCTCGCCTTCGCGCAGGATGCGGCCGTCGGGGGCATAGATCTCACGGGCCGCGGGCTCGGCCGTGTAGATCGGCTCCAGGATCTTCAGCACGTACGCCTGCTGCCGGTTGAGCGGGGCGCCTTCACGGGCGAATCGAACCGCGGGACCGATCAGGTCGACAAGCGGCACGGACCCGAAACGTTCAAGAGCGAGCGAAAGGCCCGCGGCCGTTCCCGGGACTGCACAGGACGCGGCGCCGACGTTGAACACCTGGGTGGTCGTACTGTCGAAGTGGACCGGGACGGGCCTTAGTTCGTCGCCCAGTTCATGCCCACCGAGCCCCGGTGCCGCGACAAAGAAGTCGATCAGGGTGGCCGGCGCGTCCGGACCCTGCACGATCATGAATCCGCCGGCTCCGAAACCGGTCAGCGCGCTCTCAACCGAAAACGAAGCGAGTGCTGCCGCCACGGCGGCATCGACGGCGTTGCCGCCCTCCCTCAGGACTGTGACCCCGGCCTCTGCAGTCAGCGGGTGTCCTGCTGCGACAACCCCGCGGGAGGCCAACGCTCAGGAAAGGAACTCGGGTACGTCGCCCCCGCTGACCGAAGGCACCGACTCCTTCGGACTCCCTCGCTCGCCGCGCCGTCCGCGGTCCCGTCCCGAAGCGGACTCCTTGCCTGCTGCGGGTCGGCTGCGTCCGCCGGGCTTGGCGTCGAAGCGGGTGGCCACGACGGTGATCCAGATCTGGTCATCGAGTTCTTCGTCGATGTTGGCGCCGAAGATGATGTTGGCGTCCGGGTGGGCAGCATCGCCGACCAGGCGCGCGGCCTCCGAGACCTCGATCAGCGAGAGGTCGGAGCCTCCGGTCACCGAGAGCAGAATCGAACGCGCGCCGTCCATCGGCGTCTCAAGCAGCGGAGAGGAGATCGCCTTTTCGGCGGCCAGTATCGCCCTGTCCGGACCGGAGCCCATTCCGATTCCGAGCAGTGCCCGGCCGGCATCGGACATGATCGAGCGCACATCGGCGAAGTCGAGGTTGATCACCGAAGGCAGCGTGACCAGGTCCGAGATGCCCTGAACACCCTGGCGCAGGACGTCATCGGCGACCTGGAACGCATCAACCATCGGGGTCGACTGGTCAAGCACTTCGAGCAGCCGGTCGTTCGGGATGACGATCAGAGTGTCGACTTCACCGGCGAGTGCCTCGATGCCCTGCTCGGCCTGCTTCGCCCGGCGGCTGCCCTCGAAGGTGAACGGCTTGGTGACGATGCCGACGGTCAGTGCGCCGATGTCACGGGCGAGCCGGGCGACAACCGGAGCCGCGCCGGTACCCGTCCCGCCGCCGGCACCGGCGGCGATGAAGACCATGTCCGATCCTTTGAGCAGGCGCTTGATCCGGTCCTGCTCTTCGAAAGCGGCACGAAAGCCGAGTGATGGGTCGGCTCCGGCGCCGAGTCCCTTGGTCTCTTCGCCCCCGATGTGGACGGTCAGGTCGGAAAGGCAGAGCTGCAGCGACTGGAGGTCGGTGTTGACCGCCATGAACTCCACGCCCGGGATCTGAGCCTCGATCATACGGTTGATCGCGTTGACGCCACCGCCGCCGACGCCCACCACGCGGATCACCGGAGTGTGGGGGATGCCGGCCCCTGAGCCGCCGGAGGACTCCTGACGGCCGTAGCGTGGTC
>Ga0209181_10005420_pt1 | contig 18375 bp, 14 predicted proteins | sample MAT05_FD_187208 | JGI IMG/M metagenome (GOLD analysis project Ga0209181, IMG submission 187208) | Freshwater microbial communities from Lake Fryxell liftoff mats and glacier meltwater in Antarctica - MAT-05 (SPAdes) (version 2) | ecosystem: Environmental > Aquatic > Freshwater > Ice > Liftoff...
CGCCCACGAACATCTGGGGGTGCTTCTCGTGGATCCAGACGGTGAGATCGCCGCCGTCGTCGAGGATCATGTTCGGGGGTTTGCCGCCCGGGAAGGCCTTGAGCTGCTGCTCGAGGCACCAGTCGTACTCCTCGAGCGTCTCGCCCTTCCAGGCGAAGACGGGGACGCCCGACGCGGCGATCGCGGCGGCGGCGTGATCCTGCGTCGAGTAGATGTTGCAGCTCGTCCAGGTGACCTCGGCGCCGAGCTCGGTCAGCGTCTCGATCAGCACCGCGGTCTGGATCGTCATGTGGAGGCAGCCGGCGACGCGCGCGCCCTTGAGGGGCTTGGTCGTGCCGTACTCGGCGCGGAGGGCCATGAGCCCCGGCATCTCCTTCTCGGCGATGCGGATCTCTTTGCGGCCCCAGTCCGCGAGCGTCATGTCGGCGACCTTGTAGTTTTGACCGTTCTGGCTCATGGCTTCTTCTTCTCTTCCTGGTGACCAGCCGATCCGGCTGGAGCTTCGTTTCCGCGTTTACCCACGAGCAGCTGCCACGCCAGATGGCGATCGGGGCCTTCGCCCTGCCAGGCGGCCGGGAGGCGCTGCCACGTAACATCGATGAGGCCCGCAGCGCGGGCGAGGCGCTTGAGCTCGCGCGGCTCGAACCCGAGCCAGAGATCGGCCTGCTGCTCGCGCAGCGCCAGATCGTCGTGGGCCTCGTAGTCGAGGATGCACACCGCGCCGCCGGGCGCGTCGCCGGAGGGCGGGCGCGCGAGATCGGTGAGGGCGCGGAGGGCGCGGGCAGGGACGGGCGCGTGATGGAGCACGCGCGAGGCGAAGACCACGTCGGCGCCGCGGGCGCGGTGATGCTGAAGTGCTTCATGAAGCGCAGCGCGGAGCTCGGGGCCGTCGATCTCGCTGCGCACGAGGGTGACGTTGTGGAGCTCGCGGCGGCGCACGCGCTCGGCGGCGAGGGCGAGCTGCGCGCCTTCGCGGTCGACGGCGAGGACCTTCTCGAAGATCGGGGCGAGGACCTCGAGCAGCGGGCCGTCGCCGGTGCCGACGTCGATGGCGAGGCGGCGGTACGGGAGCAGCGGCGCAAGGGCCGCGAGGTAGGCGCCGAGCTCGTGCGGCGGGCCGACCTTCACGGGGCGGCCGCCGCGGGCGAAGAACTCGCGCGTGGCCTCGTCGCGCGCGGCGATCACCTCGTCGACGCGGGCGAGGGTGCCGTCGGCGCGGCACGAGGCGAGGCCCGCGGCGACGGCGTCGGCGACCACCGCGTCCTCCGAGGCGCCGGGGGCGAGGCGGAGGAGCGTCCAGGTGCCTTGCTTGCGGCCGGCGACGATCCCGGCTTCGCGCAGCGCGGAGGCGTGGCGCGAGATCTTGGGCTGGCCTTCGCGGAGGAGATCCGCGAGCTCCCCGACGCCGAGCTCTTCGACGGAAACGAGCGCGAGGAGGCGGGGACGCACCGGGTCGGCGAGGAGGCGATAGAGCTCCCACCGCGACGAGGCCGCCGCGGCCCCGGGCAGGGTCGCGCTCAGCGTCGTGGGCTCCTCGTTCGGCGGCACAAAGAGATTCTATGCATTCATCCAGATGAATGCAAGAACGACTTTTCAGCGCGCCGAGGCCGCGCCCCGCGACCACGCTGGTAGAGCGCGGGGCGGGGTGGGCGTGAGGCTTCAGAACGCCTTGATCGCCTTTTCGAGGCGACGCTCTTCGGCTTCGCTCAGCAGGCCGACGGCGACGACGCTGAGGCGCTCGGGCCGGAACACGGCCTGCGCGGCGTCGCGCACGTCGGCCGCGCTGACGGCCATGATCTCTTCGTGGCGCGCCATCGGCGTCCGGGCGATGTTGGCGAGCGCGGCGAGGCCGAAGAAGCCGGCGACGCCCTCGGCGTCGTCCTGCATGGCTTCGATCGACCAGAGGTGGCGGCTGCGGGCCTTCTCCAGCTCTTCTTCCTTCGGGCCGTGCTCGGCGAGATCGTGGAGGAGGCTGAAGATCTCCTTCGTCACCTGGTTGACGCGCTCGTGCTGGGCGCCGGCGGCGACGTCGATGACGCCGTCGTCCTCGTAGCACTCGAACATCCCCGAGACGTCGTAGCAGAGGCCGAGGCGGTCGCAGATGCGCTCGTAGAGGCGCGTGGACATGCCGTCGTCGAGGACGCGGAGGAGCATCTCGACGGCGGGCTCGCGCGGATCACGCTCGCTCGGGCCGCGGAAGCAGATGCGAAGATCGGTCTGGCTCGACTGGTTCTCGACGAAGCGGAAGCGCGGCTTCTTCTGCCCGTTGGGCGGCGCTGTGACCGGGACGCGGGCGCCGCGGGGCATCGCGCCGAAGCAGCGCTCCACCAGCGCCGTGAGGTGGTCGATGTCGCCGAGGCGACCGGCGAGGCAGAGCACCGCGTTCTCCCCGCTGTAGTGGCGAGCGTGGTGCGCGTAGAGCGCGGGCTCGTCGAAGCGGGCGAGCGCGGCGATGGCGCCGGTGATGGTGTAGCCGAGCGGGTGCTTGTCGTAGATCAGCGCCCGCGAGATGTTGTCGGGATCGACGTCGCGCCCTTCGTCGTCGAGGTCTTCGAGGATCTCTTCGCGGACGATGCCGCGCTCGACCTCGATCTCGGTGAAGCGCGGCGACGTCGTCACCTCGCCGAGCAAGGGGAGGATGCGCTCGAGGTTCACCGGCGGGACGGCGACCGACATCACCCCGTGGTCGACGTGGGTGGCGGCATAGAGGGTCCCGCCGAGGCGCTCGAAGGCGAGCGCCTGCTCGTGGGCGGACTTCAGGCTCTCGGTACCCCGGAACACCATGTGCTCGAGGAAGTGCGAGATGCCGTTGTTCTCCGGGGTTTCAAAGCGGGAGCCGACGCGGAGGTACAGCGACGCCACCGCCCGGTGCACGCCGGGCTGCGGCACGAGGACGAGCTTGAGCCCGTTGGGCAGGACGACGTCGTGGTGCTCGAGCATCGGCGCCTCGGCGCTCACTGCTCGTCGTTCTCGCCGTTGCTCGGCGCGTCGTCCTTGTTCGACGGGTCGACGAGCAGCGAGGGCTCGGGGAACTTCGGCTCGCCGACGACCTGGCTGCGGAGCTTCTTGATGTAGGCGATCAGCGCGTCGTTCTGCTTCGCGCTGCGCATGGCGTTGACGTAGAACTCGCGGTTCTTCTCCCACTCTTCCTTGGAGGCGGGCGACTTCTCCTTGAGCTGGATCACGGCGTAGCCGGACTCGAGCGGGAGGATGTCGTTCGGCACGGCGCCGGGCTTCTCGAGGCTGAAGGCGAGGTGCGCGACCTCGGAGCCGGGGCGCACGCCCTGGATCGGATCCCCGCTCGAGTTGAACGGCATCGTCGTCTCGATCGTCGGGCGCGTGGGGTGGTTCTCGACCGTCATCGCGGGCTTGTCGTCGCTCGGCGCTTCGTCCTTCTTGTCGTCCTTCGTCGCCTTCTTGTCGTCGGCCTTCTTCTTCTTCGGCTCTTCGGCCTTCGGAAGGATCTCGTCCAGGTGGGCCTGGAGAGCGTCTTTCAAGGTCTTTCCGCCGCGCACCGCCTCGAGGATCTTCTTCGCGCCCTCGCTGGCGAGGCGCTCGGACTCGTGGCCGATGTAGACCTCGGTCGCCGTCTGCTGGCGGCCGAGCTTCTCGGCGTCCGCGTCCTTGGCGATCTTTTCGACCTTGAGGATGTGGAAGCCGAACTCGCTCTGCACGACGCCGCTGATCTTGCCCTCGCCGAGCGCGAGCATGGCGTCCTCGAAGGGCTTGACCATCTTGCCCTTCTGCACGCAGCCGAGCTCGCCGCCGCGCACGGCGCTGCCGTCGTCGCTCGTCTTGCGGGCGACGTCGGCGAAGTCTTCGCCCTTGGTGATGCGCTCGAGCAGGCGCTCGGCCTTCTTCCGGGCCTCGGCCTTCTCTTCGTCGCTCGCCGTCTCGCTGATCTTCACGAGTACGTGGCGGGTGACGCGGCACTCGGGGAGGAACTGCGCCTTGCGCGCCTCCCAGACCTTGTCGAGCTCGTCCTTGTTCTTGTCGGCCCACGCCTGCACGGCCTTGGGCGAGGTGTCGAGGACGAGGTCGGCGTAGAAGCGGCGATCGAGGCGGGCGAAGTCGAGGGTGGCCGTGGCCTTCTCGCGCGAGAACTGCTCGAAGGCCTCGGTCTCGCCGACGCGGACGCGCTGCTTGATGATGTCGCGCATGCGCGAGGCGGTGAGCTCTTGCTTCTGGTACTCGCGGAACTCGAGCGAGCTCAGGCGGGTGGCCTGCCGGATGTTCTTCTCGGCCTGCTTGGCGTCGAACTTCTTCGTCTTGCGGTCCCGCACGGCGAGCGGGCTTACCTGATCTTCGCCGATGCCGAGGGGGTAGCCCATCTCTCGGGCCTTGTCGGCGGGGAGCGAGATGTGCGCGTGGCCGGCGGCGATCTCGGCGCTGACGTCGTCGTCGGAGACCGTGACGCCGAGGCGCTTGGCGTCCTGGTTCAGCGCCCACTGATCGATCAGGCCCTCGGCGACCTGGCGGCGGAAGCCCATGGACTTTTGCCGCGAGGCGTCGATCCCGCGGTAGGAAATCAGCCGCTGCGCCGCGAAGAAGTAGTTGCTGTTGACGCAGCTACCCTTGACCTCGGCCACGCACTGGGGGCCCGCGTCGGCCTTGCCCTGCTGGCCGCTGGCGGGCCGGAACTGGACGATGAACACGAGGCCGATCGCGACCACCACCGCGCCGCCGAGGATTGAATTGAGCTTGTTCACGAGTGCTCCGACGAGGTGAATGCCCGGCGCGTTTCCGCGGAGAAGGCCGCCGGGAAAGCGGCCGGGGATGGCCCGAGCCGGCGCGGCATAGCACGAGATCGGCCGGACACCCACGGGTTCCCCGGCGCGCGCGGCCCGCCGCGGAATGGGGCGGTCCAGCGAGGCCGTCCTTTACGGCGACGCCTGGCATGGTTATCCGGTTGCGCCCATGGCAACCCCGAAAAATCGCGAGCGCGAATGTGGCCTCTACCGGACCCCGAAGGCCTACCCCGGCCACGAGGATCGCATCCCGGTCGGCGCCCTCGTTTACTTCCACAACCACTCGGACAGCGGCCCGCTGCCCAGCGTGCTGCCGCCCGATCACAACATCCACAACCGCTGGCACTTCCATGGGCCGGCGATCGAGAACATCCGCAACCCGAGCTGGGTCGAGGCGCTCGAGAAGGTGACGCCCGAGGGCTTCTACACGCTGCGCCAGGAGCTCACGTTCGACGAGGGCCGGGGCAAGTGGCCGAAGGGCTCGATCGTTCAGCTCGGGTACACCAAGACGGCCGACCCCATCCTCTTCGTCGCGACCATCCGCGGCCGGCTCGACGAGAACGACCTCTTCTTCTCGGACAAGGGCATGGGCCTGCTGCGTGAGCGGCTCAACATCCTCGAGCCTTGCTCCTGGTATACCGAGCCGGACGACGGTAGCTCTGGCCACGCGCCGTCCGCGAGCCACTGACCGGGACGTGCTATCGTCCGGCCAGCCTTCGTGATTCGTCGCATTCTCACGCCTCCCCCCGGGCCCCTTGTCCCTCCCCCTACCGCCGGACTCAAGCCGACCCGGCGGGTAGGGGGAGCTCGCCACAACGTGAGCGTCCGCGTCGCGTTCTTCCGTGACGAGCGGGAAATCCCCGGGTGGGCGCTGAACATGAGCCGCACGGGCCTGCGCGCCATCGTCGAAGACGAGCACATCGACGTCGGGACCCCGATCTCGGTCCGCGTCGGCGACGATCCGGTTCATCGCGGCGTCCGCGTGGTCTGGACATCACCCGAGCCCGACGGGACGATCGTCGGGCTCGAGTTCTTCGAGCCTCTGCCCGAGGGGCTGGTGATCGAGCGCGAGAGCCGCGCCTCGGATCTGGCGCCTCCGCTCCTGGCTGCCGAGGCCGCCGCAACCCTCGACGACGCGGGGCTCCCGCTTGGCCCCAAGCGCTCGGATTTGTGATGAATCGAGCTTCAGAGCCCGAACCCAGGACCTCGCCCGTGACCGCCGCAGAGACCAAGAAGGCGCTCATCGCCGCCGGGCTGGAGATCTACCGCACCCGAGGCGAGGCCGTTTACCTGGCTGATCGTGTGCGGGAGAACCTGCTGATGGACGCCGGCGTGTTCGTCCGCGTGGGCGAGGCGATGGCGGTCGGCCTGATCGTGCGCGCTCAATCCAGCGATTTTCCCGGCGAAGACGACGCAAAGCTCTTCGAGCGGGCGCGCGCCGTCGCCGCCGGGGCGATCCCCGACGGGTACCGAGAGGCCTCCTTCCAGCTCCACAAGGTCGCGGACCCGAACGATCCGGAGCGCACCCTCGACACCTGGTGCGAGGTGCAGCTCGAGAAGCCGGTGGCGGATCTCGCGGCGGCCATCGACGAGGTGCGCCGCGCCATCGCCTTCGACAAGGCGGTCTCGCATTAGGCCCGAGGATCTCCCGTGAGCGAGCCGCGTCCCCTCGGCGCTTCACGACGCCTCCTCGGCCCCGGCGGGCCGCTCTCACGAGCCTTCCCGGGCTACGAAGATCGCGAGGGCCAGCTCTCCATGGCGGACGCGGTGGAGCGCGCCCTCCACGAGGATCGCACGCTGCTGTGCGAGGCCGGGACGGGCACGGGGAAGACGCTGGCGTACCTCGTCCCGGCGATCCTGAGCGGGCGCAAGGTGATCGTCTCCACGGCGACCAAGGCGCTCGAAGAGCAGATCTTCAGCAAGGATCTGCCGCTCGTCCACGAGCACCTCGGGCTCGAAATCGAGGCGGCCCTCGGCAAGGGGCTCGGCAACTACCTCTGCCTGCGCCGCTACAACGAGCTCCGCGGCAGCGCGGCGGCGACGGGGGATCCCTCGATTCGACGCTCGCTCCCGCTCCTCGAGGCCTGGGCTCGCGAGACCGAGACCGGCGACGTGGCCGAGCTCCCGACGCTGCCCGAAGGGGATCCGCTCTGGCGCGAGGTCTGCTCGTCGAGCGAGACGCGGATCGGCGCGGGCTGCGCGTACCACGCCGAGTGCTTCGTCACGAAGATGCGGCGCGAGATGGAGCAGGCGCGCGTCGTGGTCGTCAACCACGCGCTCTTCTTCGCCGACCTTGCGGTGAAGATCGCCGCCGAGAAGCGGGGCTACGCCGTCGCGGGCGCTCTCCCGCCCTACGACGCGGTGATCTTCGACGAGGCCCACGAGTTAGAGCACGTGGCGACGGACTTCTTCGGCGTGCGCGTCTCCGGCGCGCGCGTGGAGTCGATGCTGCGCGACGCCGATCGGGCCTTCGTCGCCGCGGGGCTCGCCGACAAGCTCCTCGCGCGCGGCGAGGCGACGGCGCTCTCCTCGGTGGTCCACACCGCAGCGGATCGGTTCTTCGATCACCTGGCGAAGCTCGCGGGGATGGCGTCCGATCGGGTGACGCTCTCGAGCGACGTGTGGTCGGGCGAGCTGCTCGCGGCCTACCACGCCCTCGACACCACGCTCGAAGCGCTCGCGGGCTACGCCGATCTCCACGGCAAGCAGGAGGCGATCAAGCTCGCCGGGCAGCGCGCGGCGCAGCTCCGCGACGATCTCGCGCGCATCGTCGATCCGGCGAAGAACCAGGTCACCTGGGTCGAGGTGCGCGCGCGCTCGATCGCGGTCGGCGCCTCGCCCATCGATCTCGGCGCGCTCTTTCGCGATCGCGTCTTCGAACGCGTCGGCGCCGTTGTCCTCACCAGCGCCACGCTCACCGGCGGCGGCGGCTTCAAGTACCTGCGCTCGCGCATGGGCCTCGACGAGAGCGGCACCGTCCCCGTCGACGAGCTCTCGGTGCCTTCGCCCTTCGATTACGCCCGATCGACGCTGCTCTACACGCCGCGCGATCTGCCCGAGGTCGCTGACGCCGCGTTCACTGACCGGGCCGCGGAGCGCGCCGCCGAGCTCATCGCCATCACCGGCGGCGGCGCCTTCGTCCTCTGCACGTCGAACCGATCGATGCGCGCGATCGCCGCCGCGCTGCGCGGGAAGACGCCGCTCCCGCCGCTCGTGCAGGGGGACGCCCCCAAGCTGATGCTCCTCCGCCGCTTCCGCGCCGATCGCAACGCGGTGCTGGTGGCGACGATGAGCTTCTGGGAAGGCGTCGACGTGCCGGGCGAGGCGCTGCGGCTGGTGATCATCGATCGGATCCCCTTCGCGGTGCCGAGCGATCCCGTGGTCGCGGCGCGCTCGGCTGCGCTCTCTGCCGCGGGGAAGAACCCGTTCATCGCCTACAGCGTGCCCGAGGCCGCGATCACGCTGAAGCAGGGCTTTGGCCGGCTGATCCGATCGCGATCGGACCGCGGCATCGTGGCGATCCTCGACCGGCGGATCCGGACGCGCGGCTACGGCACGACGCTGCTCGCCGGCTTGCCGCCGGCGCGCCGCACCGATCGTCTCGTCGACGTCGAGGCCTTCTGGGCCGAGGTCCTCGCGGCGCGCGCGCCGGTCGCGACCTAGCTTCGCCCGCCTCGACCGAGGCGCTTTGCGCTCAGCACCTCGAGCTTCTGGAGGTTGAGCTGGAGCAGGCGATTGTCGGGATCGAGCCCCAGCGCCGCGCGCCAGCAGCGCGCTGCGCCCTCGCGATCGCCGGCGCGCAGCGCGTCGAAGCCCTCGTCGATCAGCGTCGAGACCGCGCGCGGGGCGGAGGCGCGGGGCATCGTCCCGCTCCGGTGGACGTGGCCGGGGGAGGGGAGCGGCGGCGACCTCTCCAGCAGCGCCTCGTCGCCGCGCCCGCCGCCGGGGAGCGCTCGCAGCGCGCCGGGCCGCGCGCTCGAGAGCGGCCCGCGCGCCGCGGAGGGCTCGGCCCGGTAGAGGCTCGGCGGCGCCGAGGGCGTCTTGCTCACTGGAAATCGGTACGAAGCCGGGGCGCGATCCGAGCCGGATTCGAACGTCGCGCGCGGCGCCGGACAGCGCGACGACAGCGGCACCTCCACCCCGAGGCCGAGCCGCGCCGTCAGCCCGACGATCGCCGCGGCCATCTCCCGCGCCGACTGGAAGCGGTCCTCGCGATCCCGCGCCAGCGCTCGGGCGACGAGCTCGTCGACCTCCGGCGGAAGATCCGGCGCCACGCTCGTCGCCGCGGGGCAGGGCTCGCCGACGATGCGCAGCGCCACGTCGAGGTTGGACTCGCCCTGGAACGGCATCTGCCCCGTCAGCGCCCGGAACAGCAGCACCCCGAGGGACCAGAGATCGCTGCGGTGGTCGATGTATTTGATCCCGCGCACCTGCTCCGGGCTCATGTAGCTGGGCGAGCCGAGGACGACGCCGGTCTTGGTCACGTCGCCGCCGTCTTCGCCCCAGCCCGCCTTGGCGATGCCGAAGTCGAGCAGCTTGACGATCTGGTCGTCGTCGACGCGGCTCAGGAACACGTTGGCGGGCTTGAGATCCCGATGGACCACGCTGGCCTCGTGGGCGCGGCGGAGCGCCTTCGCCACCTGGAGCACGATCGACGCCGCCTCGGGGAGCAAGAGCCGGCCTTCGCGGCGCAGGCGCTCGCCCAGGTGCTCCCCGAGCAGCAGCTCCATCACGATGTAGGGGCGCCCGAGATCGGTCCCGTAGTCGAGCACCTCGACCACGTGCGGGCTGCGGATCCGCGCGCTCAGCCGCGCCTCGCGTTCGAAGCGCACCAGCGCCTCGTCGAGCGACGCCATGGACACGTCCATGAACTTGATCGCCACCGGCATATCGAGGCCGAGGTGCCGGGCCACCCAGACCGAGCCCATGCCGCCCCGCGCCAGGGCGCGATCGAGCCGGTACTTGCCGGCGATCACCAGCCCATCGCCGAGGGGTGTATCCATGGCCGCTTCTCCTCGCGCCCCCGCGAGCCCGCTCGGGGCGCTCGAATCGAATAACGAAGCCTGCTCGCCGGAGATCGCTCGACGTCGCGCGTCGGTCTGGAACGCTGGGTTTCTGTAACATGACACACACATGCTGGACCCTCGACACCGGGAGATCCTGATTCGCCGCCGGGCTCGGCCGGGGATCCCCCAGAGCGAGCTGCCGAGAAGGTGCGAAAGAGATTGCGCAGTTCAAGTTGTCAGACTAATCCATGGGACAAGTTATGGTCCCCAGCAGCGAAGTACGGCGCGTTTCGGACGAGATCCTCCATCGGATCGTGTCGGGCGCGTACCCCGCTGGCCTGCGGCTCCCTTCCGAGGCCGATCTGGGGAGCCAGCTCGCCTGCGGTCGCAGCACCGTCCGCGAGGCCTTGCGCCACCTCACCGGCCTCGGCGTCGTCCGCAGCCGACGCGGCTCGGGAGCGATGGTGCTTGACTTTCGCCGCGAAGGCACTCCGGCGCTCCTCCCGTCCTATGTGCTCGCTGGCCGCTTCGATCGCCCCGCTGGCGCCCTCGCCCGCGAGCTCCTCGGCGTCCGCACCCTCGTCGCGCTTCAGGCCGTGCGCATGGCCGCCCGCTACGCCGACGCCGCCGGTGTCGCCGAGGCGCGGGCCATCCTCGCGCGCGCCCCCGCGCTCTCTGCCGACCGCGTCGCCCACTCGCTCAACGAGCTCGAGCTGTTCCGCGCCCTCGTCTGCGCCAGCGGCATCTGGCCGGCCGTGTGGCTCGCCAACGTCTTCTGGGCGCCGATGCGCGAGCTCCACGGCATGCTCGCCGGCTCGGTCGGCGCCATCGCCGAGGGCTACCAGGCCGACATGGCGCACCTGATCGACCTCATCGAAATCCGCAATGAGCAGGCGGCCGAGGCGCACCTCAGCGCCTTCTTCGCCCGCGTCGACGCAACCCTTCTCCGCGAGCTCGAGTGGGTACTCGAAGCCTCGTCGCTGGGGGCTCCCCCCGGAAAGGCGGTCCGAGAATGAGCCTGTCTTCTTTGTGGTTTCTGCTCCCTCTCGCGCTGGTCTCGGTGGGCGCGCTCCTCGCGCGGGGCGTGCTCTTTGGCTACCCCGCGCAGCCGGTGGCCACGCGCAACCTCAGCCGCAAAGAGCAGGCGATCCTCGCCGCCGCGGCCGACGCGCTCTTTCCCCCCGGCGGCCCGATCCCGCTCTCTGGGACGGAGGCCGGCGCCATCCCTTACCTCGACGCTTACGTCGGCCGCGTCGATCGATCTCAGCGCGCCCTGATGCGCCTGCTCTTCCAGGCGGTCGAGCTTGGACCGTGGCTCCTCGGCCCGCGCTTCGCTCGCTTCACGCGCCTCGACGCCGCCGAGCGCATCGCCTTCCTCCGCAAGCTCTCGAAGAGCAACCTCTACTTCCACCGGGTCGTCTTCCTCTCCCTCCGGGTGATGTTGACGATGGCCTACCTCGCCAACGAGGAGGTGGCGCAGCGGATGCGCATGGTGACCAACCTCGCGCCCTTCGCCGCGATCCCCGCCGCGCCCGCGACCACGCGATCGCTCGAAGTCCCGACCTCGATCCGCGCCTCCGAGCCGGGGCAGGAGGCCTTCGCGTGAAGCTCGACATCGCGCGTCCACTCTTCGAAGATCCCCACCGCGGCGTGAAGGTCTTCGCCGACTACCAGGGCGACCTCCGCACCGCGTGCGAGGTGCTGGTGATCGGCTCCGGCCCCGGCGGCGCCGTCGTCGCCAAGGAGCTCGCCGAGGCCGGGCGAGACGTGATCCTCCTCGAAGAGGGCCCGCCCTTCGGCAAAAAAGACTTCATCCAGGAGGCCGGCGAGTCGCTCCACCGCACCTTTCGCGAGGGCGGCTCGCGCGCGGCGCGGGGCAACATGTTCGTGCCGACGATGCAGGCCATCGCCCTCGGCGGCGGCTCGCTGGTGAACTCGGCGATCTGCGCCCGCTCCCCCGCGTTCGTCTTCGACAAGTGGGCCGAGCGCACCGGCACCTCCGCGCTGACGCGCGCCTCGCTCGATCCCCACTACGAGCGCGTCGAGAAGTTCCTCTTCGTCGCCCCGACGCCGATGGACGTCCAGGGCGAGCGCAACCTCCGCTTCAAGCGCGGCTGCGACGCGCTCGGCATCTCGAGCGAGCCCACCTACCGCAACGTCAAGGGCTGCAAGGGCAGCGGCGAGTGCTTCACCGGCTGCCGCAACGGCGCCAAGCAATCGACCGACGTCTCCTACGTGCCCGCCGCGATCCGCGCCGGCGCCCGCGTCTTCACCAGCGTCCGCGCCGAGCACCTCGTCCTCGCCGGCCGCCGCGTCACCGGCGTGCGCGGCCGCGTCGTCGAGCCCTTCACGGGGAAGGAGTCGCACGCCGTGGAGATCGACGCGAAGATCGTGGTCCTCGCCGCCGGCTGCATGCAAACGCCGGTGATCCTCCAGAAGAGCGGCGCCCCCGACCCGAGCGGCTACGTCGGCAAAGAGCTCCAGCTCCACCCCGGCCTGGCGATCATGGCCATCTACGACGAGGCGATCGATCCCTGGGAGGGCGCCACGCAGGGCTTCCACTCGCTCCACTACATCGAGGAGCAGATCAAGCTCGAGGTCCTCTGGTCGCCGCCCGCGGTGCTCGCCGCGCGCCTCCCCGGCCTCGGCCACGAGTACCAGGGCACGCTGCTCACCTACGATCGCATGGCGCCGTTCGACGTGATCATCGCCGCCGATCGATCCCGCGGCAGCGTGCGCGCCAAGCGCGGCGGCTGGGAGCCCGACATCCGCTTCGAGTTCGTCCCGGAAGACGTGGCGGTGATCCAGCGCGGCCTCGGGATCCTCTCCGACATCTGCTGGGCCTCGGGCTGCACCGGCATCCTCCCCGGCCTCCACGGCGTCCCGGAGATCATCTCGAGCAAGGCCGAGTCCGAGGTCATCCGCGCGCGCCGCCTCGACGCGCGCGACACGATCACCGCGGCCAACCACGCCTTCGGGACGACGCGCATGTCGAAGCGCCCCGAGGACGGCGTCGTCGACGAGCACGGCCGTCATCACGCGCTCGAGAACCTCTACATCACCGACACCGGGATCTTCCCCGGCAGCCCCGCGGTGAACCCCATGCTCACCTGCATGGCGCTCGCCGATCGCATCGCCCTCGGCCTCGTCGCTCGCTGGTGATCAGGTAAACCCTGGGTCCACCAAGGCGCCTTCTTACACGCCTTCCGCCGGCTCCTGCCTCTTCCGCCCCGCGAGGATCCTCGCGGGAGAATCCGAACAATCTTGAAGGATCGAAGCGGTGGCAAGGCGCATCCTTGGGGGTAGAGTTGCAGTCGACATCGGTCGGGACCGGCGCGCGTCGCCGTTTCTGGGTGCGGTCCGAGGGGAAACGATCGTGGCCGCGCGCGGTCTCCGATCCGAGGGTAGGCGCGCCGCTGAGCAGCGGCCGCATCGGGGAGGTTAGGTTGGGATCGAACGCAATGGCCGCGCACGGGCGGAGCCCGCAGCGGGGTCCACGCACTCATGGAAGCCACACCGGCCGGGTCCTCCTCGTGGAGGACGAGCCGGATCAGGCGGCCATCCTCGAGGCGGTGCTCCGTCACGAGGGGCTCGACGTCGTCGTCGCGGTCAGCGGCGAGCAGGCGCTCGAGATCCACCAGCGCACGCCCGCGGACGTGCTCGTCACCGATCTCAACCTCCCGGGGATGACGGGCGTGGATCTGATCAAGCGCCTCACCCCACCCGACACCGGCGACGGGACAGAGCCGAGGCAGTCGGCGCCCGCGGTCGTCGTCGTCACCGGCGGCGGCAGCGTCAACAGCGCGGTCGAGGCGCTCAAGCTCGGCGCCGCCGACTACCTGACCAAGCCGCTCGATCCCGCCCGCCTCGTCTCGCTCGTGCGCGAGCTGCTCGCCTCCGACAACGTCCGCGAGTCCGACAGCGAAGACGACGATCCCGCGTCGAGCTCCATGGTCTTCGAGGGCATGGTCGGCGGCTCGCGCCGCATGCGCGAGGTCTTCACGCGCATCGATCGCGTCGCCGGCACGATGGCGCCGGTCCTGATCGTCGGCGAGAGCGGCACCGGCAAAGAGCTGGTGGCCCGCGCCATCCACAGCCGCAGCCGCCGCTACGCCGGCCCGTTCGTTCCAGTCCACACCGGCGCCATCCCGCGCGAGCTGATCGGGAGCGAGCTCTTCGGCCACGAGAAGGGATCGTTCACCGGCGCCTTCGCCGCCGCCGAGGGCAAGTTCGAAGCGGCCGCGGGCGGCACCGTCTTCCTCGACGAGGTCGGGACGATGGACACCGCGGTGCAAGTCAGCCTGCTCCGCGTGCTCGAGACCTACCGCTTCACCCGCGTCGGCGGCCGCAAAGAGATCGAGGCCGACGTCCGCATCGTCGCCGCCACCAACAAGGATCTCCTCGACCTCGTCGACGACGGCATCTTCCGCGAAGACCTCTACTATCGCCTCAACGTCTTCACCGTCATGCTCCCGCCGCTGCGCGAGCGCGGCGACGACATCCTCCCGATCGCCGAGCGCTTCCTCGTCAAGTACGCGCGCCGCTATGGCACCCTGGCCCGCCGCCTCGAGAGCAGCGCCATCGACCGGCTCATGGCCCACGACTGGCCCGGCAACGTGCGCGAGCTGCGCAACGTGATCGAGCAGACGGCCCTCTTCGCCCCGAACGAGGCCGTCGCGGCGGACGACGTCCAGCTCGGCCAGGGCCGGATCGAGCGTCGCCTCAAGGGCCGCCTCCACGAGGTGCCGCACTCGACGCCGCCCGCGCCGAGCCTGGCGCCGCCTGCGCCCGCGCCGCTCGACGAGGCGTCGCTCGCGGACGCGGTGCCTGCGCCCTCCGCGCGCATCCCGGTGAGCCCGCTCCGCATCCCCTCGAACCCGCCGCCTTCGCCGCTCGCGCCGATCGTCAACGAGGCGGCTGTGCTCTCGCCCGTCTCGTCGATCCCGGTGTCGTCGACCCCTCCGCCCACCACGCCCTTGCGCGTGGCGGGCGAGCCCGCCGATCAAGACGCCGCGCGGGCCGACCCCGATCGCGATCACCCGCTCGTCCTCCGCCTCCCGGTCGGCACGCGCCTCGCGGACGCCGAGCGCAAGCTGATCCTGCTGACGCTGGAGGCCGTGCGCGGCAACAAGCAGCGCGCCGCCCGCGTCCTCGGCATCAGCCGGCGCGGCCTCTACTCCAAGCTCCAGGCCTACGGCGAGCACGTGGGCGCCCACGAGGCGCCGGAGGTCCAGGTCGACTCGACGGAAGAGCCGCCGATGTCGACGAACGAGCCGGTGGTGAACCTCGAAGCGGACGGCCTCCTCTCGACCCCCGACGTGGAGTTAACGCCGATGTCGGAGGAGTCACCTCACGTGGTGATTCGCGAGGACGAGCCACCCCAGGCCGAGTGCCCAGGATAGGAGTCCATCAGAGGGTGTTCACCTCGACCACATAAGGCTCGATCTGCGCGCCGAGGGCGCCCGCCGTGCGCTCGGTGGACCAGGGATCCGTGGTGAGCCGCACCCGCAAGCAGCGCGGGGCGGCGGCGCCCACCGGACCTGCGGGAACCGGGGCGCTCTGCCAGGCGCCGACCACGTCAGCGCCCGAGCGCTTGCCTCCCTCGTCGAGGTGAATCCGCACCGGCGCGCCCTCCTCTTCTTCCCCGCGCATCGCCGTCGCCTCGAGCACGCCGCTGTCGCGCCCGGCGGGCCGCACTCTCCAGCGGATCGGCGCTGTCACCGCCTCCGGAGCACAGAAGACGTCCTCATCGTGCGTCCAGCCGATCAACGCCGAACAAGGCCGGTCAACCTCGATCGGTGTGGCAGAGGCCACGTGATCATTGGGCTCCAGCTCAGCCCCCGACGCGGGGATCGTGCTCTCGGCCACGACCGTATAGCTGTCAGAAATACTCTCTTGAATCCGAGGCTGCGCGCCGCCATAAGGATCCAGATCCTGCAGCACCGCGAGGAAGTAATGCCCCGGCGGAAGCTCCAGAGCCGGCAGGACGAGATCGCGGCCGGGCCGCCCGACGCAGTACTGACCGAGCGCCTCAGCAAAGCCGGGTTTGTAGAGCAGAGCGCACGTCGCCATGCTCGGAAGCGCGCTGACCCGGAGGCGAAGAGCGCTCTTCTCCCCCGGCGAGCGCGGGGCGAGATCGAAAGCATAGAAGTCCCGATCCCCGTGGTTGGCGTCGATCCGCTTGCCGAGCTGCCCTTGCATCGTTCGTCCGAGCGGCAGCGCCGTCGCCTCGGCCGCGGTGTCGTTAGGCTCCAGCTCGGTCCCGCGGAACCTCGCGTTGTGTTGAATCAAGAGGCCTGTCGCCAGGGCCGCCGCGCTGACGAGGACCGCCGCCATCGAGGCGATGCCATAGCGCGTCCGGCGGAGCTCGCGCTCGTAGGCGTCCACTTCATCGCGGGTCGCGAGCGCCACGGTCGGCATCGCCGCGCTGCTGGCGAGCTCGACGCCCCGGGCGAGGCGGCGGAGATGGGCCGAGTCGAGGAGGTTCTCCACGCTCGACGAGCCGGCGGCGCGGCTCTCCTCGATCAGCTCGCGCTGCAGATCCTCGACCCGCTGAAACCTCTCGCTGGGCTTCTTGCTCAGCGCCCGCATCACCAGGCGGCTCATCCCGGGCGAGATCCCCAGCCGCGGCGCCCGCTCCATCGGCGGGATCGGGGCCTCGGACAGGTGACGAGAGAGCACCGTCATCGGTGCTCCGCTGAAGGGATGGTAGCCGGTGAGGGCGCGGTACATCAGCGCTCCGATCGAGTAAACGTCGGTGCGGGCGTCGACGGGCTCGCCCCGGATCTGCTCGGGCGCCATATAGTAGGGCGTGCCGAGGATCATCCCGCGCTGGGTGACCTCGTGGGTCCCCTCCGCCTCGCGCAGCTTGGCCAGGCCAAAGTCGAGCACCTTGGCCACGTCCGCCCCGCTGTCGGCCGCGAGGAGCATGATGTTGTCCGGCTTGATGTCCCGGTGAACGATGCCCTTGCGGTGGGCCTCGGCGAGCGAGGTACACACCTGAATGACGATCTTCCCGAGCCTCGCGGACGACATCGGCCCGGCGGTCTGGAGCGCCTGAGAGAGGCTCTCTCCGTGGACGAGCTCCATCACCAGGTAGGTCAGCCCCTCGGAGACGCCGAAGTCGAAGACCTGTACGGTGTTGGGGCTCTGGAGCCTGGAGACGGTGAGCGCCTCGCGCTTGAAGCGGCGCACCAGCTCGGTGTTGCGCGAGAGCTCGCCCCGGAGGACCTTCATCGCCAGCAGCTTGCCGATCCGGACGTGCTCGACCTTGTAGACGATCCCCATCCCCCCTCGGCCGATCGGCTCCAGGATCCGGTAGCGGTCGGCCACGACCAGGCCAATCAGCGGATCGGCGACAGGCGCCTTCGCCCCCTGGGCGCCTCGCGCCGAGCGGGCCTGCTCGCTGCGTCTCGTCGACGGCCCGCTCACCAGAAAGTCGCGGGTCGACAGCTGCACCTCGGACCCGGTGGAAATCGAGGCGGCCTGGCCGCTCACCGGAGCCGCTGCCAGGAGTGGGAAGGCCGCGTGGCTCGATGCCGCCTCGCTCGTCCCGCTCCTGGAGCTGACCGTCGCCTCCTCCCAGGGGATCTCGTAGGCGACTATCTCCGGATCGGAAGAGGTGTTCGAGGTGAAGATTCTCGCGGTCTGGATCACGTTCGGCCCTCCGGGGTGAGCTTCGAGCGCACGTGGATCTCTGATGCAACCCTCCTGGATATGTTCAAGTGTGGGTGAACCTCCCCTCGTTTCCCTGGGAGCGGGGCGGGCCCACGCGCTCCGAACGGATCCATGCCAGCACCGCGCGATATTACAGCGAGCGCAGTGGCTGGATCTGCTGCGAGCGTCCGCCGTTGGTCTTGAGCGGCTCTCGGCGTGTCTTGGACGCCCCGCACGTCGGGCACTTGGAGTTGCCCACCAGCACCTTGGTCCCATCCGGCTCCGTGGCGGGCCTGACGGGCGGATCCAGATCCATGGCGGTGTTGCATGTGTCGCAGACGGGAACGGGGATGCCGGGGGTTCGTTGGTTCGACATGCCCTGGTCTTACCCGCGACGCGTCACCCCGTCGAACATGTCGAGCTGGCCGGTCACGCCGGCCGAGCGGGAGGCACTGGAGCAGCTCTGCAAGCTCCGGGCGACGGCGATGGAGGAGATGAGCATCCCCGGGGACGACACGTTCGCGGGGTGGCTCCGCTGGGTCATCCGGAAGGAGGCGAAGCTCGTCGGGCTCCCCGTCGTGGCGCCGGAAGTGCCGGAGGCCCCAGCGCCGAAGACGAAGCGGAGAACTGCGCCAAAGAGGCGGAAGTAGACGCGTCAGCACGCCACACTGGCCGCGACCCTCCCGACGCGCGAAAACGCGCCGGAATTGTTCAAGTCAAGCCCGATCGTGATGGACAACGGATGATCCAGGTAGGATGAATACCGGTTCATCGGTCATTGTGTGTCCGATTCTGGCCGTTCAAATCCCTTGGCTAACGTACACAAAACGCGGTCCATCTAGAGCACCGAACAGGTTGAAATGCCCAGATTTCAACGCAAAGGCGCGGAGACGCAAAGGCGCAAAAAATCGGATTTCTTTTTTTGCGTCCCTGCGTCCCTGCGTCTCTGCGTCTCTGCGTTAAAA
>Ga0209181_10005423_pt1 | contig 18369 bp, 18 predicted proteins | sample MAT05_FD_187208 | JGI IMG/M metagenome (GOLD analysis project Ga0209181, IMG submission 187208) | Freshwater microbial communities from Lake Fryxell liftoff mats and glacier meltwater in Antarctica - MAT-05 (SPAdes) (version 2) | ecosystem: Environmental > Aquatic > Freshwater > Ice > Liftoff...
TCTAGTTTATAGCCTATTCACGTTGTAAATTGCTGGACAGTGAGTGTAAGGCATTAAATAGCTGAGCCACTTGGGTTAAATTCTTGTTGCCTGGGCTTATTTCAACACCGCTAGAGAGATCGATGCCGTTAGGATTCAGGCAGGCTAGGGCTTCTAGAATATTACCTGGAGTTAAACCGCCTGCCAAGAACCAGGGAATGGAAGGGCGAAATTGTTGTAGTGTTGACCAGTCCAAAGTTTTGCCTGTGCCACCTGCAAGAGTTGGGTGGTAAGCATCTAAAAGCAGGGTATCGACGGACTTGTAATAACGATAGGTGGCTTCTAAAGCTGTTGTAGATTGAATGCGGAGTGCTTTGATCAATTCAATGCCTGGAAGCGTTTGACGCAGGAGATCGCACAGTTCTGGGGTTTCATCTCCATGAAGCTGCACTCCATTCAATTGTGCCCGCTCAACCGTTTGACAAATCAATTCCAGATCAGCATTGACGAATACTCCAATGAGATCGCAATACGGCTTGCCAGTTTTCAAATTTATGGGCAGATGGGTCACAATGGCTGCAATTTGTTGAGCAGTCACATAGCGGGGAGAAGTGGGAGCGCAAATAAAGCCTAGAGCCGTAGCACCCAATTGGGCGATCGATCGCCCTTGCTCTGGCTGTGTAATTCCGCAAATTTTGATTCGCAAGTTTTCTTCAGAGACATTACTCAACATTTTATATGGCTCTTCTACTGGCTCAGTTTTATTGTTGCTTTTCCTTGGATTAAAAGTATCAAAATATAAATCTATTCATTAATTGATTTAAACAAATAAACCTCCTTGGCAATTTACCTTCCTATAGGTTCGTATAATTCTTCTAATTCCAGTATTGTGCTTAGCCAGTTATTTTTGGGGATAAAAATTATGTTTTACATGCCATTGTTATCAATCATCCACGAGAGATCAAGCGATTGGTCAATCGGAGTTGGCATCACCATGGTACTTTGCAATTTGTTTGCGATCGCGATCGGGCGTTATGCCATCAGTCGCAAGGGTGTAGGTCCTAAACTACCAATCCAATTTCCCGATCCATTTGGGGGTGAATTTGGATTGCCCGAACTTTTAGCAACCACCAGTTTTGGTCACGTTTTGGGCGCAGGTGCCATTTTAGGCTTAACAAACGCAGGCGTTTTATAACGTCCAAATTTGGCTTTATTACTGGTGCTAAATAGCCTCATCTTGCAAGATGGGGCTGCTCTTTTCTCAAGTTTTTCTAACTTAATTTCGTAAATATTGCAGATCAATTTTTTGCAAGATTTTGTGTACCAGGAGAGCATTCCACTGAGCTAGGACTGTAAATTGGATCAGAGGCTCTGCCGCCAGTTGGATTTATAGCTTCACACAAAACGGTTTCCATGGAAGGGTTGCCATTGCTTTGAATAAGGGCAGTCATGCCGACATAGGCGCGCAGTTTGCCTGTTCTTGAATCTGCATAATGAATTGCGTAAGGGGTGCCGTTGCCGCCCACTTTAATCTCATATTTGTAGTTGGTGCTGTCGCGAATAGCAATGCCCAAGGTGACCGGGTTGCTGGCAAATTGGGCATGCTCGATCGCATAGGCTTGTTGGGCACGGTTTAGCGTACCAATATAAGTTTTAGCTTCTGCCTGCCTAGCACTATTTGCCCGACTTAAGAAAGCTGGAAGAGCGATCGCGGCAAGAATACTCGTAATTATAATGACAACCAGTAGCTCAATTAAAGTAAACCCAAAGCTGTTTTGACTAGCGCACTGTAATAGTTTGCTGGTTCGTCTGGTCAACACAACTGATTCTCCTGTAAATCCACGGTACTGAATTAAAATCAGATTTCAGTAAAAACCTGATACTTCTTTTTACAGAGAATCTTGGAGGAAACAGGAGACTCGACGTGAACTCGCCGTAAAATTACAGCCTATGATGTTGATAAACTCGTAAGTTTTCTATGTAGAGGCTTGCTAAAGCTATATAAAGTGTGCAAGAGATGTAAGTAGTTAAACTTCTAGATATCTTTACGATTGATACACCCAGGCTTTTGAGTGTGTTTACATACTTTTTGCCAGAGCGTCTCACGAGTGCCGGGTGTACCGACGGAGAATAATACGCGATCGCCGCCCACCATTTTGATAATCTTGACACCACAGACCGCGCATACCTGCATGTTTGCTTCAGCCATTGCCTTAGTTAAATTAAAGAGTGAGAATATTTTCTCATCTGTTCTTTTAAAGATCTACTTTTTGCAATCCATCTTATCAACACCATGACCTCTACAACCCTTGCTGCAAATCGCACTTACGACATTATTGGCTTTGGCGATGAAGTGCCTGGAGTGTTGGCGTTAGTGGCGGCATCCAGAGAATACCAGCGGCGCACAGGCAAGAAGCCACGCACCTTGCTGATGTTTAAGGGCAATTCTCAAGAGGGGATTGGCGGACATTTAGTCCGAGGACGGCTTGCCTATCTCGATCGCAGTCGGGTGCCATCAGAGGTGCGTCAATCGCTAAAGCTTGATCCGTTTGGTGATCCGTCGGCGCTGTACAAAGAGTTTTTGCAGCGATCGGGAGTGACGCAAATTGCGCTTGATCCAGCGAAAGCCGATGCTGCGCTGCGCGCCATGCTGCGAGAAGCGGATGTGGATGTGATTAGCCGCTTAGAAATTAAAGCGGTACTCAGAAATGGCACGCAGATCGCAGGAATTCAGCTAACCAAAGGCGAAACCTACCTGGCACGGCAGTTTATTGACTCGACGGTAAATGCAGAACTGGCTCAATTTGCGGGTGTGAAAAAACTGCGCGGGTTTGAAACGTTTGGGCTGCCAGAATCAGAGTTGCCCGTAACGCTGGTGTTTGAAACAGAAGGACTGACGATCGCCCGTCTGAAAGAAGTGGAATTGATGCTGATCAAGCGGTTTTATAACCTGAACGATCGCACGGGGCAGGAGCAACTAGCGATCGCGGCAGGTGGCAACGCCAAACTAGCAGAGCAGTTTCGCAAAGAACTGGTCGATGCTTCGGGCAACTTTAAATCCATGTATGTGGGGCAAGACCACATTGATATGCGCTGTTCGGCATTGTCTTTGGCGTATCATGCTTTTCGAGGTAAGCCCTTATCCCTCAAAGGCAGCGGCTTTACGCTCGATCCAGGCAACATTGCCATTCTGCCGGGAGGAAGATTGTCCTGGAATGCGCTGATATTTTTTACCACAGGCTCCCAAGCAGAAGCATTGGCGCGGACAGGAGCCAAACCCACAGCGCTGATGGTCGAAGAAATGCGGCAGTTGGCTGGCTGGTTTAGAAGTTGGGGGACTCCAACCGTGCGATCGGCGGCGGAACTTTACATTCGCCACGCGGGAAATATTACGGGCGTGGTGGAGCCGCTGAGCGGAGCCGACATGCTGTGGGGCGGGGTGCCTGCAAACCAGGCATTGGCGACCTTTGGCTATCATTTAGATGTGCGTGGCGGGATTGATGGGTTAGGCGCTCAGGCAATGGCACAAGGCATTAGCAATATTAGTTTTCATACATCGCCGTTGTTGAATGTGGGCATCCACCATGCGCTAGTGCAAACCGTGCCCAATCTGGCAGTCATCAGTCCGGCATCGGGGTTTGACGGCTATGCCTGTTCTGCGGGAAGGATAGTGGAATTTAATGTGGCAGTCGCTCAAGGTGTGGGCATTGCAGCCGCGATCGCCCTACTCAATAACCGCCCTCTCGCCAGCATCACTAATACACAGGTGCGTCAAGTGTTGGAACAAACCAAGCAGTTGTCTCGCATTTATGGCAGAGCCGATCAATCGGAAGCCGCCCGCCTGTCTAAGTTTGAGATTGCGTTGGGAAATGGCGGAGCGATCGCGTCACTGAATTGAAATATTAATTTTCCACGTAAGGGATCTCTTGTGGGTGCCCTCAACATTAGTGGGCAGTCACAAAACCCGCCCCTACAGATTCGTCAAACCAGCAAACACTCGTTCAGCGGGTCCCGTCATATATAAGTGATTGTCCGCTGCCGACCATTCAATCAGCAGGCAGCCACCGGGAAGCTCAACGGTTGCACGGCGATCGCAGCGATCGGTTAGCACGGCTGCAACTAGGGAAGCACAGGCACCCGTTCCACATGCCAGCGTAACTCCAGCCGCCCGTTCCCAGACGCGCATCTTCAAATAATCCGATCGCACGACTTGAATGAACTCTACGTTAATTTTCTTGGGGAACGCAGAATGACATTCAATCTGCGACCCAATCGTCTCTAATGGAATCGCGGCCACATCGTCTACAAATGTGACACAGTGAGGGTTGCCCATATTGACGCAGGTTACGTCCCAGGTTTTCCCCGCTGCTTCAAGCGGCTGATTCACCACAGGTTGATCAGGCTGACCTAAAGTAGTCGGAATGTCTGCCGCCCGTAAAATCGGTTCACCCATGTCTACGGTGATTAGCCCATCGGCGGTCAATTTTGGCGTAATCAGTCCGCCCAACGTGTGAATAGTGTAAGAACGAGGCTCAGTGATACCTTCTAAATCGGCAATAAAGCGAGCCAAACAGCGAATGCCGTTTCCGCACATTTCTGGTTCTGAACCATCGCAGTTGAAAATCCGCATGGTGTAGTCGGTGCCATTTTGACCCGGCAACGCGAAGATGACTCCATCTGCGCCAATGCCAAAGTGGCGATCGCACAGCGTTGCGGCTTGCTCTGGCGTAAGGCGGGGGCGATCGGACATGCGATTATCAATCAGAATGAAATCGTTGCCCAGTCCGTGATATTTAGTGAACTCAAGTTCCATGACGGTCTTAATAAATGTCTAAAGAGAGTGCAGTCGTCGAAGAAAGATAAGCTATAAGTCGTGAGGATTAAAAAATTACTAGGGTTGAGATGTCAGCCTCGTGTTGCGGCTCTAATTTTCAACCGATTCCTTAACATTCACCCTTCTTATATGAGGTATAGCCATGACCACAGAACTAGAAACTGGGCTTCCCAGCATCCGCCAAATTCAAAACTTGATTCGAGATGGCAATGAAGTGGAGCTAAAACTTGTTACAGGCGACTTATTAGCCGGGAAAATTAGCTGGCAAGACAACCATTGTATCTCGCTAACCGACCAGTATGACCAGCCCACCATCGTCTGGAGACAAGCGATCGTTTATCTCAAACCCCGTTTGTAGAAAGGAGAACTAAGGACAGTGTGGGGTGGTTTGTTTCTGATTGAGCGAAAAGGAACGCGCCCGTATTCATATCTTTAATGGTAGTAAGGAATACAATATGGGGGGCAGCTTCGGCTCAATGAATGCCTAAAGGGATACTTTCTCAGACAAAATTCCTATGACTGTTCTAGCTAAGTGGGATCATCACTTCGTTGAAACCAATCGCATTCGATTACACTGCGTTACTCAAGGAGAAGGCGAACTGGTGCTTCTCCTCCACGGCTTTCCAGAGTTTTGGTACTCTTGGCGGCACCAAATTCCGGCTTTGGCACGTCACTTTAAAGTCGTGGTGCCCGACCTACGCGGCTATAACGAATCTGACAAGCCTGCAACTGGCTACGATCTTGAAACCCTAACTGCGGATATTCGCGGCTTAATTGAAAATCTCGGTTACACTCGCGCCCATGTTGTGGGGCATGATTGGGGAGGCGCGATCGCCTGGAATTTAGCCCAAAAATTTCCCCAACACTTAAACCGACTTGCCATTTTGAGTGCGGCTCCAGCCCCAAAACTGGTCAAAGAATTGATTAGCAATGTTGATCAAATCCGCCGCAGTTGGTATGTCTTTGCCTTTCAAATTCCCGGCATTCCTGAATGGATCATTCAGCAAAACCTATCAGAATTCATCAAAAATATTCTGCGAGAGCAAGCAGTTCGCAAAGGAGCCTTTTCTAAAGAAGATGCTCAGATTTATCAATCGGCTCTGGCTAAGCCGGGTGTGCTTTCTGCGGCGCTCAACTATTATCGACAACTGCTGCTTCCTTGGAATTGGTGGCGCGAGTGGACACCCCAACCCATCACAGCACCGACGTTGGTTTTGTGGGGCGCAGAAGATTCTCTGTTTAGCCCCAGTTTAACCAGCGGGTTGGATCGGCTGATTAGCGCCCCTTTCAGGCTTACCTTCATTCCCCACTGTGGACACTGGATTCAACAGGAAGCTCCGCAAACCGTGAATCGAGAGTTGCTCGCTTTTCTGAGACAAAGTAGTCAAGAACTGAACGGTGAGGCTGAGAGTTAGGAGCGCTGTTGGCGACGGCTTAGGTAGCGCAAGCCTGCCCCAAGCATCTGCCCATCGTAAAATCAAAACATGGACATCCAGTATCGCCTAGAGGGATTTGAGTTTGAATGGTACACAGCCAAAGCCCAAACTAATTTTGAGAAACATGGAGTGACCTTTGAAGAGGCAACAGAAGTTTTTCTCGATCCCTTTCATGTTGTTGGTGATGCATCGGCAAATCGTCAAGAACGAGAATTTGCGTTGGGATATTCCCTAGCTGAACGGTTACTGCTTATTATTCATATTGAGCGGGGCGAACGAATTAGAATGATCTCAGCCCGTGTTGCAACTCTTACTGAGCGGAGGTTATATGAGCAATCTTAATGAAGATCTGGAGTTAGAAGCAGACCTAGAGTTAAGGGTTCGTGTACGGGAGTCTGAAACTATCCCAATTCAGATCCCCAAAGATACGCTGGAATCACTCAGGAAGGTGGCAGCCCAGCGAGACATGCCACTAGAAGCGTTGCTCAAGTTTTACATTGGCAAATGCCTGCGTCAGGATTTGAGCCAATTGTTTGCCAATCAAGTGCTGGATTCCACTGCCAAAGTCTTGGCAATACATCACCATTCAGACGATGAGGTTGCCCAAATTTTGCAGGAAATCCGGCTGGAATCAAAGTAATTTCTGGCGTTGCTGAATGCAGATATGAAATGCCCTCATCCCCAACCCTTCTCCCCAGGGAGAAGGGAGCCAGAACTCTTGTCCCCTCTCCTTTTGGGAGAGGGCTAGGGTGAGGGTAAAATCTGTGCTTCATAGATCGATTCAGCAACGCCTAATTTCTTTACCCTGCGATCGCCTCAATATTGCCTGCGATTTTGAGTTATGAATGCTAGTCAACTGACCCGCGATCGCTCTGCGGTGATCTGCGATCGCGGGTGGTTAATGTTCCTTCAATTATGGTGCAAGTGCCAAATGAGACATCGCTCTCCTTACACGACCTTTTAATCAAGTGTTGGGCATTTGTTGAATAATTTTCATGGTTTCAACGCTGACGGTGCAGACTTTTTGCAATAGCTCAATCACCTGTTCTTTGTAGTCGGCAAAGCGATAAGTGTTGAAAAGTTTGGCGATCGGCTTCTAATTCAGACTGATCGTAGTGAAGCAATGCCCCTTTTTGCTTAAGGAAAGCATCCACTTCCAATCGGGTTGCCATTCCTAGCAATTGTCGTACTTTCCCGGCACTAATCACCCCATCTCGATAAGCTTGAACGACAACTATCTCTAAAATTTGACGTTCCAGGCTGCCCCATTTTGCAGTTAAATCACGGGCAATATCGTCGGGTATCGCAATTTCAATTTGCATTGTCGTTCCTTCTTTTTCGTCATTTGGAATGTTCTCTACCGCAGTGCATCCTCAAACTTCTGCTGTTCCCACAGCGATTGATAAAGACCCTTCTGAGCGATCAAGGTTGCATGGGTGCCCGATTGCACGATTCTGCCCTGATCCATTACGAAAATGCGGTCTGCTAAGGCAGCAGCAGATAGTTGATGGGAAATGAAAATGACAGTTTTGCGATCGCTGCCTTCAGAGAGATTTTTTAGAATCTGGGTTGCCGTCTGATTATCTACACTGGAAAGAGAGTCGTCCAAAATCAAAATTGGCGCATCCACGACCAGGGCGCGGGCTAAAGCCGTTCGCTGCCGCTGTCCACCGGATAGGGTAATGCCGCGTTCCCCGACCCCCGTATCGTATTGCTGGGGAAAGTTGAGGACTTCGTCATGAATTTGGGCTTGTTTCGCCGCCGCTAACACTTCTGATTCTTCTGCGTGGGGAACGCCGTAGCGGATGTTGTTGCGGATGGTCGTACTAAACAAAAAGCTTTCTTGGGGAACGTAGGCGATCGCGCCGCGCAAATCGTGAATCCGCAGTTTAGTAATGTCGTAGCCGTCGAGAAATAGCTGATTGGGTGCAATTTCCAACAGGCGAGGTAAAGCGTTTGCCAAAGTTGATTTACCAGACCCAATCGGACCGACGATCGCCACGGTTTCTTGTGGAGACACCCGAAAGCTGACGTTATCCAGTGCAGCATGGGATGAGCCGCCAAATGAGGGATAGGTAAACGTGAGATGACGGGCAATTAGTTCTCCTTTTACCTGCGATCGCTCTAGAGACAAAGCACCGGGGGCATCTTGAATTCTAGCTTCCACGGTTAAGATCGATTCAATCCGATCAATGCTAACCTCGCCGCGTTGATATGCCGTGATCGTGAAGCCTAGCAGCGCCGTTGGAAACACCAGCCGCTCTACAAACAGCAGCAGCGCCACAAAATCGCCCACCGAAATTGAGCCGTTGCTAATTGCCCCCACGCCAAACCACAGCACCACTAGCAAACTCACACTCGCCATACCTCGCAGCGCTGAAAATAAAACAGTGCGCGTTTTTGCCAGCGTTAGGTTTGCCTCCAGCAGATCTTGATTGAGTCCTTCAAAGGCTTGGCGCTCGTTCTCTTCTTGGGCATAGATTTTGACCAGCCCAATGCCGCTCATGTCTTCCTGAATCAGTTCGCTGATGTTGGAGAGTTCTTCTTGCACGATTTGCTGCTGATCCCGCAGGCGATCGCCCGATATCATCACCACCACAAACATCACCGGATAGACCGCCAGCGCCAGCAAACTCAGCTTCCAATCGATCGCCAACATTACCGGCAACGTCAGCGCATAGGCAAAAATCAGGTTTGCCAAACTTAGCACCGCAAACCCCAGCAGCCGCCGGATATTATCCACATCGCTGGTTGCCCGATTGATTAAATCTCCTACCGTATTCGCGGCAAAATAGGACGGCTCCAGCGTCAGAAAATGAGTAAATAGCTTTTGCTTTAAATCAAACTCAACCTGTCGCCCCACCCCAAACAGCGCCACCCGCGACACCATTCTTGCCACCCACATCACCGATGCCAGCACCACAAATTGAATCACTTGGCTAACGTTAAAAGCAACCTGCACCTTGTCGATCGTATCGCGAATCAATAGGGGAATATACGTGCCCAACAAATTCACGACGAACAGCGAACCCACGCCTAGAGCGGCACCCCGCCAATGAGGGCGCATGTATTGCCCTAGCTTTCGCAATCGGGATTGAGCCATGAGGATTCCAGCCACTATTCACTAAACAGGCTTTCCTATCCTAAACGAATCAGGCAATGGCGGGTCAGTATAGGTGATTTCGGGTGCATCCCACCATTGCAGCCCTCACCGTTCGGCTGAGCGCTCACGTCGAAGCCCTAAATCCCTCTCCCAGAGCGCGGGAGAGGGACTTTAATCCGGCTCCCCTTCTCCTTTTTGGGAGTAGACCACAGGTCGTGCGAGGCAGGGGTTGGGGGATGAGGGAATATTTGCGAAACTAGGATGCACAGGTGATTCCAGACACCAAAACGCTACCACATGCCTTCTTTACCATTTCCATTGCCGCCAGAAGTTCCGTTGCCGCCAGAAGTTCCGTTGCCGCCAGAAGTTCCGTTGCCGCCAGAAGTTCCATTGCCGCCAGAAGTTCCATTGCCGCCAGGAGTTCCAGTGCCACCAGCATTCCCATTGCTTCTAGAAGCCCCATTGCCGCTAGGATTGCCAAACCTATTAATTGGAACTCTTTGAGGAATGGGGCAGTTCGGATTTAGGCTGGTTAGAGGTTTGATCCAGCCGCGCAAAAAGTAATACAGGGCATTTAGATATTCCTGAAAAGCTTTGGAACTCAGCCAAAAAGCATCCACGGTGGGCAGAACATCGGTGACTAAAACCTCTCGTTCGATCAAATCGCGCCCACTGGCAACCTGCTTCAATGAATCGGGCGTGGGCACCGTAAAAAAGTCGGTGGGACGTGCCCCAATACAGCTTTCATCAAACACCCGCTGAAAGGTGAGCACAGCACGATTCATATTCAAGGCGGTGCCAACCAAAATAATTTGCTGACCATAGTTAATTTGTCGGGCTTCTAGCAGTTTTTTCACCTCTTCTGCACTGCTGTGAATATTGCCATTGTTGTGATCCAGCAGAATGTCGTTTTCTGGAATATTAAAGGTACGCGTCAGCATGGTTTGAATGTCTTGCGCTTCCGTAATCTCTTCGCGATTTTCACCTTCCTTCTTCAGGCGATCGGGTCTACTGCCAGCACTCACCACAATCAGCGGCGGTGTCCCCCGACCCGATTCTTCTCGATAAAGCTGGGCAGCATAGACAATGCGATCGCCCGCTTCAGTTAGTTGAATGGGTAACTGGCTCAGTAGGTCAAACTGAAATGGCGTAATCGGTCGTTCGACTTTCGGCGGATTAGGGGGTAGTGCATCTCTGCGGGGCTTTAACTGTAGTCGGGTTGTATTTTGCCCCAACAGCACAATCACCGGACGCGCTCCTGGATCTAATGCTCGCAGGGGTGCAATGAACTCAATTGCTTCCATTTCTAGCTCTTGGGCAAGCCAGTACGACACGAGTGGAACGCTGCCGATCGCCAATAAAATCAGCCCTGCCATAATCAACCGTGTTGCCCAAATTGTTTTCACCGCGCCCAGCAAGATGACCGCTAACAGAATCATTCCTAAGCCAAACGGAGTCAGCGGAAAGGAAATTAGCCGCCATACAATCGCCAAGATGCTAGTAGGTTCACTAATTCCTCCTTGAAAGAAGGACAGCGCAATCACTGCTAAAAATAGCAGCAGCACCAACAGCCCCAAAAACTCTTTCTTGAGGATGTTTTGAAGGAAATACCAGATGATGAATCCTACAAAAATCCATAGGAAAACTTGAGTGAGCAGCAGAAAAACATCGGTGAGAAGGAGAACCATGGCGAATGATGAGGGTCGAATGGCGAGGGGCGAATGGCGAAGGGCGAATGGGAAATGAGGAATGGCGTTCCCTGAGAGAATATCTTGCCTGTTACCGGTTACCTGTTAGCTCTTGCCCAGTTGCTAGCCATTCTAAAGCAGCGGATTGATTGCGATCGCCCAAACTGGTCTTACTATGTAACAAAGTTTATCCAACCCAACCCACGGACGATATGCACGTAGAACTATTAGTCAACTCTCTTAATTCAGTTGGTTCTATTCCTTCTGTTCCGTTCTCTCTCCTTCCTCCGCATTTCTTCTTTGCCACTGTTGCAGCGACCGATACACCTCTCGTGCTTGCAGCCGTGCTTTTAAGCTTGGTTGTGATTTACGTGAGTAGCAAAATAGGGGGTGAACTGTGCGATCGCATCAACCTACCCTCAGTTTTAGGAGAATTGGTGGCGGGAGTCGTGGTCGGCGTTTCTGCCTTTGATATTCTTGTTTTTCCAGGAGCCGGAGAAAATGGCAGCGGCTCAATGATCATGACCCTGCTTCAACTCACTTCCACGATTAGTCCAGAGTCCGTCACTTCGATTTTTGAGGCACAGAGCGAGGTCATTTCCGTTTTGGCAGAACTGGGCGTGATTATTCTGCTATTTGAAATTGGCTTAGAGTCTGATTTGAAGGAATTACTGCGGGTTGGACCTCAAGCAACCGTTGTCGCGATAGTGGGAGTCGCAGTTCCCTTCGCCCTGGGAACTATCGGCTTAATTTTGCTCTTTCATACCCCTGTGGTTCCCGCCATTTTTGCCGGAGCCGCTCTCACTGCAACCAGTATTGGCATTACAGCAAAAGTGCTGGCAGAGCTTCAACAGTTGACCTCTAAAGAAGGGCAAATCATCATTGGGGCAGCCGTGCTGGATGACGTTCTAGGCATTATCGTCTTGGCGGTGGTTGCGAGTTTGGCACGAGACGGCACCGTTGAAGTTGGCAATGTAATTTATTTGATTGTGAGTGCGGCGGCTTTTTTGGTAGGCGCAATCTGGTTGGGGCGTTTACTGATTCCGGTGTTTGAAACGGTGGTAGACGGGCTGAAAACGCGGGGACAATTGCTGATTTCGGCATTAATTTTTGCGTTTACCCTGGCATATATTGCGAATGTGATTCAGCTTGAAGCCATTTTGGGGTCGTTTGCCGCAGGGCTAATTTTGGCGGAAAGCCAGCGACGACGGGAACTGGAAGAACAGATTATTCCGATCGCGGATATGTTTGTGCCGATCTTTTTTATTGTGGTGGGTGCCCGGACTGATGTCAGCGTCCTCAACCCATTTGTGCCAGACAATCGGGAAGGGTTGATTGTGGCAAGCTTTCTGATCGTGGTTGCCATTTTGGGCAAAGTCGTCACTGGACTGACGGTATTTGGGCAACCCGGCATCAATCGACTGGCGATCGGGTTTGGCATGGTTCCTCGCGGCGAGGTGGGCTTAGTTTTTGCGGCAGTCGGGTCAGCCAGCGGTGTGCTTTCCAAATCGCTTAACGCTGCCATTATCGCCATGGTGATTCTCACGACCTTTGTCGCTCCTCCCCTTTTGCGGTTTGCTTTTGCCAAACCCGTTGCGAATGAGGAAGGACGAATAGCGAATGACGAATAAAAACAAGCGATCGCTCTGGCAAACATCGAGTATATTTGACCGCAGCTTTCTAACGTTCTTTACAATCCTGCACTCTGGCAACGTAACAGTTTCTTAGCCCATGGTTGCGAATTTTTTTGCTTCACTGATTTGTCGCTCGAAACACCATCAGCATCCTCATCGATTCAATCAGGTTTCTTACTCCTTATTTCTTGCCTGCTTTGCGGTCTTGATTGCTGCTCCTGCAAAGGCGGCACGGTTGGAGTCTTGGCGATTTAATGCCAGCCAAAACCAGCTTGAAATTGTCACAGACGAGGGAGTCCAGCCCAAAGCTCAGTTGGTCTACACCCCAACGCGGCTTGTGATTGACCTGCCTGGAATTGTCTTAGGTCGCCCCGTGATTAATGAGTCGATGAGTGGAACGGTGCGATCGATGCGGATTGGACAATTCGATCGCGATACGACTCGCATCGTCATCGAATTGGCACCGGGCTATACGTTGGAACCCAGCCAAATTAAGTTTCGCGGCATCACTGATCGTCGCTGGCTGATCAAACTGCCTACTCCACGGCTAGCTGCGACCTCTACGCCTGCGGTGGTTGCCATTCCTCAATCGCCAACGCCACTTCGCCCTAATGATTCTGAACTTGCCGCGATCGAGACGGTGGAGCTAAACGGCAGCGGCAATCAACTGATGATTCAGGCAAACAAACCGATTCGATATACTTCCCGATGGGATCGCTCCGTGGCGGCGTATCGGATTGAAATTAGTCCGGCTCAACTCAGCAATTCAGTCAAAGGACCGGAGCTAGGATCGGGTAGCCCCATCTCACGGATTAAGCTGCGGCAAGAAAATTCTCAAACAGTGGCGATTCTAGTGCAACCAGCAACCGGGGTTCAACTAGGGCCGACGAATCAGCCCAGTCAACGATTGGTCACTTTACAAGTCCAACGCGCTCGGTTAGTTCCATCTGCTAGCGCGATCGCGCCTCGTGTAATGTCTGTTTCTAATCCAGCCGTGGCGAATATGCAGATGCCGCGATCGCCCAATGGACGGCTGGTGGTGATGATTGATCCGGGGCATGGGGGACCTGATCCGGGTGCAGTCGGCATTAATGGGCTTCAAGAAAAAAAAATTGTGCTAGATATTGGCACTCAGGTAGCCGTTTTATTGCAACGACAAGGCGTTCAAGCTTTATTAACTCGTGCGGACGATCGCGATCTCGACTTGGAACCTCGCGTCCAAATGGCTGAACAAAGTAATGCAACTGTATTTGTCAGCATTCATGCCAATGCAATTAGCCTCAGTCGCCCGGATATCAGCGGAATAGAAACCTACTATCACGCCTCTGGAAAACAACTCGCCCAAACGATTCATCAGAACGTTTTGCAGATGACAGGAGCGAGCGATCGCGGCGTTCGCACAGCCCGCTTCTATGTGTTGCGAAAAACTTCTATGCCCTCTGTTCTCGTCGAGGTGGGGTTTGTCACTGGACGGGATGATGCATCACGATTATCGAATCCGGCTTACCGAACTCAGATGGCAAACGCGATCGCCCGTGGTATTTTACAATACCTGCAACAAACGGCGCGGCTGTAATCTCTTAGATAGGGAGTCGTAACTAAAAAGTTGCAATAGTGCGTCCAAGTGTGGTGTTTTGTCCGTTACGAGGTGTGTGGAGTGTTAGGAAGTCAAGATTCTATTAGCAGGTTGCCAGGTAAGGGATTACTCAATGCGGCCCCAATCGGATTGTTTGATAGTGGTTTAGGCGGTTTAACCGTCCTTCGAGAACTCTATCGCCAGATTCCGCAAGAGTCAGTGCTATATTTTGGCGACACTGCCCGATTGCCGTATGGTACAAAATCTCAGGCTCAAATCCAGCAGTATTTCCGCGAAATTCTCACCTGGATGGAGCAGTGCGGGGTCAAGATGGTGGTGATGGCGTGTAACACCAGTTCTGCCTTGGCATTGGAAGCCGTGCGCGATGAGTTTACGGTGCCCATTTTGGGGCTAATTTTGCCCGGTGCCCGTGCTGCCGTCCAGTGCGGTCGCCGAATTGGGGTGATTGCCACGCCTGCCACGGCTGCTAGTGATGCCTATCGTCGTGCCATCTTAGAAGTGGATGCTACGGTAGACGTTTGGCAAATAAGTTGCCCTGAGTTTGTCCCTTTGATTGAGCAAAATCGGGTGGAAGACCCTTACACCACCAAAATCGCGCGCACCTATTTAGAGCCACTGCTGGCAGAAAAAATTGACACGCTAATTTATGGCTGCACCCATTACCCTTATCTTGCTCCGGTGCTGCAACAGATTTTGCCGTCCTCAGTGCAACTGGTTGATCCGGCAGTGCATGTAGTCGCTGCGGCGGCTCAAGAGTTGGATCTGTTGGGTATACGCAACGTGCGATCGCCCCAACCTACGCGCTTCTGCATCAGTGGCTGCCCAACCACCTTCAATCGATTAGCAACTCACTGGTTAGGCTACACGCCGATGGCTGAACAAATTCAATTGCCAGAAATTACTGTTACTCAATCCGCTGCTTTAGAACCCGTCGAATAGGGGTTTGTTGCCCTGGAAAACGCGATCGCGCCATTCTGTCCGCCAAAGCCAAAGCAGAGGCAGAGGGTATGATCCACGGTGGCAGAGCGGGTTTGAGTGACAAAATTCAGGTCAAAGTCTGGATGCTGCAAGCCAACATTGGGCGGCAACTGTTGATGTTTCAGTGCCAGCAGACAAAAGGCGGCACCTAAAGCACCGGATGCGCCAATCGTATGTCCGGTTGCGCCTTTGGTGGAACTAACCGGAGCGTTGGGCAAAAGCTGCTGGATTAATGCCGCTTCGTTGCGATCGTTGAGTTGCGTAGCGGTGCCGTGAGCGTGAATGTAGTCAATATTTGAAGGAACTAACCCACTGCGATCGAGGCATTGTTTAAGGGCGATCGCTGCCGCCCGACTATTTGGTTCCGGGGCACTCATATGATATCCATCCGCTGTGAAACCCCAGCCCATTATCTGACCATAGGGTTTAACCTGACGCTGTTGGGCGAGTTTGGCTGACTCCAACACCAACACGGCACCACCTTCACCCAAAACCAATCCTTGGCGATCGCGGTCAAATGGATACGCTCCTGTTTTTGCCAAAGCGCCCATCTGGCGAAACCCGGTGAGGGTTAACGGCGTAATCGGCGTTTCTATGGCTCCCGCAATCACGCGATCGCATTGCCCCGTTCTAACCCATTCATAGGCTTGCGCGATCGCCCATAGCCCCGTTGCACAGGCTGCCATCGGAGACAGCACTGGAGCCTGAGTGCCAACCAGCCGAGCTGCTGCGATCGCAGCTCCATTGGGCAAAGTATCCAGCCAATCTAATAATCTGTCATCTTTAGAATCATCAATAGACTGTGCCAACGCTTCCCACTTTGCCTGATGCCCCCGACTCGACCCAATTACCACACCGCAATCGACCAAAGGTGGCTCTAACTCGGCATCCGTGAGGGCTGCAACAACAGCCTGCTCAGTTAACACAGTTAGGGCGATCGGGTTGATGCCAACCAGTGCCGCAGGAAACGGAGCTAAATCAGGAAAAGGTTGATGCCACTTAATTCCAGAGTTTCCTGCCTGCAATTGATGCCACGTTGATGTGAGAGAGCCGAGAGCGGAAACTAGCCCAATTCCTGTAATGACAACATCCATGTAGCAGGTCTTAAAGCAAGGGCAGGTGCTAGGCTTCGACGTGAGACGTTCGGCGATCGCTCAATCGAGTCGCGCTCAGCCAAACGGCTTCAAATGCCAAGTTTTAGGTTGCAGAGGTCGAGTTGGGTCTGATGAGAGCAAGAAAGGCGATAGTCAATCGAGTAAACCCAGCCGTTTCTTCCCTATGTGCCTTTCTTCAAATCGCCGCCACTGACCACTTTGATCGATTCGATGCGATCGCCCTGCTGAATCTTATCAACAGTTTCCATGCCTTTCGTCACATACCCAAAAACCGCATAGTCGCCATCTAAAAAGATTAAGTCAGTCAGCGCAATATAAAATTGCGAAGACGCAGAATCAGGGAGAGAAGACCGAGCCATCGCGATCGCGCCACGAGTATGACGAAGTTTAGGTTTTGCAGAAATACCCGCTGTTCCAAAGGTTTGAGAATAAGTTGGCTTATCCGCGCCTACAGGCTTAATTTCTAGAGGAATGTAACGGGGTTTAGACGTTGCGGGGTCAATGAAACCGCCGGTTCCCAATCGCTCAGAAGGGAAGTTTGTGTCCTTACTTTGAGGATCGCCCCCTTGAACAACAAACGGTTGAGGTTCACGCACAACCCGATGAAAAACCAAGCCCGTGTAGACTCCTTTTTGTGCCAAGTCAACAAAGTTGCCTGCGGTTACCGGGGCGTTTGTGCCATCCACTTCAATCGTGATCGGCTCACCTTTAACAATCATCTCAACGGTTGCCTTACCCTCCAGTTTTGGCAAGTTAGTCGGTTGCGTACCCGCTGCTATCGCCGCTGGGGTATCCATTGGACTGGATGCCGGACTTGCCGATGCTTCAGTGGTTACCTGAGATGAACAACCCACGAGCGTCAAAGCACCTAGAACTAGAAAAAATGACAAAAAACGTCGAAAAACCTTCATAATCGCTACCCAATTACCAAATCCTACCAATTACATCCGAAACTGAGTGAATCTCAATCTAAAAGCCTAGTCTGAGTCTACCTGAGAGTCTGAAAACGTTCACAGACGCTTTTATCTGACTACAGACCTTCCAGTGGAACACCCAAGAAGCGCGCTAAATCGGCTCCTTGATTTTCTAGTGCGGAAAGTGCCAACGGTTGCCCTACTCGGGTTAAGGGTACATCTCGTAGCCCTTTGACGCGCAAATACAAGGATCGTTTTGGATTAATCCCTTCTCTCAAATCCACCCGGATTGCTTGGACATCATCCGTCTTACAGGTCACTTCAATTTGGCGATTTTTGCCAGGAAAACCCCATCGAAAAATTTTGATTTGACCTGTGGCGCGATCAAATTCGTTATAGCCACCCCCCACATCCCAAAGAATAGTTAACCATAAGTACAGCGCAAACAAAGTGCCAACGGTGCCATAGAAGCCCATTGCAATTCCTTGAGGGATAAAAATCAGACGGGTAGGGTCAGAGAATGGCAAGAGATTTACTTTGAGATAGCTAGAGATGCCAGCAAGCAGAAAACCTACCCCCCCAATGGTGACAACAACAGCCGATAGATAATTGCTGGCGCGACGAGAGCCGACCACAGTTTGCCGTAGGAGTTGCTGTTCTTTAGACGGTGTTTGTGCGGTCATAAGTACAACTCAGTTCGTGTTGACTAGATAAAATATGTTCTTTCTACTTCATCTTATCGGATAGGAAGCCCCTCGCAGCCTTGTTCACAAGAAGCCACAAATGAGCAGTTTGTCTCTTAAAGTCACAAGTAAAGTGAAAAACTGGGTTTAAACATTAATGAGAATCTACGTATCAGTTTGTAAAATTTCTGATATCTCCTATGATATATAGACATATGAGCCTTTTACTCTAGACCTTCGCAATTTTAGTAACCCTAGAGGATTTGAATCCATGACCGTAGCACTGGGGCGTGCGCCTGCAAAACAAGGGCTGTTTGATGCTCTTGACGACTGGCTAAAACGCGATCGCTTTGTCTTCATCGGTTGGTCCGGCTTACTGCTGTTCCCCTGCGCCTACATGGCGATTGG
>Ga0209181_10005427_pt1 | contig 18360 bp, 7 predicted proteins | sample MAT05_FD_187208 | JGI IMG/M metagenome (GOLD analysis project Ga0209181, IMG submission 187208) | Freshwater microbial communities from Lake Fryxell liftoff mats and glacier meltwater in Antarctica - MAT-05 (SPAdes) (version 2) | ecosystem: Environmental > Aquatic > Freshwater > Ice > Liftoff...
CGAAAAAGATCAAGAGCCAAATATGCTTCCACGCACATGCCTACAGACCACCCCGCATTTGGCTCAGGCCAGCGCACAGCAGTCACCATTATAATTTTTCCCACTGTGATTCCTTGTACTCCCAGCAATTATCGCAAAATCCTAAATCGTCAGCCTTAAGAAAATATATCTCTCCACAATATGAACATTCATTCGTGCTATCAACTGAGGAAGTTTCGCAACAATTAAAGCAGATATACCCATCATTGGCCCCCACAAAAGCATTTAAGCCACATTCTGGACAGTTGCGGAGCGGAAATTCATCTCCATCTTTGAAAGACCCGTAGTGAGAGCAGCCTAAAATATTTTGGACATAATCAAAGGCAGCAGTTTCAGGATCTGCCTGGACAATGCAAACCGCGCATTTTACAAAACCTTCATGAGCTATCTTGTCTTGGTCTAGAACGAGAGATTCCTGATCACAATAAGGGCATTGCACGACTAGCGTGAAGTCCTGTTTTTTAAGCTCTTCTAACTTTGGTTTCAAGCTATCAAAACGATGAATAACAAATTCCTTAAACTCTAGTGAACTTATTCTTATCTCCTCGACCTGCGACTTGATGGCTTGTGAGAAACTATCGTTATCCAACTCACTATGAATAAATTCAAAAGCAAAATTCAACACCTTCGCTGACAGACTCTTTAGTGACAGCTCTGTCTCATTAAAGGCAAAATGCTCAATTTTATTGCGCCTTTTCTTAAGATCCTGCAGGACTCCAAGGTCGCCTGTGGCTAGATCAATGCCGCATAACTCTTTCAATCGGTTCAACAAAGAATCTAACTTTACACTCTGAAAATCACCTGTAGCAAGCAACTCTTTCTTTGCCTTATCGATATTCTCGAATACGAACGACCAGTGCTCTTGCTTGAGCCGTTCTTTCAATACTAATTCAAGCCCTGCTGATAGATGAAGAACCGAATATTTATAGTCTTGGATCTTTTTCTTTTCAATGATCAATTGAACCGAAGACAGTATGAAGTCAAGTCCATTCTCAAGAAGATCAAATTTTATGTTCTTGTCTTCGCTCATAGAATATTAAGGTAGGCAATACTTAAACATAACACAAAGTTTACGGGCATGCGGAATAGAAAGCTGCAAGGGTTCGCTGAGTTTATCCCGCTTTTACAGCGGGGCCTGCTCGTAAAAAAATCTCCACCCCTGCCTGCCGAGGCGGCTCGCGTAGGCATGGCTTCCCTCCTGCCTACACACATTCCTCGCGTAGTATTTTTTTACGGCAGCCCTTGCATCTTTCTATCCGGTCCCGTGGTGAGCGTCATGTTTAAATATATACTTCGTGTCAATGTTGGTGGCTGCTGCTTGGCGTATAGGTTCTCCGTTTGCGTTGCGCGTTTGGCGTTCAAGACCGCGCGCGTACTTGCTCAGGTTCTTTTGGCTTGAGTGTTCTATTTCCGAGCTCCCTTTTAGGGGGTTCAAGACCTGGCCTTTTGACCGGGTCTTGATCTCACTTTTGCAAGAATCTTGCGAATCATTATGTAATTTTCCTGCCTTAGTTTAGGAGCCTATCCTTTGCTTTTCTATAAAAGCAAGGAAGGGCTTTTCCCTTCTTGCGCTCTTTATTGATGAAATTTGAAACTATGAATCTTCGAACGATTGTCCTCGGTGTAATTAAGTTCCTTTTCCTTCGGATCGACTTCTTAAATAAATCTATTTACGTCACTGTAGCGGTCTTCGTTCGGGAGGTGGCGGCAATTGGTTTTGGTGAAGGTGTTCTGGAACTTACCACTGAAATCAAGCAGCAGCCGTCATTTAATGGTTGGAAATATTGGTCATTACGAGTACTGGAAGTGTTTCTAGTTGGAGGAAGTTGGATAATTGTATCAATCTTAGCAGTACTTCTAATTGTTCTGATTTATGTAAAAATTAAAACAAGGCAGATTTCAAATTTTACGCACCTCTTTAATTCGCAACTGCGCAGTATTCAGGATATCATCAATGACTTCAAACCTACCACTGCCAACACTCTACTGAAAAAATTCTTGCAAGATGTAGAGGACTCGTACATCAGCGACTCTGATCGGCAAAAGCTAAAAGCCAAAGCTTATCACTTGCTTGGTGTCGCTCAAATTGATGTTGATGATGAGAAATCCTCTTTCAAATATCATATTCAGGCCTTTAAGTTTAATCCAGCAGAATTTGAATTCAAGGAAAGAGCAAGTGTGTCTTACTACTTCATGGATGACAAAGAAAAGGCTTCATCCTTAGCTCTTGAAATCTTAAAGGAGGATAAAAGTAGTGAGCGAGCAAATGCAATGAAGTTATATACGGACACTACATTTTCGCTTGAACAAGTTCCATCACAAACAAAAAAGGGATTAATATTTAGCAGATTCTATCTGTATAGTGTGATGGACAATGGGAAAGATGGCGAAGATAAAGCCAAATCTTTTCTTGCAGAGAAATTTGAAAAGCAAGAGTTGCCTAGCGCCATCACCTTTGAAAACATTGGTTATTGGGGGGAAGTTGGCAGGTTTGCATATTATCTCGGTACACAAGCACAACCTAATTCCTATTCAAGTGGAAAAGAAGACTATAAAGAAAATAAGCTAATTGTTTATTCGAACAAGGTGCTTTCCATGATCTATCAAGCTACCCGAGGAACGGAAGCATTTGAAACTCAGCGAACATATAAATTTTATGCTTTCTATTATTTCCAAACAGAGTATTTATTGACTGGTGCGTCTGATGCAGTTACAGAAATGGTCAAGCTATACAACACAACATTTCAGAAAGCCACATACGCTGAAGACATGCTAGCGTCTATTTTACCATGCTTAAATCAATTAAAGCGATACAATGAAGTAGTCGCGCTATCACAAACTCTCGCTGATGATGTGTACTTCAAGCATGTGATGGAATTTCATGCATATAGTAGTCTAGAAATGATTTCTGAAGCATTTGCTTCAGCTACAAAATATGTAAAGGGGTTAGAGGTCATTGACGATCTTGAAGTGAATAATCTTTTAGGGACAGCAAATTTTATCATACAGAACAAGCTTGATGCCGCATCATTCTATTCGGATAATATCCAAGGCAAGCAATTTTTACAGGAAATAGATAAGGAAATTTTATTTTGCTACTTCCACAGATACATTCCAGAAAAGCAGCTGGAGATAGAAAGTAAGATAGAGTCAATTCTGAAAGCCTATCCGTCTCTTCGATTTGAGCTTAAAGGCGTTGCTTTAGTATCTCTTTTTGTTCAACAAAAATTCGAGATAGTCTTACAACTTATAGGAAAATATCACAACTGGCGAGAAGAAGTGCCTGTCATATTTATTTACACCGAAAGTCTTCTTGCGCTTAAAAACGATTCGGATAAATTATTAGAAGCACTTAAGTTCAGGCGCACTCACTACCGAAATCAACAACTTCTATCGGAAGAGATATTGATATATGAGCTGATCGAAAGCTCAAATGAAATTTTAGAAATCACAGCAATTGGTAGGACTTACTACTCCGACAATCCGAGCTTTGAGTTCTATCATATTCTATCACTTTATAAGCTTAAAAAATCAGAACTGTTAGATTTCTTAAATGACAACCTATTCAATTTCGATTTCAGATGGAAACAGAAGTTCGTTCTTGCACGAATTTGCATCGAAAATAAAAAGTCAGAACTGGGACTAGAACTCTTCTACCGGCAAACTGTTGATAGTAATAATCCTATTATCAAGCAGAACTACTTCATTCTAACAACGCTCATTGAAGATCGGAAAGATATTCCGTGGCCGAGTCAAGTTGAAGTTGATACCTGGGTGCGGATAACCACTGAAAGCGACCAAGGTCTTATTCGCGTAAATGAAGAAACGATAAAATCGAATTGGATAGCAAAGGCAGTTCTTGGGCTTAAGCTTAATGAAAGTACCAACGTAACTGATCCACTTACCCACAAAAAAAATAAAGTCACAGCCGTACAAATTTTTGACAAGTATTCAGGACTTGCCGCTGAAATTGCAGAAGAAATCGGAAAATCCGAATTCACTGGAATGGGCATCAGATCGATTAAGTTCGGCTCTGCCTCAACTGAAGAGATTACCAAGGCACTTATAGAAGCTTTTGGCGAGGCTGGTGATCGCGATAAGATAAGGAGAGATGAAGCCTTTAAAAAATACTATTCGGGTGAGTACTCGTTTACGGAACTTGTCAGATCAATCTCCCGTGACAAGGTTTTGCAAACGTTAAGCTATTTAACCTCCAGTCAAAGTGACGGTTTCAGAGTTATCCCGATCAGAGATTTTAACAACTTCCAAATAAACCATCAAAATGAATTTGTCATTGATTTTACATCTCTACCGATCTTAAAGTACATATCTGAAAATACACCAAACGTTTTAAAGCATAAGTATATTATTTCTCAGTTTGCGATTGAATTACTTGAAAATGAACTGACAGAAGCAAGATCAATGCAAGAAGAAGGTATGAGTGTTCACATAACTTCTTCAAATGTTATTCCTTCAATGCATCCTCCAGGTTATAAACAACATGCAATTGAAACTTTGGGGAAAATTCTGAAATGGATAAACGACAATTGTGAAATCCGCCAATCGAAGGAAAAGCTGGATATGATTCTTCAGCATCCGAAAATGATAAGGGAGAATGATTTATACTACAATTATTTTATTGATACAATGTTTATCGCAATAGGAAGAACTTTAATCTCAGATGACAGCCTTCACACTAGGAATTTCAGAACGCTTTACCCCACTGTTTCTCTTGAATACTATTTGAATTTCTTTTATAAAGAAAACTTTAATCAATCAATGTTACCAGTCCTGATTCAAAACCACTACGTTGGGATAAGGCTAAATCATCCAGCTATTAGGAGCGAATTCAAAAAAACATTCTATGGAGGCAAAAGCACGTTTCACTATTGCCTTGAGAACCTTCCGTTCAGCGTCAATCATGACGTGACTGTGTTTAACGAAGCACTGGACTTCATTAAGTACATTTACTCTGAGGAAATGCCTTTATCTCATAAAAAAGAAACATCTCAAAAGGTACTCGTTCAGGCTCTTAAGACATACCCTAATCCACTTAACCTAAGAAAGAACTTAATCAATGAAATATACACTCGATTCCATTTACTCCAGCTTTATCTGCCAGAGGTTCATGACGACTTTACGGTGGCCTTTGATATTTTATACAAGACGCATTCTTAACTCTTTTCTATGGTGAATGGCGAAAAAAAATCGTTGAAGATTAAGTCAAATTATACTCTGATTGCTGATTAAGAATTTACGATCACGCATTATGTGGATGTGGAGTTAACGATGGGTTGAAAGAAATTATATAACTTTTGCCGGGCTAAGTTCCTGACTCACAGTTCTATAATGATATTATGTTAACCAGCGAAACGCTGGACGTTTGGTGAAACACACATCCCACCGCACAGTTATATAATTTGACGTTATGCTAAATAGCCGCTCAAGGCCGAGCTCATCCGGGCCGCGAGCACCTCGTTCTTGAGTGTCTGTAAAAATGAAAAGCTGAGTACGAAAGTTTTGCCAGCGCGCTTGAGAGCAACCAGCCACACCAAGCCAGAGTTCTGCCGGCCCGCACGGAATCCTGGCACAAGCCAAGCCAGCAGCACACGGCTTGAACCAACGCTAAATGAATCCTGACTATCTTGTATGAAAAAATTATGGTTAACGCAGCCTTAGAAAAAAGTGTGCTAATTCTGAATGAAGCAGAACGAGCCTTACAAAGTACAGCTGACGATTTGAAAAAAATGATTGAAGAAGGCTATGCTAAGGAAATGGTAGGTGATGAATTGACAACTGTGCAAAAAACTTGTGATAGAATTGACTCAATTCTAAATCAGTTCGATGGGACTAGGATTAAGTTTAATCAAGTCTTGAGGGATTTCAGAAGAGCAACTGCCCGTTAGGTAGCTAACCAGAACTTCAGCAGGGTTCGCACCTTATTTTTCTTTTGTACTTTTTGCCTTGATGCAAAAAGTACCAAAAAAATCAAGAACCAAATATGCTTCCGCCCTCCTGCCCTCGCACACCCCGCATTTGGCTCAGGCCAGCGCGCTCAAGCTTAACTCCCTAAATCTAGCCGTTGGGTTTTTTGGTTTAAATTTATAAATGGATACAGTACAAAAATTTAGAGAATGCCTAAGAGGCCGACACAGCATATAACGGAAAGCCAGTCGAGGAAAATTTTTGAAAGCCTGCTTCCTGACGAATGGATTTTTCATCCACTCTCACCAGACTATGGGCTGGATTACATGGTGGAAATTTTTCGTAATGGACAGACAACTGGTGAAATTTTCTTTGTTCAACTCAAAGGCACAATCAAACAAGTGGAGAATGACAAGGCACGAATTGTCTTTGATGTAGAACATCTTAAATATTATGAGTCTCATAGCAACCCGGTGCTTATAGTTGTTTGTGGCATAACAACTCGCAAATGTTGGGCTGTCTGGGCTAATGCCCTTCTTCAAAGTGTTACAATCCCCAAGAAACAAAAGCAAATACAATTGGTATTTGATTCTGACAAATTGATCGATCCGTCATTTTTTAAGAACCTTGGTGAGATTAAAAAGATTTCAGACAAGGTGAACTTAACTTTTACTTATGACCATCAAGTTGGAGAAATGATTCAACGAAAGCTATTTCAAAGGTTAAATTATCTCTATGGTGATTCGTTGGTAGTGAACAGTAATAATCTTCCTTCAGGCATTCATCTTATTTATCTTTACAACGATCAGGATTCAAAACTATCTATTGAGGTTAAGCTAGGTTCAACAAAATTGGTGACTCTTCCTGAGATTTCTTGTACAGAGAATGATTCATTATTTAATCGCCCACTTTTTTCATTAGATGACTTGTTAGATCTGCGTCTTGATGATTTGACCATTATTTGCTGCTCATTCATATACTCCAAAAATATCGATTCAACATTAGAAATTCTAACAACGATTATACCGCGCTACAAAGGGGAATTATTAAGTATCGAGTTCCTGGTATCACTTTCAATGCAGGCGTTAAGGGCAAACAAGTTTACACCGATTTGCCAAATGTTTTTTTTACTCATTGCGTCCAAGCGATTTCATGAGGCCCAATTTATAAATCTGTCTTTTCTATTTTTAACATCTGAGAATCCAAAGTTCCGCGGAATTTATCAACAAAATTTATACATACTAATCGATTCTGTTGAAAATGATGAAACTAGAGCTAAGTGTTGCTACAATTTAGCTAACTCACTTAACGGAGAACCTGTTAATGACCCAGAAACTCAGCGCATTGCTATTAAAAATTACTTTCGATCAGCTCGACTTGATCCAGAATACAAGACTAGAGACTATTGGTGTAGGGAGGTCGCAGGTGCATTGTTTCGGACTGAACATTACAAGTTTGCAGAGACCAACTATTTGCGGACCAAATCACTCGGCCAAACAGACAGAATAATTGATGTATTGATTGCAGATTGTCGATTTTTCCAAGGAAGGTTCCAGGAGGCCTCTGACGGCTTTAAAGAATTCATCAAAGTAGAAGATGACAACAATGACGAATGGATTCTGAAAGAATTTGTCGCACGACATTTAATTGCAATGGAACTCAGTGATAAGAAACGTGATAGAAAATCCTCTATCCAACTTTGCGAAGACGCGATTCAAGAAAGCAATCTTGAGAATTCCATTGACATACTATGGCGTGCAATTGAACTAGACCCAGTGAATGGTCTAGCTTGGTATAATTTGGCTGTAAACTTTGATAAGGCTGCTAGACATCGAGAGGCAATGTTGTCTTTCTTAGCAACATGTCTTATTCAGGATTGGGACAAGGAGGCTTGGTTCCAATGTTTTATTCGCGCCCTTTACCTTGGAGAAATGACTTTAGTTGTACCTCTCGTGAAAACTATGCACGCCAGGTTCACCGATAATATAATCAATGAGTTTTATGACTTCATTATGAGCATGCCATCAAATCTTGGGAATAGCCAAAAGAAGAAACTAGTTGAAGCTTTCACTTTGGTTCTTGATCAAATTGAAGTTGTTCGAAGGCAAAAAAATGAGAAATGAAGTTTATACTCTGATTACTGATTAAGAATTTACGACCACGCATTATGTGGATGTGGAGTTAACGATGGGTTGAAAGACCGCATCGTCCCGGGGCGGAGACGATGCTTGACAAGCAAAACAATCCTTAATTAATCCATCTTGTATTTACCCAATCACGCTGCGCTCTATGTCAAGCATCGTCTCTCGAAGAGGACGATGCGATATACTCTGATTACTGATTAAGAATTTACGACCACGCATTATGTGGATGTGGAGTTAACGATGGGTTGAAAGACAAGCTTTTTGAGCTAGTACCATAATTAAGCGGATAGCTGTTAACGGTTTGTCTTAGGCCAATTTTTATCCCCTAAAAAGGGGATTTTTATAAAAATTCATCATTTGATAATACACCTTGAGCAGGCATCTAGTAACTTTAAACTTCAACCTTAATTCCATGCATATTTGCAACCTTCGATTCTTCCTCATTATTCTGAGTATTGGTATAACTGGATATGGATGGGCACAGCCCATGGCTGGTTCGTTTACCGTAGGCAGTGGCGGCACCTATGCTACCTTGGAGGCGGCAGTCACGGATGTAACTACACGCGGGGTGAACGGTGCTGTTACGTTCAGACTTCGAAATGGTACGTTCAATGAACAGATAACCATCGGTGTCATTTCCGGTGTATCGGCCACTAACACCATTACCTTCGAATCGGAATCGGGCAATGCAGCCAATGTAATCTTGACATTTGCTGCGACAGCCACCGCTACGAATTATATTGTTCGATTAGACAATGCCAACTTCATCCGATTCAGGCATCTCACCTTTCAGCCTGCAGGTATGTCGTTCAATCGGGCTATCTATGGGATTAATAATTTAAATGACATTCGCTTTGAAAATCTTGTTTTCAATTTGCCCGTCACTACATCCGTTACGGAAGATCGAGCCGCCATCCTTGCACGGCCTACACTTTCTAGCAACCTTCGCTTTATCAACAACACCATCACCGGTGGAGCTTATGGCATTCTGCACGTGGGCAACAGTACGAATCGTTCGCCCGGAACGGTCTTCACTGGCAACACCATTACCAACTCTTACTACCGACCTGCCTTCTTCGAATCCATGCAGGGCGGTGTGTTTAACAACAATACCATTACTAACTCAGTAGGCGCGCAAGGCGACTACTATGGTCTGGCTATTCAGAATACAAACGGCTATATGGAAATCCTCCGAAACAAAATTACCGGAGCTGTGGGCCATGCGCTGCGACTGCAAGCATGTGCCGGTGTGGATACACAACCTTCGCTGGTGGCCAACAACTTTTTGCATTCCGCCTCCAGCGGCTATTCCGCTCTGGATTATGGTTTCTCCATCAGCCATACACTGGTATACCACAACAGCGTGAACCAGTCGGGTACCGGACCTGCTTTTTATTTCAATAGAAGTTCCTCTACCGGAAACCGAATCGTCAACAACATCTTCCGAGCCAATACGGGTTATGCCATCTCATACGAAAACGCCCAGATTGCCAACTCCATCATAGAATCGGATCATAACAACTTGTTTACTTCCGGGTCTTTCATAGCCCGTGCGGGTGGTACCAACTATGGCACCTTGGCTGAGTTTAGAACAGCTTCCGGCTCTGATGCTAACTCCGTAAACTTCGATCCGCAGTACGCTTCGGATACTAACCTTACCGCTTCCGCGCCCGGTATTGCTTCGGCTGGAAAAAATCTATTGAGTGTAGTACCCACCGACATTAACAATGATCCCCGCACAGCCACACCTAGTATCGGGGCCGATCAGCTTAGCGCTGCGGCACTTATTCCGCTAAATGGAACCTACACCGTGGGGACAGGCCAAACCTATACCACCATCAACGCTGCCATTAACGCCATGAAGGTAAACGGTATCTCCGGAGCGGTCACTTTTCAACTCGCTTCACAAACCTTTACCGAACAGTTTGTCTTGCCTTCCATCTCCGGATCATCGGCTACCAACACCATCACTTTTCAGTCGCAGTCGGGCAATGCCGCTAACACCATACTCTCTTTCAACGCTGCCGCTGCGGCCACCAACTACATTGCCCAGCTTAGCAATGCCAGCTTTGTTACGTTTAGAAATTTAACGTTAAATCCCATCGGTACTTCCTTTAACCGGGCCATCCACCTCATCAACCGGGCTGATGACATTCGCTTTGAAAATCTTGTTTTCAATTTGCCCGTCACTACATCCGTTACGGAAGATCGAGCCGCCATCCTTGCACGGCCTACACTTTCTAGCAACCTTCGCTTTATCAACAACACCATCACCGGTGGAGCTTATGGCATTCTGCACGTGGGCAACAGTACGAATCGTTCGCCCGGAACGGTCTTCACTGGCAACACCATTACCAACTCTTACTACCGACCTGCCTTCTTCGAATCCATGCAGGGCGGTGTGTTTAACAACAATACCATTACTAACTCAGTAGGCGCGCAAGGCGACTACTATGGTCTGGCTATTCAGAATACAAACGGCTATATGGAAATCCTCCGAAACAAAATTACCGGAGCTGTGGGCCATGCGCTGCGACTGCAAGCATGTGCCGGTGTGGATACACAACCTTCGCTGGTGGCCAACAACTTTTTGCATTCCGCCTCCAGCGGCTATTCCGCTCTGGATTATGGTTTCTCCATCAGCCATACACTGGTATACCACAACAGCGTGAACCAGTCGGGTACCGGACCTGCTTTTTATTTCAATAGAAGTTCCTCTACCGGAAACCGAATCGTCAACAACATCTTCCGAGCCAATACGGGTTATGCCATCTCATACGAAAACGCCCAGATTGCCAACTCCATCATAGAATCGGATCATAACAACTTGTTTACTTCCGGGTCTTTCATAGCCCGTGCGGGTGGTACCAACTATGGCACCTTGGCTGAGTTTAGAACAGCTTCCGGCTCTGATGCTAACTCCGTAAACTTCGATCCGCAGTACGCTTCGGATACTAACCTTACCGCTTCCGCGCCCGGTATTGCTTCGGCTGGAAAAAATTTGTCCTCCTCAGTGCCCGATGACATCAATGGTGTAGCAAGACCCTCCACACCGAGCTTAGGCGCAAACCAATTCGGCTCTTCGGGTAGTCCTATTAGTGGGCAGTATACCATCAATGTAGCAGGTAGCGGTGCTACCAACTTTACCTCGTTTACAGTAGCACTGGATGCATTGAAAAATTCCGGAGTCAACGGACCCATCGTGTTTAAAGTGACCGGTGAATTTAATGAGCAAGTCACGTTGCTGGCCGTGCCAGGTTCATCGGCCACCAACACCATCACCTTTGAATCCGCTACCGGACAACCTGCGGATGCTATCTTGAGATTCGCGGCCAATAATGCAAGCACCAATTTTACCTTGCGGTTGAGCAATGCGGATCATCACGTGATCCGTAACATGACCATTCGGGCAGAGGGAGTAGGCTTTGGTCGGGCTATTCAGCTAAGTGGCCGCACGCTGAATATTTTAGTAGAGGGCAATATCGCAGAGAGTGTAACTACCACCAGTACAAGCAACAACCTAATTGGTTTGGAGATTACCTCTACACTCGGCCAACAGGTTCGCATTATCAATAATGTGTTTCGAAATGGTGCCTATGGTATCTCCTATCAAGGGCCTTCATCAAAAGCTACAGGAAGTATCGTGCGTGGAAACATCGTAGATAAAGCCTATTACCGCGGTATGGATTTCAATAACCAAACGGGTATTATCATCGAACAAAATCAAATATTAAATAATCCTTCAGCACCAAGCTTTACGGGGTTAGAACTAAGTAGCAGCGATGGTGCGTACCGAATCACAGAAAATAAAATAACTGGAGGCAATGGACGTGCACTGGCTGTTTCAAATGTTTTTTCAGCGTTAGGAAATCCCGGTTTGATTGCTAATAATTTTTTTCAAACCAATAATACATCAGGTTATCAAACCGTGTATTTATTTCAAACACTCAACCTAAACGTTTATCATAATAATATTAATGCTACAGGTACAGACGCTGCGTTGTATTTTTATTACAATGCTGCCACACCACAAAATATAAATATTGTAAACAACATTCTGAAATCGAATGGGTATGTAATTAATATTAGCACGCCTGCATCCATTGGGCAATTGAATTATAACAATTACTTTACTACGGGCACTAACCTCGCGCGCTGGGGCAACACAGACTTAGTAAACCTGCCTGCCTTGCAAACTGCCTCTGGGCAAAATGCTAATTCACTCTCCGTTGATCCGCAGTATCAATCCAATGCCAACCTCGAATCGCTTGCCTCTTCCCTGGCTGGTGCCGGACTTGATCTCACGGCTCTCGTGCCTACGGATATTAATGGTGTCACGCGTGTATTGCCTGTGAGTATTGGAGCTACACAATTCATTCCCGCCACTACAAAAGATGGTACCATTAGTCGCATCATTACACCTGCTTCTTCCTGTTTACTCACCAATGCTGAACCAGTGCGTATCGAAATCACTAACATGGGAGCCACGCCCATCACTGGTTTCCAGGTTTCGTATCGCATCAACAGTGGTGCTGCCGTAGTGGAATCTATCCCAGCAGCAGTCACCATTTCTCCGGGTGGTAAGTTTGAATATACTTTTGCGCAAGTAGCCAACCTGGCTGCGAAGCAAGTGTATACACTTCGGGCTGCAATATTATTATCAGGCGATGAAGATGTCAGCAATGATCAGCTCGATGGTACGGTTACCCATTTCCCTGATATCATCACCACGATCAGTAACGCGGTAACTATCTGTCAAGGACAGTCCACCGCCCTGCAAGCCACTGGTGGCATTCAATACCTGTGGACACCCGGAGGCGCCACCGCTGCTACCATCAACGTTTCGCCTATCAGCACGACTCCGTACTCTGTTTTAATAACCAATGCCAATGCTTGTCAGCAAACACGCGAAGTAATCGTTACGGTTAAACCCATTCCGCAAATTAGTTTTACTAACGAAAGTGGCTACACCACTTCGTATGTATCGCCTACGCAAGGTGCCACTGATGCGCTGTTTGACTTCCGAATGATTTACACCGATGCGGGTGGAAATCTACCTGCCGCTGGTTATCCGCGCGTAGAATTGGATGCAAATAATAATGGGCAGGCTACTGATCCGCTTGATATCATTCGAGTGATGCAAGCTGCCGATGCAGCCGACTCAGATGTAACCGATGGAAAAGAGTATCGCGTTACCATCACAAACCTTAGCGAAACCATTAACTGGAGGTCGCGCATTGCCATACAAAATGTGGTTGGCTGCCCTACTCAGACAAACTTCATCACGAGGCCGCTGGTGTCAAACGATTTACTGGACGTAGCCATCTTTGCGAATGACATTTCATTCAGCAAAACCAATCCGGCTATTAATGAGCCTATCCGGATTTATGCACGGATCAGAAACACCTCTGATTACCTCGCTGAAAACTTTGTGGTCTCCGCTTACATTGAAGAGGTACAAGTATTTACGCAAACGGTCACTCAAGTGAATCCACAATCGTCTATCACCTTGCAATGGGATCAAAGTTTTATAGCCTCCGGATTTTACCCTGTCAAGCTGGTGCTGGACGAAACCAATGCACTGCTTGAAGACAATGAGCTGAATAATTTTGCCGTTCGTCCGGTGTTGGCAGGCAATTATGTATTACCGGGAGGAATTGACGTAGCCGCAACGAACATCGCACCACTCACGTTGCAGGCCAATCAATTTGTAAGCATTTCAGGTAAAGCGCAATACTTTGGTATAGAACCGGGTGTGAATCCCGATGTGGCCGGTGCCACTGCCATTGCACGTATTACCGGAGGCAGTCAGGCACAAACTACCACGCAAGCCGATGGCAATTATCAACTTTCGGTACGGGCACCTAGCATCCCCGGCACCTATCTACTCACTCTCGAAGTAACGGACTACACGTTAACAGGCTATCAAGGGCCGATTACCATTACGGTGTTGCCCTCACCTCCCCTTCCCGATTTGTCCACTACGATTACACTGAGTAAGAATACCATTCTTCCCGGTGAACTCGTAACAGGAACAGCCACGCTACGCAACAATGGTCAACTAACCGCATCCAATTTTATCTTCCGCTATTTTAGTTGTGAACAAGTGTTGGGAGAACACACTATTGCTTCGCTCGCTCCGGGTGAATCACTCACCTACACGTTTGATGCTACCACCAATAACATTGGTGATTGCTTTAATGCCAGCAGTTGTAATTTTCAAAGTAGCGCAGATGTGAACAATCAGGTGATTGAAACAACAAAAGTAAATAACAATGCTTCTACTTCGCTACGGGTGTTGCCCAACAAACCTGATCTCACACCTATCAATACTACCAATCAAAGTATTCCAGGTCAAGTAAACATGGTGAATCCATTTATTTTTACAGTACGCGCTGATAACATTGGCGGAATCGATGCTACTACTTCATTCAATGTAAATGTGTACATCGATGAAGTGTTGGTGCGTACGCAACCTTTTCCTTCGCTTAGTACCTGCACGGGTACTAACTTTCAAGTGAACCACACCTTTGCGGATCTGAGTGATCATGTGGTAACCATCCGCGTGGATGAGCCGATTGGTTCTGGCAGCATTGATGAATACAGAGAAACCAATAACGAATTTTCAAAAACCATTCGTCACCTGCCTCCGCCTCCTCAGTTTCCCAACTTAAATGTGGGCTTCCAGGATATTGCCATTACGCCAACCCTGCCACCAGTAACAACTAATTTTAATTTGCAAGTGGCCTACCGTAATAATGGCCAGATTACGCTAAATCCTCCTTTTAATATTGAGCTGATAGTAGTGGAAGCTGGTATTACGCGTATTGAAACACGTGCTATCAACAGCACTATGGCGCCAGGTGCCTTGGGTACTACAACCCTTACCACTAATCTGCAAACGGATGGCAATCACTTGTTCCGAGTACGGCTAGACCCGGAAAATGCAAAAGTTGAATCTACCAAAGTAGATAACGTAACGCAAATACCCCTCTGTGTGGATCTTCAAGTGAACTCCGTGTGGGGTGGCAACTTCTATGTGAATACTGTCCAGAATTTAACGGCTACCATTTCTAATCTTGGGATTTTCACTGCGAGCAACGTACCGGTATCGTTCTTTCTCGACAATGTTAAAATAGCTTCAACCACATTAACAACAGTGGGCCCGGTAAATAGTGCTAACGCCCAATCTGTATCGACCCCGTTTCTGTTTAATCAACTGGGTACGTTCGAATTAAAAGTGGTGGTGGATGAACTGAATGCCTACACCGAATGCCGCGAGGATAATAACGAGTATAAGGCTACTATAACCGTGCGTGCGCCATTGCCTGACCTCCGTATTGTTTCAGAGTACATTGCACCGAGCAAGATTAATCCCGATGTGAATGAGCCAATCACCATTTTTGTTTCCTATGACAATATTGGTATTGGTGCCACCGGGCCTTTTAAAGCACGTGTGCTAGTGGATGATGTCCCCATTGGTCCAGATGTAACCATTGCTTCGGTAGTGGCAGGAGAAGACGGCACGGTAGAAGTACCCACGCCCTATCTAAGTCCTACCGCTGGCATTCGGGTTATACGCACTATTCTTGATCCGGACAGCGAGTTAACGGAAACCAGTAAAGCCAACAATCAGGCAACTCGTGCCTTGGTGGTAGGTCAAGCACCCAATTTATTCTTCACCAATCTAGAGTCGAGTATTCCTTGTCCTAATAATGGGGCTGATGTTATTCTAATAGCCTCCATTACAAATGCTGGTGATTTAGAAGCCACTGCTTCCGTTCATTTCTTTTATATTAGCGACAGCGACACAATTCGTATCGACACCAAAATCATTACCGTGTTTGCGAAGGGAAGAGTAACGGTGAAAACAGATTGGTTGGTCTTAGATAAGACCTATCCGCTGTACGCAGAAATCCGCGACAGCACACCTGAAGAATTTGATAAATCAGATAATTCGATCCTCACAAAGTTATGCGGTGGTCCTTACTTTAATTTAGTAGTGGTAGCAGAAGGTCAGGGTATTATAGAAAAAACCCCAAACCAGCAACGCTATGAAGGTGTACAACAAGTGGAAGTGACTGCCGTGCCTGCGTCCGGATGGATTTTTACAGGTTGGCAAGGTGATATCATCAGTCTCGATAATCCGCTTGTTATAGACCTGAGTAGCGACCAGCAACTTTCTGCAGTTTTTGCAGAAGTACTCAATATACCTACCACCTCACCGGTGCAACGGTGCGGCCCGGGAGAAGTGGTAGTGCAGGTGAGCGGTGCCGTGGGTGCCCAGACCTACGCCTGGTATGAGAATTCTACCGGAGGTATTCCGTTTCAAAATACATCTGCCGACACCTTTACGACCCCTTCCCTAACGACTACAACCAGTTATTTTGTTTCCATAAGTTCGTTCACATCTGAGAGTCCGCGCACTGAAGTGGTAGCAACAATTTTAGCACTACCGCCACAGCCACCCATTACCCTTGATGGCAATGACGAAATCTGTCTGGAGAAATTAGAAGAGGTAATTCTCGTTGCTCCATCAGGTTATCAGCAGTACGCGTGGTCCACCTCGCAGGCAACACCACAGATCACAGTAAGTGAGGTTGGTACTTACAGTGTTCTGGTAACTGATGCGAATGGATGTGAGAGCACGTCATCCGAAGTAATTATCACAGCACGAAACTGTACTGAGTTAATTATTTACAATGGCATATCACCCAACAGCGATGTTCTTAATAGCTATTTCAAAATTGAAAACATTGATGTGTTGCCAGAAACGCGCGCCAATCAGTTAAAGATCTACAACCGGTGGGGCGACCTTGTTTTTGAAACCAAGAACTATGACAACATTAATAATGCCTTTACAGGCGTAGGCAAAAATGGAAAGGAACTTCCTAGTGGCAACTACTTTTATCAACTTGACTTCCTTTCCGGCAAGCCTTCGATGCGTGGATATCTGGACCTTAGGCGATAAAAATCGAGAAGTTCAATAAACTTATTTTTTAGAACAAGGTTGAGCATCCTGTCATCAATGGTCGTATTCTATGTCAAGCATCATCTCTCGAAGAGGACGATGCGATATACTCTGATTTGTGATTAAGAAGTTACGATTACTCATTGTGGATGTGGAGCTAACGATGGGTTGAAAGACCGCATCGTCCCGGGGCGGAGACGATGCTTGACAAGCAAAACAATCCTTAATTAATCCATCTTGTATTTACCCAATCACGTTGCGCTCTATGTCAAGCATCGTCTCTCGAAGAGGACGATGCGATATACTCTGATTACTGATTAAGAATTTACGACCACGCATTATGTGGACGTGGAGTTAACGATGGGTTGAAAGACCGCATCGTCCCGGGGCGGAGACGATGCTTGACAAGCAAAACAATCCTTAATTAATCCATCTTGTATTTACCCAATTGCGCTGCGCTATGTCAAGCATCGTCTCTCGAAGAGGACGATGCGATATACTCTGATTACTGATTAAGAATTTACGACCACGCACTATGTGGATGTGGAGTTAACGATGGGTTGAAAGACCAATATAGAAATTCCCTTTTTCATTATCTTGCCTGGGCAACGACTGCCGCTAACGCAGCTACTAAAATTTATACTCTGATTACTGATTAAGAATTTACGACCACGCATTATGTGGACGTGGAGTTAAAGATGGGTTGAAAGAGGACGATGCGATATACTCTGATTACTGATTAAGAATTTACGACCACGCATTATGTGGATGTGGAGTTAACGATGGGTTGAAAGAGGTGGAGCAAAATTATTTTATCCTAAATGGCTTTTCAGTAGACGCGGTAAAACTATTCTTAATGAACTTTACAATAACATTTTCACAAGCCCTATTATTAATTTTTCGACTTTATTCAAAGCACTAAGAAAGCTAAATATGTTTCCGAAAGACCTTGTTGACAAATTAACAGAAATAAAAACGGGTGCTAATCGAGTAGACGGCCTCATCGGGTTTTTCACCGATGAGGTGCGCCTCTCACACCACGTAGCGTACGGGTCTCGTACTACGCGGTTCGCTGAGCATAATGCAACCGCTCTTTACACCAATTGCATCTTTGTTCTACTTTAACGTAAGGCTAGTAAACTATAACGTTTAAACCTCCTTACAGCATTTGGAACAACTAATGTTCAGTCCTTCATTGGATCGTGAGACCTCCGTAGTGCTTACGGCTCGTTGCTTCCAACTACTATGACCTCTGCTGACTTCTCTTATGCCACGCGTGGC
>Ga0209181_10005430_pt1 | contig 18355 bp, 6 predicted proteins | sample MAT05_FD_187208 | JGI IMG/M metagenome (GOLD analysis project Ga0209181, IMG submission 187208) | Freshwater microbial communities from Lake Fryxell liftoff mats and glacier meltwater in Antarctica - MAT-05 (SPAdes) (version 2) | ecosystem: Environmental > Aquatic > Freshwater > Ice > Liftoff...
GAGCGCCACCGCGGCACCTCGTACAAGGCCGCCAACTGGATCAACGTGGGCAAGACCACCGGCCGCGGCAAGAAGTCCCGTGTCCACGAGCAGATCATCCCCGTCAAGGACATCTGGATCTACCCACTGCGGCAGAATTTCCGAACCGTCCTCTGCGCCTGACACCGCTGCGTGCAAACCCGGCATACGGGTCTACCGAATGTTTACAGCAGTATTTCGTTCTTCGACATGACACCCGGGCAAATGCTTGATTTAAATGCTTTTGCGCAGTTCACGCTGGTTGCTGCGGAATGGGAGGTCACTGTCCGTACCGTCGGGTCCTCGTCAGCCGGCTAAATCTGTTGCATGCAACACGACAGCCCGATAGAATGTTGCATGTAACAAATTGGGGCTTGCAAATGGCTGATGTCAATATACGGGTTCAAAAGCACCGCGACGCGCTCCGCGCGGCAGGCTTGCGCCCAGTGCAAATCTGGGTGCCCGATACACGACGCCCCAACTTCGCGCAGGAATGCCGCCGCCAATCCCGTCTTGCCGCACACGCAGACGCGGCAGATGTCGGCATGCAGCGCCTCTTCGATGAAGCCCTGGCTGATGTAGAGGGTTGGACCGAATGAGGCGGGGCGATCTGGTGACCATTGCGATCCAAGGCGACTTTGGCAAGCCGCGGCCCGCTCTGGTCATCCAGTCCGACCAATACGACGAACACGCCACTGTCACCGTGCTGCCGGTGACGAGCGCCCTTGTCGCTGCGCCCCTGTTTCGCATCACCCTTCAACCGAGCGCCGAGAACGGTTTGCACAAGCGTTCACAGGTCATGTCCGACAAGGCCATGACGGTCAAGCGCGACAAGGTCGGCCCGACCTTCGGACGCATTGATGCCGATTCCATGGTCGAAGTCGAGCGCTGTCTGGCTGTGTTCCTGGGCATAGCCAAGTGACGGCAAGCTTCTACTTTGCGACGGGGACCCGGTCCACTGGCAAACCCGACACGGCGCCGCATCTGGCGCAGGCCAAGCCAAGCCAAGCCAAGACAGGCCAGGCCAACCCCAAAGACTTGCTTGACCTCCGCGCAGTGATCCAAGCGATCAGCGACGAAAAGGTGCCAGCGTCGCTATTCGCGCAAATGCGAACGACCTGGGAAGATGGCTTGCGGTACGTCGGGTAGTGCATGACCAAGCTCACGGAACTTGACAAGGCGCGGGCCGACGCGGCCCTGAAAGGCGTGCGTGCAGGGCAGGGCATCGCGCGGGTGTTGGCGATGGCCCAGCGGCTGAGCGCGGGTTGGTCAAGGCGCTCATCCTGGCGCGGTTTGAGTCGGGCTTTGATTCCGCTGCGCTGGTAGCGGGCATCGAGCAATGCAACCTGCCGGGCTTGCCGCGGGTGGACTTTATGATCAAGTGGAACTCGCGCACGACCAACGTCGGTGCACTGGGCTCGCGCCTGGGCGCTGATGGCAACACGCGTTGGACGCGGACAGACGCTCTGATTTGGCGGCGATTTGATGACGGAGTGGTCATGTTCGGCAGGAAAACGGCCTGCGAAGCTTCTGCGGGGTATCAGGGTCACGGATTCAGGTTAGAGGAATGATGGTGCCACCGCTGGCCCGTGAAATAGTTGGCACAGGTAGTCATTTGAGCCAAACTGCAGGATGAGCCACATGCACCAGATGCGTCCCAGATGGTGAGGCCCGATTCACGGCCGCACAGGCTGCGCAGTCTCGGGAAGAGCATCAGCGACATGCTCCGACGTGCCGGTGCCATGCGTTCGGCGACCGGCTTTGCTGGTTCGCCGCTCCGCTGCGAGAGCATCGAACACCGGCTCATGCTGTCGGCCGACCCGTTTTTTATGGCGGCATCGCACGCGGTGACTGCCACGCCGGCACTGCAGGAAGTTCAAGCCCCGGTCGATGCACCCATTGCACCGCTGATAGCCTGGTCGAGCGCCCTGCCGAGCGCGACCGGCCGGGCTGAACCGGCGGCTCGGCAAGGCGTCGAAGCTGGCCATGTCGACGTGGCGAAGCACGAGCCGTCGCTCGCCGCTTCGTTCGATCGTGCGAGAGCCGTCTTCGACCTTGCGTCGGCAACCGGTGCCGTCGCCCGTGTCGTCATGACTACCGTCGGTGCGAATGCCGGTACGGCGCCGCTCGTCCGGATCGATGCCGCGACGCTGCTCGAGGCGGGTTCCGCGACAGACGGCACGCGCTTTGACAACGTCTACGACGGCATCGACCTCGTCTATCACCGCGCCGCCGATGGCGCGCTCGAGTACGACTGGGTGGTCGGCCCGCAGGCCGATCCGGACACGATCCGGATGTCGTTTTCCGGCGCATTCGGCATCGAGATCGAGGCCGATGGCGACCTGGCGCTGCACACCTTGGCCGGTGACCTGATCGAGCACGCGCCGGTGCTTTACCAGGATGTCGACGGTGTGCGACAGGCGGTCGAAGGCCACTTCATGCTGCTCGGTGGCGGACCCGGCGACTTCGAGGTGGGCTTTGAAGTAGGGCTGCACGACAGCAGCCGCGAGCTGGTGATCGATCCGGCGCTCAGCTATTCGACATACCTCGGCGGCAGCGGCAACGACGCCATCTACTTGACCGGCGTGGACGACGCCGGCAACACCTACGTCCTCGGCAACACGAACTCGCCGTCGATCGGCGGGGTCGCCGGTTCGGCGAACAACTTCCAAACGAGCGTGTTCTGGGCCAAGTACAACCCGCAGGGCCAACCGCTATACGCCCACGCGGTCCCGATTCTCGAAGCGCCGCCGAAGGCCGGCGACACCAGCGCGGCGGGCCTGATCGTCGCGCCTGACGGCACCGTGTACGTGATGTACACGTCGAACGATTACGACTTCGGCGTCCTCACGCACGACTCGAAGCTCCATCTGGTCACGCTCGGCGCCGACGGCGCACCGGTCGAGGACCTTGTGCTTCTCCAGTCCAGCCCGCCGCTCACCCCGGGGAGCGCGATCTACGACGTGAGCGCGAACGGCATGACGTTCGGGCCGAATGGCAGCATCTACATCAGCGCGAGCACGCTTGCCTCCGCCGGCGGCGGCGCGACGGTGGACAGCCTCGTCATCAAGGTGCAGCCCGGTGCAGGCATCGTCTTCAAGCAGTCGCTCGGCATCGGTGCGCTGGTGATGGGTGTCGACGCGCAAGGCAACATCTACGTCGCCACCGAGACCACCCGCAACGATCTGCCAGTGTCGCCGGATGCGCTGAAGACGCGCGCATCCAACGCGTTCGACCGCGACATCTACCTGATGACGCTGGACCCGACCGGGAAGTCGGTTCTTTTCGCCACCTACGTCGGCGGCTCCTCCAACGACTTCCTCGGCAGCATGCTCCTGGATCCGGCGCACCCCGGCGGCGTGTTGCTGGTCGGCGCGACCAACTCGGCCGACTTCCCGATGACGGCCAAACGCGACGGGTTCCAGACTGCGATCATGCCGAGCGCGCCCGACCGCGCGACTTCATTCGGCAGCCTCGACGGCTTCGTCACCGAGCTCGACCTGCCGAACATGCGGGTCGTCGCGTCGACCTTCCTCGGCGGCAGCGGCGTCGACGAGCTGACCGGCATCGCGCTCGATGCGGACGGCAACGTGTATATCAGTGGCCAGACGACCTCGGTTGATTTCCCCACGGTTGACCCGCTGTTCCCCACCTACGCCCCGGGCGCTGCGATCCTGAGCTTCGCCTTCCCGTACGACATGGTCGTCGCGAAGCTGCCGCCGACGCTCGCGTCCTTGCTGTTCTCGACCTACCTTGGCGGCAGCGGGCACGACAGCGCGCAGACCTTCCTGAACGATGCGACCGGCGGTCCGAAGATCCGGGTTGACGGCAGCGGCACCATCCACCTGGCCGGCACGAGTTCGTCGACCGACTTCCCAACCCTCAACGCGGCGCAGCCCGACTTCGCCGGTGGAATCAACGTGATCGGGTTCAACTCGCTAATCACCCACGAGGCGTCCGATGGCGTGATCGTCACGATCGCGCAGCGCGGCACCGTGCTCGGCGGCGGGGTGCGTGCGACGGCAGGCACGGAAATCAATCCCGCGGTCGCCTTTTTCGTCGCCGGGGCAAATGCCAACGCGGCGGATTTCGAAGCCCTGATCGACTGGGGCGACGGCACCCCGCAGAGCGCCGGACGGATCGAACCGAACGGCGCCGGAAAGGGCAGCTTCCGCGTTCTCGGCACCCACGCCTACACCCAAGCGGGCGCTTATCCGGTACTCGTCAACGTGCACAACCGGGTCGACGGCTCGCTGTCGCCGCTCACCAACGTCGATCTCACGCACCGCGCCGGCAACCAGATCGCGCCGGCGATGGCGCAGGACCCGACCTTCCTGAATCGCCTGGTGACGGTTGCCACGCAGGAGGCCGGGGTGGCGCCAGTCGGCAGCGCGCCCGGCATCGTGCTGTCGATTTCCAATGACGGCGGACGCAGCTGGGCCCCGCGCCTGATCGCCAACGGCACCGACAAGCTGCCGCCGGCCGAGAGCAGTCCCGACGCCCTGTTCGATGCCTTCGGCAACCTGTACATCACGTACCTGACGCAGGGCGGCGCGGTGGCGGTACTGCTGACCAGCAAGGACGGCGGCCGCACGTTCGGTGAGTCTGCGCTCAAGACGCTCGGCGCGAGCGGTGTCGGCGCCGCGCCCGGTCGTCCGCGCCTGGCATGTAATGCGTCCCGCAACGAAGTCTGGTTTGCGGTGATGGACAGCCAGGCAGGCGCGCTGAACGCCGCTGGCGCCGTGGTGAGCGGCCTCGGCCAGATCGATTTTTTCGCCGCCCGCACGACGCAGGTCGGCGACGGCGCGGGCAGCGTTGACATCGCGTCAGGCGGCGAGGGCGCGGTGGCCTTCGTCTGGGACCAGACCGAACCCGGTGGAGGAATGAAGCTGCGTGGCGTGATCGATCCGGACGGCCTCGGCGACCAACCTGAAGGCGCGTTGCTCGACATCCTGACGGCGCGACTGACCGGCGCCGAGACGGTGGCGACCTTGCCCGGTGTTCCGCTCCGCCCCGGGCCGGTGCTCGCGTGGGACACATCGACCGGCCCGCACCGCGGCCGTCTCTACGTCGCCTACCAGGACCTCACGCAGAGCGGCGGCACCACCGACACGGGCAACCTCGACGCCTACGTCACGTGGTCCGACGGTACCGACTTCACCGAGCCGGTCCGGCTCACCGCAGCGTCCTCGGGTCAGCAACTGCTGCCGACGGTGGCGGTCGACCCGTCGAGCGGCACGCTGGCGGCGGGCTGGTACGACACCGAGGGCTCGGGCGACCCGTTGCAGATGGCGTTCACGGTGGCCGCGAGCGCCGACGGCGGCGTCACCTTCTCGCGGTCGGCGCGAGTCGCCGACCAGGCCTCCAGCCCCGCGGGCAACGCCGTCGCAGGGATAGGCAAGACACAGGGGCCAGGCGGGGCGCCGCGCATCGTGTTTTCGAACCGGCAACTGCGTGCGCTCTGGGCCGACAACAGCGCGATGAACGGCGACAACCGCTTCGTCGACGCCTACGAGATCGCCGAGCGCTCGATGGGCGTGATCGACGTTGCGCCGGCGCCGGTCAAGCTGCGTCCGGTGCCGATTTCGGCCGTCAAGGGGAGCGATTTCACCGGCACCGTGGCCACCTTCACGGTCGACGACCCTGCCCGCCTGGTGGCCGACTTCACCGCGATGATCGAGTGGGGCGACGGCACGAAGACGAGCGGCGCGATCTCGCAGGCGGCCGGCCCGGGCATGCCGTTCACGATCACCGGCAACCATGTGTACGCCGAGGTCGGCGCCTATCCGATCTGGGTGACGGTGACCGACGCCAAGGGCGGCCCACGACCGGTGCCGTGAGCGACGTCACAGCCCTGCAGGGGTCGCAATCCGAGACCACGATCGCGATCGATCCGAGCGACAGCAGCCGCGTTTTCGCCGCGTCGAACGACAACAGCGGACGCAACCGGAACGGCATGACCGTCTCGCGCAGCAGCGACGGCGGCGTGACCTGGACCGCCGCCTTTCTCGGCGACGGCAGCGATGCCGTACCGGTCTCGCGCGGCGATCCGAAGGCGGCCTATGACGTATTCGGCAATCTCTTTCTCACCTACCTCACGAACGAGGAACCGCTGTCGGTGGTGGTGCTGCTCAGCGTCGACGGCGGCCAGAACTTCAAGCTGCTGACGAAATTCACCGACCTGCAGGACGCCGATCAGCCGTCGATCGCGGTCGGGCCCGGCCGCGACGGCGAAGCCGGCAGTGTCTGGCTGACCTGGGAAGTCGGGGAGGCACCGTTCCAGGTCATCATGGCCGCCGGCGCCGACGTCACCGGGCTCGGCGTGGTCGGAGGGTTCCAGCAGCACTTCACCGCGCCGGTAGTCGTCGACGGGCAGTTCCGCAACTTTGGCGACATCGTCATCGGGCCCCGAGGCGAGGTGATGCTGAGCTTTGCCCGCGGAATCCCGGGCGCGCCAGGCACCGGCCCGTCGGACATCATCGTGCAGCTCGATCCCGACGGCCTCGGCCCGGCGGCCTTCGGCCCCGAAGTCATCGTGACCGACACCAGGATCGGGTCAAACGCGGCGATACCGGCGCAGGCCCATCACACGATCGATGCCGAGGGAAGCCTGGCCTGGGACCGCAGCGGCGGCGAACACAACGGCCGGCTCTACATGGTCTACACCGACGCCAAGGACGTTATCGGATCGAACGGCCAGTTCGCCGACACCGACATCCTGCTGCGCTATACCGACAACCAGGGCGAGACCTGGACCGAGCCGATCGAGGTCACCGACTTCGGCAGCGGCAACGCCTTCTTCCCTTCGGTGGCGGTCGACCAGTCGTCCGGCAACGTCGGCATCAGCTGGTATGCCTCGGTCGGGCCCGGCGACGCGATGACGCTGCACACCGCGACCATCAGCGACGACGGCGGCGTGACCTGGAACCGCTCGGAATACGCGGTGGCCCCGGGCATGTCAGACGCGTCTGCCTCCACACTCGATCTTGGCGGGGCCGAGAACCAATACGGCGACTATGCCGGCCTCGCCTTTGTCAACGGCATCCTGCAGCCGATCTGGACCGACAACAGCATCGAGCTCACCGGCAACCCGGATCCACGCCGCTTCGATTCGGCGAACGCGCGCATCGGCATCGCCACCGTCAACGGGCCGCCGCTCGCGGTCCTCGGGTTCGACATCACGGGCACCGCCGGCAAACCTCTCGACGAAATCGTCGCGACCTTCAGCGACCCGGGTCCGCGGCCGCTCGCGCTCTACAAGGCCATGATCGACTGGGGCGACGGCACCGATCCCGGCACCGGAACGCTCGTGCGCAACGCTGACGGCAGCTTCGCGGTGCGGGGCAAGCACGAATACAAGGCAGACGGCAGCTACACCGCGACGATCACGGTCAGCGCCCCGCACTCCACCGGCGAGGCGTCGGTCAAGGTCGAGATCGAGAAGGCAAAGCAGAATCTCGCCTTCGCGGCCGACGACGGTCGCATCCGGGTCGTTCGCGAAACCGATTTCACCGAAGTGCTGGCCACGCTGACCGATGGCAACCACAACAGCACTGCCGAAGATTTCGACGTCACGATCGACTGGGGCGACGGCAGCTTCAGCGACGGCGAGCTCAAGCTGACGAAGCCTGGCGGGCCCGGCGAGGACAACGTCTTCACGGTTTCGGGCACGCACAACTACCTGTCGGAGCAGACTTTCGCGGTGCGCATCACCGCGCGCGTGAGGGCGAGCGGCGAAGACCTCGAAACTTCGGGCGCCATCGTCAACGGCGACCCGAAGATGACGCTCGACACCACCAACGACATCGAGCACGCGCTCGCCGGCATCACCGTCGGCGACCGGCTGCTGGCGGTCTTCACGGTCGACGGCGATATCCAGACCGACGTCGGCGAGTACATCGCCACCATCAACTGGGGCGACGGCACGGTCGACGCTAACGTGCATCCCTTCGTCAACCGCAGCGACGGCATCACCGTCGTCGGCCGCCACACGTACGTCCTTCCTGGCGTCTACTACGCGCAGATCACCGTCAGAGACGACAGCGGCAACGTCGCGACCGCGCCGCTCGTGAACACCGTCGAGCCCGACGTGACGGCGCAGGTCACAGCGGTCGGCTCCGGGCTGGTCTACGACGCGGCGCGGACCCAGTTCGTCGGCGAATTGAACATCACCAACGTGAGCAGCATCGATATCGACGGGCCGATCTACGTGATCGTGACGGGGCTGCCCGACGGCGTGACGCTCGATTCGTTCAGCGCCCGCGACGGCAACAACGACCCGTTGCTGAAGATCGACCAGAGCAGGCTGTCGGCGGGCGCGAGCCTCGATCCGATCGAGCTCGCGTTCAGCAACCCCGGCATGGTGCCCATCACGTACCAGGTGCGTGTCTTCGACGGCCTCGAGCCCGAGTTGAGCAGCGGCTCGGCGCTGACGTTCGAGCCGAACCGCGGCCAGGCCGGACCTTCAGCATCTTTCATCGCGCGCGGCCAAGGGTATTCGATCGGCCTGTCGTCCATAGGCGCTTCACTGCTGCTCGGTCCTTCCGCGGCGCAAGCCGGTGCCGCGGCGCAGATGCAGCTGGTCGGCTCGAACGTCGCGGCGCGCGGACGCGCGATCGATGCCCAAGACGGTATCAGCCACTACCGCCTGAACGGCAGCGCGATCAGCGGCGTACCGCACTTCGCGCGGGTTCGCTACGAGTCGGTGTACGTCGGCATCGACCTCGAGTACTACGGCCGTGACGGCGTGCTCGAGTACGACTGGGTGGTCAAGCCGGGTGCCGACGCGGGCGCGATCCGGATCCGGTTCGTCGGCGTCGATGGGGTCGTGACCGACAGTGCCGGCAACTTGCGGCTGCGCATCGGCAGCTCCGAACTCGTGCAGCGCGCACCGGTTGCGTATCAGACCGTCGGCGGCGCGCGCCAGTCGATCGACGCCCGCTTCACGCTCGCTGCCGACGGCAGCGTCGGCATCGCGCTCGGCGCCTACGACCCGACCGTCCCGCTGGTGATCGACCCGGTGCTGGTCTATTCGACCTACCTCGGCGGCAGCGGCTCTGATCCGGTCGCGGCGGTCGCCGTCGATGCGGCCGGCAACACCTACCTCACCGGCACCACGTACTCGAGCGACTTCTTCACCGTCCATCCACGCGACCCGCAGCTCAACGACCCGTCGACGCCCCCGTTCTACTACCGGCCGGATGCCTACGTCACCAAGATCGACGCGAACGGCCGGATCGTCTGGTCGACCTACCTCGGCGGCGACTCGATCCACTCGAGCACCGAATTCGGCACCAGCGGCCTCGCCATCGCGGTGGATGGGCAAGGCCGGGTGTGGACCGCCGGCCTCACCGACTCGCCGACGTTTCCGTCGACCGAAGCACCGCCGAGCGGCGGCCTGCCGGTCTTGCCGACACGCATGCTCGGCGCGTACCTGAGCGAGTTTTCCGCCGATGGTTCGCAACTGCTCTACTCGACGGTGTTCGGCGCCGGCAGCACGATCCGTGACCTCGCGCTCGACGCCCTCGGCGGCCTCTATGCCACCGGCAACACCGCGTTCGGCGGCATGTTCGTGATGAAGCTCGATACCGCGAGCCATGCGGTCGACTATTTCCGCCCCATCGGCGGCGGCTTTGCCTTCGGCATCGCGGTCGACGCTGCCGGCCAGGCAGTCGTCACCGGCCAGGCCGGGCCCGGCCTCGTCACGGTCAACGCACTCTATCCGACCTATCCGGCGCCGATCGCGACGACGGAGTTGGACCAGCTGCGCTCGGGTTTCCTGAGCAAGCTTGCGAGCGACGGCCAGACGCTGTTCCAGACCTACTACGGCGGCTCCGGCGGCGACTACCCCAGCGACGTGGCGCTCGACCCATCCGGCAACATCGTCGTCGTCGGGACCACGCGCTCGCGCGACCTGCCGGTACCAGGCGCCGCGCAGCCGACCTACGGCGGCGACGGCGACGGCTTCGTGCTCAAGTTTTCCGGCGATGGCCAGCAACTGCGCTACGGAAGCTATGTCGGCGGCAGTGCGCGCGATTCGATCACCGGCGTCGCGGTCGACGCGAGCGGGCGCATCTACTTCGGCGGCACCACCCAATCGGCCGACCTGCCGACGCGGCGCGCGCTGCAGCCCGCGGCACCGGTGGTCGGCCGCACCCCGTACCCGATGGACGGCTTCGGCGGCTCACTCGGTGCCGACGGCGGCGCCTTTACTTACCTCACGTACCTCGGCGGCAGCGAGCCCGACAGCATCGACGGGGTCGCGGTCGACACCAACGGCAACGCGAGCTTCGTCGGCTCGACCCAGTCACCGAACCTCGCGACACCGCAGGCGGCGCAGCCGCACCTGCTGCTCGCCGACACCTTTATCACCCGCATCCTGGCGCAGGACGACGGCACGATCGCGCTTCGCCTGGTGCCGGTGAAGGCCATCGCCGGCACGGCCTTCAACGGCATCGTCGCCACGTTCTCGACCAACGGCACCGAGACCGCGGGCCAGTTCGCGGCCAGCATCGACTGGGGTGACGGCACGCGCAGCGCCGGCACCATCAGCGGTGACTTCGGCACCGGCTTCCGGATCTCGGGCAGCCACCTCTACGCCACCGACGGCGCCCGTGACCTCGCCATCACCTTGCTCGATTCGAAGGGCGTGCTGGTGCGCAGCGGCGCGTCGACGCCGTCGGCGGGCGACGGCACGGTGCGCTACCACGTGGGCATCGACACGGCCGCCATCGCCGGCCTAGCCGGCTCGGTCGTGCTCGAGTTCAATCCGGGCGCGCTGCCCGGCGCGCCCGACGCACTGGTAAACATCAGCCATCTGATACTGACAGGCGGCGCCCTGGCGACGACCACCCGTGAAGGCAACGCAAGCGGCGACCCGGCCGGCACCGCGACGCTGCTGGCGACCACCGTGCTGAACCGCCTGATCAGTGGTGTCACGCTCGGCAGCCGCATCGACTTCGACGTCGAAGTGAGCGGCAGCGCGCTGACGCGGCCGCTCGGCGGCAACTTCGACAGCGTGTTCGCGCTGCAACTGCTCGGTGCTGACGGCCGCACCCCGCTGTTGCCGGCCGATGCCACCGGCAGCCTGCTGCGGATCGACGTCGGCGCCAATGGCAGCACAAACGCGCGTGCCGCCGGCAGCGTGGTCGACGCCCGTCTGCTCGGCCGCGCCACGGTGTCGAAGCCGGCGATCCAGCTCAACCTCACGCTGCTTGCGTTCACGGTCCAGGAAGGCACGGTGCGCGCAGGCAGCATCGGCAGCTTCACCAGCAGCGACCTGGCGCAGACGGCCGGTCAATTCAGTGCCCTGATCGACTGGGGCGACGACTCCGAGTCCACGCCCGGCACCATCACCGGCTCGGCCGGCCGCTTCGTGCTGTCGGGCAGCCACGCGTATTCCATCCCCGGCAGCTACGTACTCGGCGTGACACTCGACGACGGGCAGGGAAGCGCGGTGTTCGCGCATTCACCGCTGAGCGGGCAGGGCGAGTTCTCGGCGTCGCCGCCGCCGCTCTTCACCGGCAATCAGTTCGTCGATCCGCTGATCGCCGACCTGAACGGCGACGGCCTGCTCGACGTCGTCGCCGAAGACTGGCTCACCAGCACGCGCTTGCAGGTGTTCCTGAATACCGGCAACTTCATCTTCGCCCCGCCGATCGACCTGCCGCCCGGCAGCGGCTTCAACACGCGCTTTGCCGCCGGCGACTTCAATGGCGACGGCAAGATCGACCTGGTGTTCTCCGACGGTTCGGCGAGCGCCCGCACGGTCGGCGTGCTGCTCGGCGACGGCAGCGGCCACTTCGCGGCGGGCCCGGCGGCGCTGCCCATCGGGCCTGGCGCGGTGTCGATCACGAGCGCCGACCTCGACGGCGACGGTCATCTCGACGTCGTGATCGGCTCCGGCTTCACCGGTGGCTTCAGTGCGCCGGGTCAGGTGCTCGTGCTGCGCGGGCGCGGCGACGGCAGCTTCGAGGCGCCGACCCCCTATGCGGTCGCCGCCGGGAACGTGACCGTCCGGGTGGCCGACATCAACCGCGACGGCCGCCTCGACCTCGTCTACGGCAGCACCTTCATCTCCGCGCTCGGCATCCTCCTCGGCGACGGCAGTGGCGGGTTCACGCGCGGTGCGGCCTTGCCGGTCGGCGCATTGACCTACTTCGATATCGCCGATCTGAACGCCGACGGCATCCCCGACGTGGTCGCCGCCGACAACGACCTTGCGGTCTTCGTCGGCGTCGGCGACGGCAGCTTCGTGGCCTCACGCCAGTCGCTCGACCGGCCGATCGGCGCGGCCAGCGTGCTCGCCGACCTCGACGGCGACGGCCGCGCCGAATTCGTCACCGTCGAGCCGGCGTCGTCCGGTTCGGCGCCAACCCGGCTCGACGTGCTGCGCTCCGGTGCCGACGGCCGCTTCGTCCGCGTCGACTCGGTGACCGTGCCGAGTGGCCAGTCGCTCGCGGCCGCAGATTTCACCGGGGACGGCAAGGTCGACATCGCGCTCAGCCTGTTGACCGAGCTGCGCATCTACGCGGGCCGAGGCGATGGCATGCTGGTCGCACCGGGCACGCTGGGTGTGAACGACCTCGCGCGCGTAGTGCTCGGCGTCGACGTCGACCACGACGGCCATGCCGACCTCGTCACCGGCGGGCGTGGTGGCGTGGTCGTCGACTTGAACCGAGGCGACGGCGGTTTCGACGACCCGACCCCGATCTCGGTCAACGGGGCCGTCGCGTCGGCGGTGGTGATGGCCGACATCGACGGCGACGGCCGCAACGACCTGCTGAGCGCCACACGCACCGGCGCCAACATGTCGCTCGGCCGCGGCGACGGAACTTTCGGGCGCCCAACCGCGTTCGCCGGCGGCGTGGTCAGCGACATCGCGACCGGCGACATCAACGGCGATGGCGCCCTCGACGTGGCCATCGCCATTCCGGGCAACGGGCTGACCAGCGGCATCAGCCGCGTCGAGGTGTACATCAACGATGGTCATGGCCAGCTTGCGTTCCGCGAGACGCTTCTCACCAAGGCCGCCCAGGGCAATGGCGTCGGACCTTCGCAGTTGCTGCTTCGCGATCTGAACGGCGATGGCAAGGCCGACCTGATCGCGCGCATCCTCGGCGACTACGACGGCAGCAGCTTCGCTGGCGGCGGCATCGCGATCGCGCTCGGCAACGCGACCGGTAGCGCGTTCGGTGTGCCGACCGCGGTCGCGGCCGGCGTCGACTACGCCGGGGCCCGCAACGGCATCGCAGTCGGCGATGTCGATGGCGATGGCAGGCCCGACATCGTGACAATCGCATCCGGCTTCTCGCCTACGCCCACCACGCTGGTCGGCAGCGGCCTGTTCGTGCTGCACGGCCATGGCGATGGCAGCTTCGACAGCGCTGCGATCGCCTTCCCGGCGGGCAACGGCAGCATCGGTGACTCGCTGGCCCTTGCCGATCTGAACCACGATAACCGGCTCGACATCGTCGCCACCCGCAACCTCGGCAGCTTCGGCGTCGACCGCGCCGACGACACCTTCGTGCTGCTGAATGCGGGCGGCGGCGGGTTCGGCGCTGCCGTCGCCTACGATGGCGGCGTCAGCACCCGCCAGCTTCGCGTCGGCGACATGAACGGCGACGGCCATGTCGACCTCGTCCTCAGCGAGAACCCCGTTTTCGACATCAGCGGCCTCGACGTGCTGCTCGGTGCGGGTGACGGCAGCTTCGGCCGAAGGACGACCTATTACGTCGCCGACACCTCCAGCACGTTCACGCTCGCCGACATTGACAGCGACGGCAAGCTCGATGTGCTTGCGTCGGCTGGAACCAGCAGCGATCTCAAACTGCTGTACGGGCACGGCGACGGTACGCTCGGCGCGCCGCGTCTGACCACGCTCGGCCGTATCGTCAGCTTTGTGTCGCTTGCGGAGATCGACTTCAACGGCGACGACAAGCCCGACCTCGCCTACACCACCGGCGATGACCGGGTCGGCATTCTGATCGGCCGTGGCGACGGCAGCTTCGATGGTCGCGCTTCCGTCGCCGTCCCCGACCAGGGCGGGTTCTCGGGCAGCGGGCCGCGCGAGATCACGCTCGCCGACATCAACGGCGACGGCGTTGCAGAGCTCGTGATCGCGCTCGGCACCTCAGGCGCCGTCGTCTCAGTGCCGCTCGATGCGCAGGGCAATGCCGGCACGCCGGTCTACCGCAGCGCCGGCATCGCGTTCAATTCGCGTTCGGTGTTCGGCGACTTCGACCTCGACGGCCACCTCGACGTGCTGAACGTCGGCGATGCCGGCTTCGGCGATCAGAGCGGATACGCGCAGCTGTTGCGCGGCCGCGCCGACGGCACGTTCGCGGCCTTCGGCCCGCGCGTCCTGGTCGGCAACCGCGTCAAGGCAGTCGTCGCCGGCGACCTAGACCACGACGGCGCTCTCGATCTGGTGTTTGCGAGCGACGGCGATCGGGACAGCCAGCTCAACTACAGCGGCCAACTCACGGTGATGTTCGGCAACGGCAACGCGGGCAGCGTATTCAAGACGCCGGTCACGCTGCTCGACAAGCTGCCGTTTTTCAACGCCGCACTCATCGATCTGAACGGCGATGGCTTCCTCGACATCGCGGCCGCGCAAATGACCTCCAGCCGGTCGATGCACGCCCTCGACATTTTGCTCAACAACGGGAATGGCACGTTCGCGGCACCGACCCGCTACGGCCTCGCGCTGACCTCGGTGCAGCCGCCGATCGCGTTCTTCGGCGTCGACCTCGAAGGCGACGGCGCGCCCGAACTGGTCTATTCCACCGGCGACGACCACCTGCTGCACATCTTCCGCAATCGCCCGGCGCAGGCTGGCGTGCAGGTCGGCAACGCACCGCTGACCCTGACTGCGCTCACGCTCGACCCCGTCGCCGGGGTTGCCTTCACGGCCAGCGTCGGCACGCTGCGCGACGACAACCCGCTTGCCAGCGCGGCATCGCACGCCGTCGTGGTCGACTGGGGCGACGGCAGCAGCAGCGCGGCGACGCTCGCCGCCGATGCCAGCGGGGGTTTCACGCTGACGGCCACCCACACCTACACCAGCGCCGGCCTGTGCACGATCACGATCAGCGCCAGCGATGGCCACGGCGCGAGCGCCACTGGCACTGGTCTCGCGCGGGTCGGGGCGTCGGCGAGCGCGATCACGGCGTCCGGCGTGCCAGTCGTCGCCAGCGTCGGCACGCCGTTCAGCGGCGCTGTGGCGCGTTTCGTCGACAGCCTGGCGAACACGACTGCGGCCGATTACAGCGCGCGCATCGATTGGGGCGACGGCAGCCAGGCGCCCGCCGCCGTCGTGGCTTTTGCGGGTGACGGATTCGAAGTGCGCGGCGCCCACCTGTTCGCGAGCGCCGGCAGCCTGCCGGTCACCGTGCGCATCACCAGCCTCGGCGGCGCCAGCTCTGCCGCGACCACGACCGCGACCATCGCCCGGTCCACCCACCATCGGCCGGTCGCCGAAGACGACCGGGTCGTCACGCCCGAAGACACGCCGGTGTCGTTCGACGTGCGCCGCAACGACCGCGACGCCGACGGTGATCTGCTCGACGTCGAGGTCGTCAGCGGCCCCGCTTCTGGCACGCTCGCCCAGCACGCCGACGGCAGCTTCACGTACGCGCCGGCTGCGAACCAGTCGACCGGCACGAGCTTCGTGTACCGCGTCCGCGATGCGACCGGCTCGACGTCGCAGGCGACGGTCACGATCGACGTCACGCCGATTGACGACGCGCCGCTGCTGGCACCGATCGCCGACGCGCGACTCCTGACCGGCCGTGCCGTCACGGTCCAGGCCGTGGCGAGCGATCCCGATCCGGGCGACACGCTCACCTTCTCGCTCGCGGGCGCCCCCGTCGGCGCGACGATCGACGCCAGCGGCCGGGTCCAGTGGCTTGCTGGCGACACACCAGGCATCCAGAGATTCGTCGTGCGCGTCGCCGATCAGGCGGGCCAGGCGGCTGCCCGGTCGTTCCGGGTCATGGTAACTGCGGCACCTGCACCTGCACCTGCACCTGCACCTGCACCTGCACCTGCACCTGCACCAGTGCCCGCGCCGCTGTCGGGCGTCAGCGAGCAGTCGACCCTGCCATCGATGCGCGTCCGCGCTACCGATGAGCGTTTCAGCGTGGCGACCGCCGCCCCGGTCGCGTTGAACTACCTCGACGCCACATTCGCGCCCAACTTGACCGCGCAATCGGCGCATCCCTTCTCGGCCACGCTCGGCTACGCAGTCGCCGAGAGCGCGACCGCCGGGGCCACCGCGCCGGGAGTCAGTCCGGACAACGACACGGGTTTCGCGTCAGCCGACAGCGCAACCTTGCAGGTGCGCAGCGTCGCCATCATGGCGAGCGGACTGCATGTGCGCTTCAACCAGCCATTCAGGGTCGAGGCGTTGGGCGCCGGAAACCATGCGAGCCGACTCGTCGAGGTGCTGCGCGATGGCGTTGCCGTTCCCGGAAGGCTGATGGTCGATCCCGACGGCGCCGGCTTCATCTTCGTAGCCGACGGCACGTTCCTCGCCGACGGGCGCTACACGGTTCACCTGCTGTCCGGCCGCGATGCCTTCGCCAAGCCGAATGGCAGTGCACTAGACGGCGACTACGACGCCAGGCCCGGCGGCGATTACCGCGGCCGGTTCGACGTGACCGGCACGCGCCGGCTGTCGGACTCGGGATCGTCTCGGACGGTTCCTGATGACGACCCGGCTGCCGGGCTCGGTGTCTTGCTTGCCTTGACCGGTGCACCCGGTATCACTGATACCCGCATGGCAAGGCGTGCGCTGGCGGCGGGGCGCCGGCCGCGCGACGAGTCGGCGCAAGGTGCCGCAATCCGGCTCGCACCGATCGGGGCCGCTGCGGTGGCCGATCGCGAGTTCCGAGCATCTTCTGCCTGGCTCTCGCGCTGGCTGGCGGGCCCCACGGCCGGTCGCAAGGAATGGCGTATCCGCCTGTGACCCCCACGGTACGGCACGGCACGTCGGCGTTCGGGATGGCTCTGTGCGCAGCGGCGCGCGGCTGATTCCGCAGGTATGCGTTCCCCCCTGCGCGTCCGGGCGATCCCGCGTGAATACCTGGCAGCACGATGCGTTGGTGCGCGGAGGCATCGGGCGCGCCCGTAGGATGGTGGCCCCGTCCTGGAGGGCGACAGCGAACAGCCCGATGCCCCACAAACAGAATTCCAACAGCCGGAACCTCATTCCGAAGATGCGGGTCGAGGTGATGAACTGGGCCGAGTACGAGGCTGGGTTGCGCCGGCGCGGCAGCGCGACGCTGTGGATCACCGACGAGACGATCACCGCGTGGGCGGCGAGCGGCCGAACGACCCCGGGTGGCCAGGCCACCTGTTCCGATTGTGCGATCCAAACCGGTCTGATACTGCAAGCGGCATTCAAACTGGCGTTGCGCCTTCGGATGCAGTCGTTCAGCCGGGATCCTCTGCTGGTCGATGCTGGCCACTTGCGAACGACCGCTGTTGCGCCGCTGACTTTCTCGGCGGCGTGAGCGAAGGTCAAGTTTCAAGGTAGACCGGTCGCTCGCTGAGAAAACCTCAGCCGGCTGCTAGGGGTCCACAGCTGGCGCACCGGGTCCGAATCAGCCTGCCAAGTACCGGACATCGGTAATGGTGAGCTCTCGAGATCGGTGACGCGTTGGCGCAAGCATGGCTGTCCTCTGGTTGACCTCGCGATCCGGTCGATTTACGATAATGCGAATCGTAAATATGGAGTTCCGAATGTCCGAGCCGACCAAAATGTCCATCAAGGGCCAGGTCACGATTCCGCGTGACGTGCGCGAGCGCCTGGGCCTGCAGGCCGGCGACAAGATTGCCTGGTCGCTGCTGAGCAATGGCACTGTTGTCGTGCGGCCGAAGACGCGGCGCGGAAGCTGCCCCGAGACCACGCAATGAGTCCGCCTGCATAGGCGAATCTTGTGGTGGTGAGACCGAGGCGCAACGGTGCTGCGGTGTCCACTGTTTTGCAGCACGATCGTCAATCTCGTTGTCCGGGATCAGGGTGTCGAAGACTGACAAGGGACAGCCGTGAAGTGTAGTAATGTTGTTTCAAACAAGTAGTAAAACTATGACTGTTGTCCGAATTAGCCCATCGTAGCCTGTCTAAGAAGGGTCTCTGACGCCCGCCTGTCATAGGCAAACAGTAGCAAACGTGTTACCGCCAGATGTCACGGCAGCTCAACAACGCTCAGCAGATCAGGCAAGAGCGCGACCCAGTGCGATTGCGCGCCTCGTTGCGGCAGCATGCGGCGCACAACCTGCAAGGCGAAATCGTGCACCCGCGCCTCCTCGGCGACGAGTGCATCCAGGATCT
>Ga0209181_10005434_pt1 | contig 18351 bp, 14 predicted proteins | sample MAT05_FD_187208 | JGI IMG/M metagenome (GOLD analysis project Ga0209181, IMG submission 187208) | Freshwater microbial communities from Lake Fryxell liftoff mats and glacier meltwater in Antarctica - MAT-05 (SPAdes) (version 2) | ecosystem: Environmental > Aquatic > Freshwater > Ice > Liftoff...
AGTTTGGTCTGGAGAGTGCCGAGTACAACTCATTCACCGTGGTCATCATCCTCAACATCGCCAAAAAAGTGGTTGGTGTGGTGGTCGATCAGGTCTCGGACGTGATCGCACTCGCCGCCAAAGATATCCGCCAAGCGCCAAGCTTCTCAGACGCCGTGGTCGATGCCAACTTCATTCAGGGCATCGGCCAGGTTGAAGACCGCATGCTGATTCTGACCGACATCGAGCGCATGTTGACCGCCGCCGAAATGGGGTTGGCGTTCGAGTCGATTCATTAGCCATCATTCGCCGAAATCGATACAACACCCACCTATTGCCCTCAAGGGAGATATACATGAACGTCCTTTCAAATCTAAGTATTGGCAAGCGCCTGACGATGAGCTTCGCGCTGGTGCTGTCGCTGCTGGTGGTACTGGCTGGCGTCGGGCTGACCCAGATGAACGCCATCATGGGGCAATTTAACCAAGTCAACACCAACACACTGCCCTCCATTCGTGTGGTCACTGATATGAACGACGCGGCCGGCGCTGCACGGCGCTTCCAACTACGTGCACATGGCTCTGAGGAAACGGCAGATAAGAATGCGGCATTCACCGACGCGAAAGGCGAGGGTGCCAAGTTCGCAAAGGCGTCCGAATCTTATCTGGCACTTTACGCCGATGATGAAGACAAGAAGCTTCACAGAGTTGTCGTTCAGCACGGTGAGGCGTTTTTCGCCGCAGTCGAAAGCAGCAAATCTCTCGTGTTATCGATGAGTGATGGCGACGAGAAGAGAATTGCGGCGACCGCATCGGTGATGAAGGACACTTACATCAGGTTTGGCGAGTTGGACAAGTCGTTGGACGCGTTGTATGCCTACAACATCAAGTTGGCAGACAACCTTGCGGCCAACGCACAGCGATCGTTCAAAACATCCACTGTTCTGTTCATCTCCATCACGGCGGCTGCCATCTTTTTCGTCGGGTTGCTGGCATGGCTGTTGGCGCGTTCGATCACCGCACCGCTTAAAGAAGCTGTTCGCGTCGCCGATCAAGTTGCGGCGGGCGACTTGAAATCGGCGTTTAACGTCAGTGGTCGCGACGAAGTCGGGCAGTTGATGCAATCCTTGCAGGCGATGGTCGGCTCGCTGAAGAGCGTAATCGGTGAAGTCAAGCAAGCCTCTGAGCAGATCGCGACTGCCTCATCAGAAATTGCACAAGGCAACGCCGATTTGTCATCCCGGACCGAGAATCAGGCAAGTTCATTGCAGCAAACGGCAGCCTCGATTGAGCAACTCACCAGCACCGTGAAGCAAAACGCTGACTCGGCTCGTCAGGCCAACCAACTCGCCACAGCGGCCTCGATGGATGCCAGCCGTGGTGGCGAAGTGGTCGGGCAGGTGGTCACGACCATGTCTGAGATTCAGGATTCGTCGAAGCGCATCGCAGACATCATTTCAGTCATTGACGGTATTGCCTTTCAAACCAACATCCTGGCGTTGAACGCGGCAGTCGAAGCGGCCCGTGCCGGTGAGCAGGGCCGTGGTTTTGCAGTGGTCGCCAGCGAAGTTCGCACCTTGGCGCAGCGCAGCGCACAAGCTGCCAAGGAAATCAAAACACTCATTTCGACGAGTGTTGAGAAGGTTGAAATTGGCACTCGTTTGGTTGGCGACGCGGGTAAGTCGATGGATGAAATTGTCTCGAGCGTGCGGCGTGTTACCGACATCATCGCCGAGATTTCAGCAGCGACGACCGAGCAATCGCAAGGCATTGAACAGGTCAACGTTGCCGTCAACCAACTCGACCAGATGACGCAGCAGAACGCGGCACTGGTCGAGCAAAGTGCCGCCGCTGCGTCGAGCTTGAAGGATCAAGCACAGAACCTCAACCACTCAGTATCTAGATTCTCGGTAGATGACAGCGCGACCGGACACACGTCCTTTCAAGTTTCCATACCGTCCCAAAAGCGTGCCGCGGCAGTCGGGAAGCCAGCGGCCAGTGCCACCACATTCAAGCCGTCGGTCGCGTCGGTGGCAAAAGCAGTCGTTGTGAAATCAGCACCACAGAAGGTGGCTGGCAAGCCCATCGATACCAACTCCGCGCGGTCAAACACGGCAGGCATCGTTACGCCGCTGGCGCAAGCGTTCGTTTCCAAGCCGGTGTTCGCCGCTGCCGCCGCACCAAAGAAGGCAGCAGTGAGCAACGACGAATGGGAAGAATTTTAGCCAGCCTCATTCGTATTAGTCACTTATTTACTTTAACTTCATCTAAGGATCTCGCATGAAATCAACTCTATTGACCCTGCTGCTGACCGGCACCATGTTTAGCGCTGCCGTTCTGTCAACCAACGTGTTCGCCAAAGCCGAATTCGCCACCAAAGACGAGGCCACTGCGATGGTCAAAAAGGGCGTGTCGTTTATCAAGGCCAACGGTGCTGAAAAAGGCTATACGAGCATTACCGACAAAAAGGGGCCGTTCATTGATCGCGATCTGTACCTAGTCGTTTATGGCCTCGATGGAAAGTGTCTGGCGCATGGAGCCAACGAGAAGCAGGTCGGCAAGGAAATGCTCGACATGAAGGACATCGACGGTAAGCCGTTCATCAAAGAGCGTGTCGATCTCGCTGCCGCAAAGGGAACCTTCTGGCAGGACTACAAATTCACCAACCCCGTCACCCGCAAGGTTGAGCCAAAACAGATGTACTGCGAAAAACTTGGTGAAACAGTCGTTTGCGGTGGCGTGTACAAATAAGTTGGTTTGAACGACACGGCCACGCAGCTAGCGTGGCCGAACGAGGGCTAACGGGAGTTCGGCAATGAGAATGTTTCACAAGATGATGGTTGCGCCGTTGGTGGCGATCGTGTTTGCGACCACCACTGCCGCGACGGGCTTTTGGGCAATATCGCAGCAGGAAAGCGCCTTGGCCAAGCTATCTCATCGCTATCTCGAAGCGCGCCGCATCGCGAATCAGGTGCGTTTTCAGATGGCACTCGCTCGTGCCGATATCTACCGCTTGTTTACCGTGCAGTCGAATTTTGACGACGCGAGGGTAAAGCAAGAGCGCAGCAAGATCGCCAACTCAATTGCCGATGCTGCAGAACTTGTCGCTGAAGCGCAGAAGAAAAGCGTTGAGTTGGATCCGAAGACAGCGCAGGCGGCAGCCGAGGCGATCAAGCAATATGCCAAGAAAGCGGACGCCGCAATTGACATGGGCTCCGTCGATGTCAACACCGGCATTGGTGCCATGATGGCAGCAGACGACCAATTTAAGACAACGCTCGCGTCGGTCGAATCGATGACCAAGAATATGACTAAATCCGCAACCGACTACCTCGATGCCACCCGCCAGTCAGCGGCGAGGTTCAAAATCATCATGCTGATCTCGGGGGCGATCGGCATTATCGCCGCGTTCTTGCTGGCGTGGCTGATCTCCGCGCGGGTTACCAAGCGGCTCCATGTCGTGATTGACGCATCAAACCGGATCGCGGACAACGATTTGAGCGTCAAAATTGCCGACGATGGCAAAGACGAAGTGGCGCAAGTCGCGAACGCACTAGAACGCATGCGCTTGGAAATGTCATCGATTATTTCAAACATTCACATGGCCAGTGAAAACGTTTCCACGGCGTCGTCTGAGATTGCGCAGGGTAACGCCGACTTGTCATCGCGCACCGAGAGTCAGGCCGGTTCGTTGCAGCAAACCGCGTCCTCTGTAGAGCAATTAACCGGCACCGTCCGGCAAAGTGCTGACAATGCCAAACAAGCGTCGGTGCTCGCCGCGTCTGCGTCGACGGTTGCGGCCAAGGGGGGCATCGCGGTCGGGCAGGTGGTGACGACCATGAGCGAGATTCAGGCCTCGTCGAAGAAGATTGCGGACATCATCAGCGTCATCGACGGGATCGCGTTTCAAACCAATATCCTGGCGCTTAACGCCGCTGTGGAAGCGGCGCGTGCTGGCGAGCAGGGGCGTGGATTTGCGGTAGTTGCTGGTGAAGTCAGAATTCTCGCGCAACGTAGCGCGCAGGCTGCCAAAGAAATCAAGGCGCTCATTTCCACGAGCGTGGATAAGGTGGAATCCGGCACACGACAAGTCGCTGATGCCGGTGCGACCATGCAAGAGATCGTCACGCAGGTCAAGCGGGTCAATGATCTGATTGAAGAAATCACCTCCGCCACGATTGAACAGGCCGGTGGGATTGAGCAAGTCAATCAGGCGGTCACGAGCCTCGATCAGGTGACGCAGCAGAACGCGGCGCTGGTAGAGCAAAGTGCAGCGGCTGCGGCGAGCCTCAAGGATCAGGCAGTTGCACTGAATGACGCCGTAAGCGTATTTAAGTTGCAGCGCGCTGGCGTCTGATGCAAGCCGACAACACATATACGCAAAAAACAGTCACCTCACGCGCTGCGTGATGCCACCCAACGAAGGGAACAACATGGAATACGGACGTTTTGTGAGCAAGTTTATGCAAGCGCAGGGTGTCGATAGCGAAGTGGCGAACGAAGCCGAGCTCGATCTCTACTTCTGTGACGTGTCGCCGGTTGAGCAGGCGGCGATGCTCGCTTCGATCGATCCGAGCATTGACGCGCAGTCGCTGTCGCTACTCATGCAAGGCAATTGGCGCGATGTCGGTAGCGGCGTCGAATTGCGAGCTGGACGCTAACAATTTGCGTGTCGACAACGATCGCAAATCCCCCTTAATCCCCCTTTTCGGAAGGGGGAGATGGAATTCCGCTTGAAGTAAGTTTTGGTGACCCACTTCCCGCTTTGTAAAAGGGGGATCGAGGGGGATTTTTAGCGTTTGCTTGTCGATCATGCCCTCAATTCCCCAGCATTTGGTTCACGCGGCGTCAACGCTGCCAATTTCAACAAGTTGCTAAATCGTGCGCGATTCATGCGCCGTCCGTTTAGTGGTGGTTCGGGAACGTCACCCAGACGGTTGCTCCCTGCCCGACCTTGCCCTCGGCGCGGATCGTTCCGCCGTGGCGGGTGATAATGCGCTTTACCGTGGCCAGCCCGATGCCGGCTCCGGGGAATTCACTTTCTGAATGAAGCCGTCGGAATGGCGCGAACAATTGACCGGCGTACGCTTGGTCAAAACCGGCCCCGTTGTCGGTCACGGCAAAGGTAACTACGTCAGGTCTGGATTCGTCAACGCAGCGTACCGAAATATGCGCCGCCACGGTCTTGGCCGAGTACTTCCACGCGTTGCCAAGCAGGTTCTCCAGCACAATCCGCAGCAGTCCGGGGTCCGCTTTGACCGTGATGCCCGATTCAATTTCCCAATCGACAGAACGGTTCGAATTCTGTTGCAGTTGGCTTGCGACGTTTTGTGCAACGTCGCTGGCATCGACCGCCTGAACCTTCAAATCAGCCTGTGTCACCCGCGCCAGTAACAGCAAGTCATCGATGATCGAACTCATCTGCTTGGCGCTTTGCACGACCCGGTCGAGATGGCGTTTGGCTTCTGGGGACAGCTCATGGCCGTGTCGTTCATTCAATAGTGTGGCGAAGCCGTCGATCGCACGCAGCGGCGAGCGCAGGTCATGTGAAACGCTGTACGAGAACGCGTTGAGTTCCTGGTTGGCCGCCTCGAGTTCGGCGCTCCGTTGCTCAACCTGGTCCTCCAATGTTACGGCCAAGCTCTTGAGCGCATTGGTTGCCGCAAACTCGGCTGTGCGATCCGAAAACGTGACTAAGGTACCGCGTCCACCCAATGAGGTACTGACCAGCGGTGTGGCGTTGACCATGATGTCGCGCTTTTCCCCGGCCGGCGTGATGACGACGATGTAGCGATCAAGGCAAGGCTCGCCAGTACGTATCGCAATGGACGACGGGTATTCCGCCTCGGGTAGCTCAGTGCCGTCAGGGGAGAGCACTTTCCAGTCGGGATGCATCGGTACCGCGCCCCTGAGTTGCGCCTCGCTGGCGCCAAGTATCGATTCGGCGGCGCGATTGCACGACACCACGGTACCGTCGCTGGCATGGAGTACCATGCCCTCACTCATATGCTCGACGATGGCGCGGAAGCGCATGTCGCTTTCCTCATCGGCAGCTTCTGGTTGCATACGTTCGGTGATGTCAATCGTAGAAGTTATCTGGCATTCAACCTGATGCCGGCAGGCCACCTTAACAACGGTTGACCTGCAGCTCCAGCGGTTCGTGTCCGAGTCTATCCGGTTTCATGGGGGGCGGCACTCGGACGATTTACGGCTAATCAGGCCAATGTTGTAGGCGTTTTTCTTATGGGTCAAGTTTGTGAAGTGCCGCGGCAGTGAAGCGCCGTGACAGTGAATTGCCGCGATGCAGGACGCAGCCGTTCAGTCTTGCTTACTCAAGTTCTGCGGTGAACCCTCGACGGCATTTGCCACTTTGTTAAAGATTGTAAAAAACTAACAAACCGCTATCGGTGGCATAAACTTATCCCTAAATATGGACAAGATTGAAAATCCCGTCGTTTCAGATCTCGGTAAATTGCCAATGCCCGTCGGGTTATTGGACGATGCCGGTCTGCTCGTGTTCGCCAACGAGCCGCTATTCGCCCTGTGCCCCGATCTGCGGGGCCATCACTTGCGCGCGCCGTTTGTTGAGGCTTTGAACGTCGTTTCAAGGCCGGCATTTAAGGCCGCGCATCAGGCGGTAGCAGACGGACGGGCGATGGCATCCCTCACGGTGAGCCTGTTAGGCGGAGCGCCGACGTCTCCGCGGCTCTATCTAACGCTGTACAAGAACGCGTCTCCGATCGCTGGTTGCCACTACTGCATGATGGTGCGTGACGTGTCGTCGTTCGATACCGTGGATGCGGGTAACGATGACGCGCCTGCCGGGTCCCGACCAAAGGAGCAGCTGGACCGCTTTCGCGCCGTGATAGACAACCTGCCGCAACCGATCTGGCTGAAAGATTTAACCGGTAGTTACGTGTTGGTGAACAGGGCATTCGAACTCGCGCACGGCATGGCGGAGCGCGAGATTTTGGGTAAAAGAGCGGCAGACTTGCTGGGGCCTATAGACGGCGCGGTGAGCGACGCGATGGATCGACAAGCCGGCGCCTCGACGGCGCCGTTGGCGTTCACGTCAACGTTGCCCGGACCCGACGGTATGCGGTACTTTGAGGTGACGAAAGTCGGCGTGCGCTGCGCCGGCGGCGAGTTGGCGGGAATTGTCGGCTATGGCATCGACGTGTCGGCCAGTAAGCGGCGCCAAGATGCGCTCGATGCGGCATTGCGAGAACAACGGTTGATCTTCGAACACACGTCGGTCGGAATCGCGTTTGTCCGCGACGCGGTGATCATTCGCGCGAATGACGCGCTCGCACATATTCTCGGCTACGCTTCCGATGAGTTGCTGAATGCGCCGTTGAGCAGCCTGCCAGTTCCCGGAGAAGGGTGGCTTGCGTGGTCAGCAAGGAGCGCCACGCTTGCCGGCGCGAGGCCGGGTTCGTTCAAGCCGGAGCACGCAACCGAGCAGACCTTCACGCGAGGCGATGGGCGGACGGTTATTTGCAGCATCTACGCACGTGCGATGAGTGACGATGATGCGTCACAAGGCATGGTCTATGCGTTGATTGATGTTTCGACACAACGCCGATCTGAACGGCAACTGGCAGAAACCCAATCGCTACTCGAGGGCATCATCGAACACCTGCCGTCGGTGGTTGCAGTGCGCGATGCCGAGACAGGGCGCTACGTGCATTTCAGCCGTTCAGCGGAAAAGATGATCGCGCGTCCCCGGGACGGAGTCATTGGTCGAACACCTTCTGAAGTGTATTCCGCAGCTGACGCCGAGGAAATCGAGAGTGTTGCGAAACTGGTAATGCAGACCGGGCGTCGTTTTTCAACGACGACGCGGGTGCAAAACCAGCAAACGGGTATTGCCGCATTCGCTCAACGAATCACTATCCCGATTCAAGATGAGAGCGGCAAGATCCGTTACATCATGAATCTTGGAGAAGACATTACCGACAAGCTTGATGCCGACAAGGCTTTGCGTGACTCTGATGCCAGGTTCCGACAGTTCGCCAGCAACGTGGATCAGGCGTTGTTCTGGAGCGATCCTGATCGCAGCGTTTGGCAATTCCAGAACCTGGTGTTCGAAGACGTTTGGGGTTTTACCCGGCACGAATTGCTGGCGCAGCCGGATTTGCCGTTGACCGCGATCCACGAAGACGATGGTGCGATTTTCCGGCAGGCACAGCAGCACGAGCGCGATTTGCGGCGTGTGGATGTTGAGTTTCGGGTCAACAATCGACACTGCGGGGTGCGCTGGGTGCGGATGCGCACGGTTACCAGCGTGGCCGAGGACGGCGCTTTTCGTGTGTTTGGCACGATCGATGACGTGACTGAGAGACGCATCATAGAGCGGGAGCGCCTGGAGAAGGTGGTCCAGCAGCGCGACAAGCTGGTCATGGAAGTACATCACCGGATTAAAAATAACCTGCAGGGAGTGGTCGGGCTACTTCAGCACACCGCGCGCGCCAAGCCCGCGCTCGCTGATGAACTGAATGAGGTTTCCGGTCAGCTATCCGCGATTGCTCAGGTCCATGGCTTACAGATGAACGATTCAGCAAACATCCTAGTGGTCGACTTGGTCAAGGCGGTCGTGCTGGCCCTGTCGCGTGCGGTCGGATTCGAGTTCAGTACCGAAATCGATGGCGCACTCAAGCGGTGGGCGCTGCAGGAGTCGGAAGGTGTGGCTTGCGCGCTGGTCATCAATGAACTCGCCGCTAACGCCGTCAACCATGGCAAGGGCGACGCAGGTCTGCGCATGTATGCGGACGGGGCGGCGGGGCTGGTGATCGAAGTGTGGAACGCAGGCCTATTGCCGACGGAATTTGAGCCAGCTGGCGCTAAACATCGAGCCTCTGGCCTAGGACTGATCCGCGCGCTCGTTCCGCGCAAGGGCGGGCAACTCAAGATTACCGAGTCGGGAGGGGTGGTGAGTGCCAAACTCACGTTAACCGCGCCGGCGATCTACACGGTGAGTTTATCTTCTGCCGACACAGACTGGGAGTAGTTGGTCGCTGGCCAACCGTTTGTTGAAATTTGTGCTGCCAAAACCGGGTGAACTCATTGCGTGCCACTTCCGCCTTTTCCAGAGGGGGAAGTGCGACGTCGAAATCACCCGTCAACCTCATATCGTGAATTTCAACGAACTGCTAATCCACGTGCTGGTCGCTGTTCTCGGACTTGACGCGCGACTCGACCCACTGAGGCGTCTGATTCAGTAACTCGGCGATGTTCTGAAAGTCATCTTGTAGCGCAGGATCAGTCCAGCCATTGGCAGCGTGCCGGGCAAGATTTGCCGCCAGCATCACGTTTTTCACCGCCGGGTGGGACGCCTCGTGATAGTTGGTCAGCCGGAGCAACAGGCTCGGCAAGCGCCACTCGCGGAAGATTTCAATGCTGAGATCGTCGAGCGAGACGCCGAGAACGTCCTTCTGAATTTCAACGCTTCGCATGGTTGGGGAGGTCTGGCGCATCTGCTGCATCCGAATCGACAGCTCAGGTGCGAAACACCATGTCAGCATCTCCGCCAAATCGTGCAGCAGCGCGGCCTCGTGAATGACGGCGACGTCGAGATCTTGACGATACGCCGCCCAGTCAGCGGCATAGTTGGACGCGTTGATCGAACGTCCGATGAGGCGGATGATTTGTAAGTGCGCCGCCGGAAACGCTTTCAAGCGCGTCTCAACGGCTTCCAAGGCCTCGAACTCACGAAAGAAACTGGTGACGCCCATCATGATGATGGCGGCCTCGACCGTCTCAATTTCGCCGGAAAGCCCGGCTTTCGTGCGTTTTCCCATCGCGCGCCCGGCCCAGGCTAGCGTTTTTAGCGTCATCAACGGATCACGCCGGACTTCGCTCGAGATATCGCGAGGCGCAAGGCGGTCTTGATCTTGGCGCAGCGCGTCGATGGCCAGCACGGTGCGCCCGAGCACCGGAATGGGCGCTGTACTGAAGTGGCGGGTCCACGAACGCAAATTGGACAGTGGCTTGGTAATGAATGGCATAGGTGGGTTTCGACGGTGATAGCAGGATATCGGCCGTCGATAGCGATTCTTGACGGTTGCGCACGCTTCGGCACGAGAAAACGCTTAATTCTTCCGTAGCGAGGCCGAAACGAAGCAACACCCACTGGAATTCCCGAAGGGCAGAAGGTGTCCGCATTGCCCGGGCATTGCAAAAGAGAGCCAACTTCGTCGATTGCTACGCAAACTGCGAGATCAATTCCTGATGCCGGTAGGTATGCCGTTGCGCGGTCACTGGGTCGTTGTCCAAGCTAGTGAGCATTTCGCCGACGATCAGCGGCCAGAGCGCGATGGGGCGGCGAAGCGAACTTTCAAGATCGCTGGCGACGCTATGGGTGCGGGCATGGCGAACGTGGTGCACTCTGTGTGCGGTTTGCGGCATCTGAATATTGCTTCCCTGCACGATGGGGTCAGCGATGTAGTTGCGGATGTGCTCGTGTTCGAACGCATCGACAGTCAGTACTGTTGGCGCTCATCTAACGACAAAAAGGGCGGTTGGAATCTCGGATTCAGGTGGCGCTGGCGATGAAGCAAAAGGGCATTCGGCAAAGGCCTGTCGTGTTTGCCCGAACGGGCTGGATGCAAGCGGCACTGTGATGAGCGGATCGTGTGTTGACGAAGGATCGTATTTAGATTGAAGAATTCCGCCGCAATGCCGAAAACAGGACAGGAGCGGCTGCTATCCGGCTACTTCAGTGTGTCGTCTGTGTTCCAACGAAATCTACTGATCCTTGTCCCCACCATGCCAGATAGCCTAGTTTCTCTCTCTGCCGCGCACGACAGCGAAGCCCCAGCCAATCGGCACCTCAAGGGGGGACGACAGGTAACCGTGTTGGTGGTCGATGATGAGCCACTCTCTCGGCTGATGACGCGTGTCACGCTGGAAGAGCAAGGGATGACGGTGATTGAGGCCAGTGACGGTCCGTCCGCAATCGAGAGCTTCGCCCGCTGGGTACCGGACATGGTGTTGCTCGATGCGTTGATGCCCGACATCGACGGCTTTGAGACGTGCAAGGCGATTCGCGCGACCGCCGCCGGCCGCCACACGCCGATCTTGATGCTGACCGGCCTCGATGACGAAAAATCCGTCGCCAGCGCCTACGAGGCCGGCGCGAGTGATTTCTTTGTCAAATCCACCCAGTGGACGCTGCTGATTCAACGCTGCCGCTACTTGCTGAGAGCGGCGCGCTTGCGCGCCGACCTAGTCCGCAGCGAGTCGCGCGTCGCCAACGCGCAGCGTATCGCGCGGCTCGGTGTCTGGGAGTGGGATATGGTCGCCAATCGTATCTACGCCTCCGTTGAATGTTGCGAGCTTCTCGACTTCGAGCATGACCAACGCGGTGTGACGCCGGTCGTTGCTTGGGGCGGTATTCATCCAACCGACAAAGTACGGGTGAAGGGCTACTTTGACCGCTTGATAAAGGGTGAAAAAGACGCACGCTTCGACAGCGAATTACTAAGGCGGGACGGCGACACGCGCGTCATTCATATTGAGGCGGAGGTTGAATTCGACCATGAGGGTACGCCGTTGCGGATCAACGGCATCACGCAGGACATCACCGAGCGCTGCGCCGCTGAGTCGCAGATTCGGCATTTGGCGAACTACGACTCGTTGACCGGGCTGCCAAACCGGCGGTTCTTTCGCGAGCAACTGTTAGCCGCAGTGGAGAGGGCAAAGCATACGGATCGCTGCGTGGCGGTGCTGTTTCTCGACCTCGACAACTTCAAGCGCATAAACGATACGTTGGGCCATCACGCCGGCGATATTCTTTTACGCGAATGCGCGGCACGGTTGATCAGCTGTCTGCGTTTAAGCGACGCGGTGTCGCGCGATGTTCCAGCGAAACATATGGAACATAGCCAAGACAGCGTTGCCCGCCTCGGTGGCGACGAGTTCACGGTGCTGTTGGCAAATCTGGAGCATGATTCGCACGCGGATATTGTGGCCAACCGTATTCTCGAGGCGCTGCAACGACCGTTTGTGCTTTCCGGCCAGGACTGCTTTGTCAGCGGATCGATCGGTGTTTCCGTGTTTCCCAGGGACGGTGATGATGTTGACGCTATCCTGCGCAGCGCTGACATGGCGATGTACGCGGTCAAAGACAGCGGCCGAAACGGACTACGCTCGTATACGCCGACCTTGGATTCGACAGCACACAGGCGACTCGACGTTTCCAACGCGCTGCACAAGGCGATCGAGCGCAACGAACTGCGGCTGCACTATCAGCCGCAAATCGATACGATGTCGGGGCGGGTCATTGCTGCCGAAGCGCTGATGCGCTGGCAGCGCGGAGATCGTCTGGTGCCGCCAGACGAGTTCATTCCGATCGCATCCGAGACCGGACTGATACTAGCGCTTGGGGACTGGGCGATTCACGAAGCCTGTCGCCAGATCAGCGTCTGGAGGGAGGCCGGGCAACCGGTGTTCCCCATCGCAGTGAACGTGTCGGCGAACGCCTTCCAGACACCGAAATTTGTGCAGAAAGTGGAGGGTATCGCAAGGTCGTTTGGCGTTGAGCCGGAATTGCTTGAACTGGAAATCACCGAGACGCTGTTGATGCAGGACTTGAAGCAGGCTCTGCCGACGCTTGAGTTGCTAAGTGAACTCGGTGTGAAGCTATCGGTGGATGACTTCGGCACCGGTTACTCCTCCTTGTCATACTTGCGCAAGCTGCCGATTGACACACTCAAGATAGACCGATCATTTGTCCGTGAGCTTTTCGAGGGCTCCGACGACGAGGCGATTGTCGCTGCGATCGCTGCGCTAGCTAGGGCCCTGAATCTGCGCGTCATCGCGGAGGGGGTTGAGACCGCCGCCCAGGCCAACCTGTTGAAAGTGCATGGATGCTTCTTGATGCAGGGCTACTGGTTTTCGCGACCGCTTGAGATCACTGCATTCGACGAATTTGTCGCGTCTGCAACGCTGTCAACCACCATCTCATCATCAGCACGGGTGGTGCCGCTTCACCGCCGGCGTCCTTAAATTTTAAAACCGCATCAATCGTTTCCCAGGAGTGCGTAAACCATGAACCCGACCAACAATGCAGAGTCCACATCCGGATTGACAAACAGGCGGGCGAACCAGCCGCCGGTGTTGCCGTCAAGCGCGCTCGATACGGCTCCTCATGGCGCGATCCAGCAGCCCCCGGCGATTCTGGCCAAGGAGACGATCCGTCGCCTAGGGCGGGAAAAGTTACCGCCAACGCCTGAGAATTTTGCGCAGGCCTACTACGCAATTTCGGGCACCCAGCCCGTGTCAAAAGTCGACGCGCCTAATGTTGACGGCGCCTACGCGGCGCGCGCGGCGCTGAGCTTGAGTGCGGCGTTACCTTTTGCTGAACAGACCAAGCAGGCGATTGATCAGGCGATCCGCCGAGGTGCGTGGCATGCCATTGAATCGCTGCTGCACGAAGGGCAGGCCGTGCCAGCCAAGCGACCGGCCGTGTCAAAGGATGAAGCGCTTGATACGCTTTGGGGCACCTGGACCGAAACGTCGGTCATGGCGCTGACCTGCAGTAGCCCGCTATATAGGAAGGCGCCTGATCTGAAGCGCTCAGCGGCCAACCTGATGCACACGATCCGGCATGTCAAGTCGTGTGACGAGCACGCTGACTTGCGCGAAAACATAAAGGAATTTTCGACCAACCTCTCGACATTGCAAAATCAAGAGGAGCGCGCGAACGTACAATTGAAGTCGCTGCTCTCGGCGATTGTCAAGAACGTGGCCGGGCTCAATGCCGAGCATTCATGGCTGAACGGCCAGATGGTGCGCATCGATCAGGCGCTCACCGCTAATGCCGACGAGACAACGCTGCGCAACATTGAGTCGACACTGCGCGACGCGGGCCGCCGTCAGACGGACTTGAAGAAGCATCTGGATGAGGCCAAGTTCGCGTTGCGCGAAATGATGCGCGTTTTCATGGAACGACTGAGTTCGATGACAGCATCCACCGGCGAATTCACCACCCGTATCGACCACTATGCGATCGCCATTGACTCGGCCGAAGATATGTCGAGCGTCACACAGGTGGTGCAACGTCTGCTTGAGGACACGCGTGGCATACACGAGCGCATGTCGAATGCGCAGTCAGAGCTTGCATCAGCACAAAAGATTGCCTCCCAGTACGAGTCGCGCTCAGCCGAACTGGAACGCGAACTGGCAAAGGTGAGTGAGGAGGTCAGAACCGATAATCTGACAAGGGCACTAAACCGTAACGGATTGGAGTCGGCTTTTTACGCCGAGGCAGACCGCAGCCTCAGCGATGGATCGACGCTTTGCCTGGCGCTGTTGGATATCGACAACTTCAAGTTGCTGAACGAGCGACACGGCCACGACGCGGGTGATGATGCACTGGTGCATTTGAGCAAGGTGATACGTGAAGCCCTGCGCCCGACTGACGTGCTGGCACGACTGGGCGGAGAAGAGTTTGTCATTCTGATGGCGGACACGCCGCTCGACATTGCCGTGGGGATTGCGGAAAAACTGCAACGCCAACTCACCAGACAGTTCTTCCTACACGGCTTGGAAAAGCTGTTCGTCACCTTCAGTGCCGGTGTGACACGGGTAAACGCTGACGAGCAGCAGCAGGCGGCGATTGACCGCGCTGAACAGGCGCTTAATCACGCAAAACGTCTGGGTAAGAACCGCGTCTGCGCCAGCTAGGCGCGCAGCGCAATCGATCTCGGTGGATGCGGTTTAATGCGTTGCGGAGAGGTTGTGATCTAGCCAGAACGAGACGAGGCTGTCGAACACCGCCGCCCCACCGATCGCGGTCGACGGCTTGCGCAGGTAGCCGTTGGCACCCGCCGAATAGGCGGCCTCAATATCCTTTGGATCATCGGAATTCGAGAACATTACAATCGGTATCAGCTTGGTGTGCGGCATGGCGCGCAACAAACGCACCGTTTCAATGCCATTGAGGCGTGGCATTTGAACGTCCATGAGGATCACCTCAGGTGGCGGCATCGCGTCTTTCCCGGTAGCGGGATTGCGCAGCTTGTTGAGCGCATCGACCCCGTCTGAAGCTGAGCTGACGCTGATTTCCTCGTATTTCGAAAGGCTGGCCATGGTGAGCTCTAGTTCAACCGGGTCATCCTCGACCACCAGCATCGTATGTTTGGTACTGCCCTTCATGTTTTGCCTTCCGAGTTTTATCCAGCTTCCAGGGGCGCTTCCCTAAGTTCGGTAGAAGGCATTCTTCCACATCGACAGCATTCCCGCTATTTTTTCGAAGTGCGGGATTGTTAACCTTTGTCCCCACCGTCTCGATGTCTTTCTCTCCAGCGGCTAAGCCCATCCCCTAGCCCGGGCGACAGCACGCCGCCACTGGCTAATCCTGGCCGCGGCTTCGTCACGCGAAATAGCCGGCTCCCAAGCCCTTGCCTGTGTCCAGCTTTCGCGGATGGCGCTCGCGTCCGACCATACGCCGACTGCCAGACCGGCAAGATAGGCCGCCCCGAGCGCCGTGATCTCCGTCACGCTTGGTTTGACCACCGGGATGCCGATAAGATCGGCCTGAATTTGCATCAGTAGCGAGTTGTTCGTTCCGCCGCCATCCACTCGAAGTTCGTGCGGGACCACCCCGGAGGCATGCTGCATCGCCTGCAGGAGTTCGGCGCATTGGAAGGCGATCGCCTCCAGCGTTGCCCGCGCGATATGCGCACGGTTGCTGCCACGCGTGAGTCCGACAATGGTGCCGCGCGCGGATGCATCCCAGTCGGGCGTGCCGAGACCGGCAAATGCGGGCACGAACACAACCCCGTCGGTGGTATCGACGCTCGCCGCAAGGGGCTCAACTTCAGCGGCGCTATTGATAATGCCGAGGCCGTCACGCAGCCACTGGACGGCAGCGCCAGCGATGAAAACGCTGCCTTCAAGCGCATAGCTTGCGGGACTGCCGGGCGGGCCGGTTCGCCAAGCCACGGTCGACAGAAGTCCGCCGGTAGGCGAGGGTGCCTTGTCTCCCGTGTTCATGAGCATGAAGCACCCGGTACCGTACGTGTTCTTCGCCATGCCGGGCAGATGGCAGCCCTGACCAAACAGCGCGGCCTGCTGATCACCGGCGATACCTGCGATTGGAATGCCACGCGGCAGTCCTTCACAATCGGTTTCGCCCACGATGCCGCTGGAGCTGACAATTTTCGGCAGCATGGCGCGCGGAATATCCATCAGTTGCAACAACCCGGCGTCCCATTCAAGCGTATGAATATTAAATAGCATCGTGCGGGAGGCGTTCGACACGTCTGTGGCGTGGACCTTGCCTGCGGTCAGTTTGTACAACAACCAGCAGTCAACCGTGCCGAACGCCAATTCACCGCGTTCGGCGCGCTCTCTTGCCCCCTCTACGTGATCCAACAGCCACTTGATTTTCGTCGCCGAGAAATACGGGTCAACAACCAGGCCCGTTTTGGCGAGGATGGTCTTGTCTAGGCCGTCGCGGCGAACTTGCTCGCAGAATTCAGCGGTGCGACGATCTTGCCAAACGATGGCGTTGGCGATCGGAATGCCGGTGTTGCGATTCCAGACAATGGTCGTTTCACGCTGGTTGGTGATGCCAATCGCGCGGACCTTTGGCGTCGGATTGCTGCCCCCGAGTTGGCTGAGTGCTTCGGCCGCAACCGCGAGTTGCGAGCGCCAGATTTCGTCAGCGTCGTGTTCAACCCAAGCAGGCGCGGGAAAAAATTGCGTGAATTCACGCTGAGCTGAGGCGAGCGGGGTCCCGTTTTCACCAAAGACGATGGCTCTTGAGCTGGTGGTCCCCTGATCGAGTGCGAGTATGGTGTTCATGTCGGAATTGTTAACGCTGGGTATGAAAATATTGTCGAAAGAGCTTGGGAAGGTCTGATTAGTTAACTTGTAAGCCAGACTGGGCACTGCAGTTGCCAAACTCGCAAAAATATTGACGCAGCATATGCCTGATATGTCGGGAGATCTTTTTTTTGTTTGAGCAATGACCTTATTTGGCAAAATCGAACCGACGAAATGGCCCTAATCAGAGCTTCCCTAGTATCCGTCCACACCAGGATGCTGATATAACGCGCTTTGCTAAGCTAAAATGAAAGCTAGCCGCGCTTGTGGATAAAATCAACTACACCGCACGATGTTTGCCTAGAAGGCGGTTGTTTCATCGACGCACGTTCGAATACTGTAAGCAAGGGGTTGTAATCATGGGTCTGCTGGACGATCTCAAGAAAGAAGCCGATTCGCTCAAGAATCAGGAAGCAAAGCGCACCCAATCGCTTAAAACAAATGCGGTCCAAGTTGATCAAGCGTTGCGCACCATTTTTAAGTATCTTCATGAGTTATTCCGCCAACTGAATGTGGTCAAGCCAGCTTGCGAAACGTCCTACAACCTGTTGACAGTTGGCAAGATTGACGGCTTGGCGCAGAGCGACTACCGGATCGATTACCGGACCTCACAGCGCAACAGTAGCGAGCACTTCGAAGAACTGGCAATTACCTTCCGCCGCGCCAAACCTGATACGTTTGAGGTTAAGCGCGAAGCCGAGCTGATCGAGCGGTTCCGTGACTTGTTGTGGCAGAACAATATGCGCTTCTCCTCTGAGTCCGTCCGCAACGACCGGCGTGTCATTACCCATGAGTTCTTTACGATCAACAATGAAGTGATTTGTGGCGCAGACGTGGTCGGCGACTACGAGGAAGGCGTCGTCCGCTTCAAGCTCAAGAATGTCGAGGACTTTGGCCCGTCGATTTATACCCTAGAACCCTCGGTCATTAACGACAAGTCATTGGAAGAACTGGCGAAACTTTTCATCGGCAAAATCGATACTAATTTTGAAATCTACAACCGCAAAGCCGCCTTTGGCACCAACAGTGGTAACTATCCGCGAACCAACGCGAAGCAGGTGCAGTACCAGCTGGACCCTTCACCTGTTGAATCGGAAGAAGACACGAAGAAGCGCGGTCTGTTTGGGTTGTTCAAGAAATAGCTGTCGCGGCTGGCTTGCCCGCAACAAAACAAAACGCCGTCCATGTAACAATTGGACGGCGTTTTTACTGGCTGACGCGCAGCTATCGGCGTAAATCAGCGTCAGTTCTTTAGCGCCGGTTTTGCAGCGCCGCGATGCGCGCCTCAATCGGCGGGTGGGTCGAGAACAGCGCCATCACGCCGACCTTGTCAGAAATGCCTGAGGCAGCCATCGATTTCGGTAGCTCGCCGGGCACCAAACCGCCTAATCGGCGAAGTGCGTTGACCATCGGCGTCGGGTTGCCGACGTACAGTGCGGCACCTGCATCAGCGCGGAATTCCCGTTGGCGTGAAAACCAAGCGACAATGATTGAAGCCAACACACCGAGGACCAGTTGGCAAATGATATCGGTCACGTAG
>Ga0209181_10005435_pt1 | contig 18350 bp, 17 predicted proteins | sample MAT05_FD_187208 | JGI IMG/M metagenome (GOLD analysis project Ga0209181, IMG submission 187208) | Freshwater microbial communities from Lake Fryxell liftoff mats and glacier meltwater in Antarctica - MAT-05 (SPAdes) (version 2) | ecosystem: Environmental > Aquatic > Freshwater > Ice > Liftoff...
CCCGAGGCCAACAAGGCAGCGACCGGTATCGTGGAACGGCAGGTGGATCAGATGGTGCGCCTGGTGGACGACCTGCTCGACGTGAGCCGGATCAGCCGGGGCAAGATCGAACTGCGCAAACAACGCATCGATCTGGCCTCCATCGTGAAGCAAGCGGTGGAGGACACGCGTCCATTGGTCACGAGCATGGGTCACGAATTGACCGTGACCATGCCGCCGGAGCCGGTGTTCCTCAACGCCGATCGTACGCGGCTGATCCAAGTACTTGGCAATCTGCTCAACAACGCGTGCAAGTTCACCGACATGGGCGGTCGCCTTTCGCTTGCTGTCGAAGTGGTAGGCGGGGATGTGGTGATCAGCGTCGGGGACAATGGCATTGGTATCGCCGCCGCGCAACTCCCCACCATATTCGAGATGTTCGTTCAAGCGGATACGTCCATGGAGCGCTCGGTGAGCGGCCTGGGCATCGGGCTCGCGTTGGTGAAGAACATGGTGGAGATGCATGGCGGTACCGTTGAGGTGAGAAGCTATGGTCTCGGTCGCGGCAGCATGTTCGTGGTGCGCATGGCGATCATGGATAGCACCACCCTTGCGCCCTCCCTCGGCGGGGTCGATGGCGGTCCCGACCTCACGAGCGCGCAACGCATCCTGGTGGTCGATGACAACGTGGATGCAGCATTGATGCTCGAGCGATTGCTCCAATTGAACGGCAAACAAACCCGTGTCGCCCACAACGGACTCGACGCATTGGAGGTCGCAGAGCAGTTCCTGCCGCACCTGATCCTGCTCGATATCGGCCTGCCGAAGCTGAACGGCTACGAAGTGTGCAAACGCATCCGTCAGCAACCCTGGGGTAAGGACATGGTGGTGATCGCGCTCACCGGTTGGGGGCAGGAAGAGGATAGGAAGATGTCCAAAGAGGCCGGGTTCAACGCGCACTTCGTGAAGCCCCTCGAACGGGCCGCGTTGATGCTGGTGCTCGCCGGGAAGTATCCAGCGGCGGCGTGAGCCGATGGTGCTCCGCTACCGATCAAGGATGAGTTGGGCATTGCGACTATCTTGACCGCACATGCCCCCAATCCCTTCCCCTTCCACGGCCTCACCGATGCCGAGGTGCTCGCTGCCCGCGCGCAGCATGGGCGCAACACCATCGAGGACAAGACCGACGGCACCTTCTGGCCAGCGCTGAAAGGTGCCGTGTTGGAACCGATGTTCCTGTTGCTACTGGCCACGAGCATCATCTACTTCGTGCTGGGTCAGCGCACCGAGGCCTACTTCATGGCGGGTGCCATCGTGCTGGTGTCTACGATCAGCATCTACCAGGACGCGCGCAGCCGAAAAGCGCTCTCGGCCTTGCGCGCCTTCAGCGAAGCGCAGGCCAAAGTGATCCGCAACAACACTGTGGTGAAGGTGCCGGTGGAAGATCTGCTGCTCGGTATCAACTGCCGATGGAAGCGATGGAGCGGCGCGCTCGCCTACCAGCATGTGTTGGACCAGGGGAACGCGAACGGCTTTCTACGCAACGTATGGGATGATACGGAAAAGGCGCAAGGCTACTTCGAAGCGTACCAACTTTAACTTGCCAATGACGCAGTGGGGCGGATCCAGTACGCCTTCAAATTCAGGAAGCTCGCGGTGCAGCCCGGCCTGCTGGCGATCGTTCACCTGGGTGAAGACGTGCAAAGCAATAGTGCCGAACCACCGCAGCGCGTCACCATCAATGGTTCCTCCGGACTTACGCTCAACCTCACAGTGGATGCGCGCTATGCCTTGAACCGCCATTGGACCTTGGAACTGGCCTACGGATCACCGCTGGTTGTGCGTGAGGTATGCCCCGATGGCCTTACTCGCTCCCTAGTGGCGAACTTGGGAATAGCCTACCGCTTCGGCGAATGACCTGATCCCATGCTCCCGATCGCCTTACGCTCCAGTTCGTTCATCCTGATGTGTTGCGCACTGAACGCGCACGGTCAAGTGAACTTCATGAAGAGCTATGGTGGCCCTGACACTGAGGTATGCAATGATCTGGTGTTGCGTGCCGATGGTTCCATTGCCATTGTGGGCGAAACGCAAACAGCGGCTTACGTTTTCGGAAGTTCGGATGGCTTCCTACTGCGCTCCGAGCTGAACGGGGTGATCCTGAATGCGGCGGCAAGCGGAGCTGCCCAAGTGGATGCCTAGACCAGCGTCGAGGCCCTGCCGGACAGTGGCCTCTTCGCCGTGGGCTACACCTCCAATTACGGCGCGAACTTCCTGGACTTCACCGTAACCCGGCTCAACAAGAACAACGGCATTGTTTGGAGCCGGCGCGTGGGCGGACCCCGGGATGACCTCCCCTTGGGCACAGCACTTACGCATGATGGCGGCATCGTGATCGCGGGCAATTATGGGATCATCACGGCCAACACGGAGATCTACATTACCAAGGTGAGCGGCACGGGAGCGTTGGTTTGGACGCGTGCCATTGCCGCTGCGGGCTACGACCTTGGCTTTTCCATCGAGCGCACACCGGACGATGGCTTCATTGTCTGCGGCGAGTCTGAAGCTTTTGGCCCCAATGCACCGCACATCCTGGTGGCCAAGCTCACGACGGCCGGAGCTGTTACCTGGCAGCAGGTGTTAGCCACCACACGCGAAGACCACGGCACGTGCATACAACCAACGGCGGACGGCGGATATGTCGTTGCGGGCTACACGCTCTGGTATACGGCGTGAAATGCGATCCTACGAACAGTAACTGGTGAGAACGACATCGATCTCTTTCAGTTACTTTCTGATCCGTCCAATTGTGTCATTGAAATTCTTATCTTCAATGTCTTCGCTTTAGTGGAAAGAGGAAAGAACAGAAGGGTTCTGTTCTTTAGAAAGAGCTGATCATTTTTTGATGAAAGACCTTTGGCACACTTGTCGATCTGTGCGCACCTCGACGATGTAATGCCCTGCAGGCAGTGCGCTCACGTCAATGGTTTTGTCCGTAGCAGAAAGTACATGACGTAGCGTGGCATCATAGATCTTTACGGAGCGGATAGGTTCTTCAACACTGATCCGAAAAGTATCCTTTACAGGATTCGGGAAAAGCACAGGTTCTTGCAGTGGCTCGGTGAGTTGAATGCTTGTAGGAAGTTCGCAAAAGCTGATGACCTCTACCTAGGACATACAACCGGACGTATTGTTCATGATGGTCGGAGTCACTCCTGGATTGCCGGTCAGGTGCTCGCACACCGCTTGCACATGGCAATAAGAAAGCTGAGGGTCATTCACTATGAACAGATGTTCTATTTCAATGGGATGGTCGAAGGCAGTGATATTAGTAAGGACCGGGCTGTCCGCTAGAGTCAGCGTTCCAACGTTCGTAAGCTGACCAAAGTCTGTAATGGATTGCAATCCGAGGCCTGTAGCCAGGAACGTTCCTCCGACCACTTTCAGATCCGGAAACCCCGTTAGGGAAATGAGTGAAGGGAGGGCCACACGGAAGTAATTGCCGACAGAATCCAAGCTGCCAAATCCACTGAGGGAAGTAAGCACTGGAGCGTCATGGAATTCCAGATCACCTGCTGTGGAGAGGTTACTGAAGCCGCTTACGTTCTGAAGCGATGGACCTTGAACGTTGAGCGTTCCTCCCACGTGCGTGAGCGCGTTACCACCACCCATGCCCGTTGCATATTGCGATAGAACACGGAGGTTGCCGCCCACATATTTCAGCTGCGGTGGTATCCTGATCAGGCTGAAATTCGGGCTCTGGATGGACTCCATGTTAATGCTCCCGTAGATCGTATCAAGCGCTGTCAGGCCATTCATGCTGATCATGTCGGAGGAGATATATACGTGCAGGTCACCCCCGATCACGGAGAGGGCGGAGAGGCCAGTGAAATTCAGCATGGACGAGAACTGCACTTCGAGGTTTCCATCGATCCGTTCCAGTGCGGAGAGCCCGGTGAACGTCTCCGTCAACGTGGAATTGATGAACAGATCCCCACCGATGTGTGCGAGTTGCGTGAAGCCCGCCAGGTCCAATGGAATGGGGTAGATGGCTTGCGTCCGCAGGTCGCCTTGTATCATGCGCACCCCGCTGAACGCGAAGTAATCGTCGATGTTACCAGGTCCGATGATCAGATCGCCGGGGAGCGTATCACAGGTTCCGTAGTTGGCGGCAAAGGCATTGGCATCCCCTTGTGAAGTGATCGATACGTTACCTGTGGGACATTGTGCTTGCGCCAAGAGCATGCTGATCGAGATGATGGTTGCAAGGAGGACGCGCAATAAGATCATGGGTTGGCTGGAAGTGGTCTACATACGATAGGTAGCTTATTGGGTTGCTTTCATTCCGATCGTTGTTACAATTCATTCTTGGACCATGAATTAGTTGCATACTTAGTGGATCGAAGGAGACGCTCGAAGACCTGATGCGCAATGCGATAGCCCTGTCCCGTTTAGTGCCGCCGCGATCAGCACGAACGGCACCTACGACACCTTCGGGAACGTATGGGTGTGCGATGGGGTCACGGCAACATTGACCGCGAGCTTCGCCAACGCCCTTATCGAGTTGAACGCCAACGTTACGGCAAGCACCAACTTGGGGGTCTATTCCGTGCGTGGCAATAGCACGCTCACCATCACCGGCCTCAGCAACAACATCTTCTACGACAATACCGCGACCATCATCGACAATGGGACGAACACCTACCTCACCCTTTGTGAAGCCCTTGCCTTCGATTACGCCGATGCACCAGAGGATGGTTGCGCCCTGGATACAAAGGTGAACGAAGTGGCCCGACCGCTTATGATCGTTTACCCTGAACCCGCGAATGATATCCTCCACGTGCAAGTTCCAAGTGGCAAGATCCTTCGCACGACACTCACCGGCATCAGTGGACGTACCGTTGCATCAGGTGCTATTACCAATGGGGCTTTAGCCCTTTCCAACGTCGTACCCGGCACATACGTGTTGCGTGTACATACCACAGCAGGCAGAGCGTCCCACACCGTGAACGTGTACTGACCCGCATAGACCCAAACCAGTTTCCTGAGCGGTGCTCAGCTATCTTGGCTGGAAATACCCTTTGGACCTGCGTCACATCCTCCGGAATATGCTCGCCGTATCAGTCGGCGCTGTCGTATGCGTTCTCCTGAACGGCGTTCTGCTCGGCTTCATGATGAAGGCGATACCACCACCGGAGGGCTTCGTTCCGGATGATGTGAGCACCTATCGCCTGTTGCGAACAGAGCATTTCCTCTCGCCTTTTTTGGCCCATGCCGTGCCATCGCTCATCGGTGGTTCGGTCGCCGCGTTGATCGCCCAAACGCGCAAATTGACCTTTGCGCTGGTGGTGGGTGGCCTCCATTTGATCGGCGGTATCATAGCAGCCTTCATGATCCCCGCTCCGACGTGGTTCGTTGTACTCGATCTTATCGTAGCCTACCTCCCCATGGCTTGGCTAGGTGGCAACCTCGCTACCCGGAACGCTTCCTGATGGAAGCAACGGCAGCGCTCCCCTACCTTTCGCCCATTGTGATACGCACCGGCCGCACCCAAGACCTCCTTATTCTACGCCATACTGCCGAGGGGCTTATCCTGGGTGATGAGGATGCCGCTGAAGCACTTCTACCGATCACCGAGAAAGTTCCCGATGATACCGATGGCAATACGGTGCGCGTCTTCGTGTACCGTGACAAGGACGGTCGACACAGGGCCACTACCCGACCTCCCAAAGCCCAAGCGGGTGAATTCGCTCAACTGCGCGTGCGGGCCATCCGGGGTGCCGGAGCGAACATGGACTGGGGACTTGATACCGACCTGCTGATCCCACATGAGGAGCAGAAGCAGCCCCTGGAGGAAGGCCGCTGGTACCTGGTGCATGTTGCGGTGGATCCGGAGACCGATCGACTCTACGGGAGTACACGCGTCGAACCATTTCTGGACAACACCGAACTGACCGTCAAGAACGGTGATCAGGTGGAATTGATGGTCTACGGGCGCAGCGATCTGGGGATGTCCGTCGTGGTGAACAACCGCCACCAGGGACTGGTCCATGCCAACGAGATCTTCAAGCCCATTTCCATCGGCGATAGGATCACCGGTTACGTAAAGCGTGTGCGCGATGACAATAAGCTGGACATCACGCTGCAGGCCATCGGCTATCGGCAATACAACGATGCGAATTCCGCGCTGCTCGCCAAACGACTACAGAGCAAGGGGCTCTTGCAATTGACCGACAAGAGTTCGGCAGAGGATATCTACGCTGAGTTCGGCATCAGCAAGAAGGCGTTCAAGAAAGCCCTTGGCGCGTTGTACAAAGAGCGCAAAGTTCGCATCGGTGAGGATGGGATCGTTTGGGTGGGCTAGCCGTTCGTGCGGGAAGTCGCCAACCTCAGTATCCTATAGTTGTCCCTTTTCCGCAGCGCGCTTCATCCTCTTGTTCGCGTAGATCGCGATCTCCACACGGCGGTTCTGCGTTTTGCCATCCGCTGAAGCATTGTCGGCTACGGGTTGCTTTTCACCGTAACCTACGGTCGAAATGCGTCCTGCTGTAACCCCTTGTGCGATCAATTGGCGAGACACGCTCTTAGCACGGCGTTCAGACAGGTCGACGTTGTATTGGTCTTCGCCGTCCGAGTCGGTATGGCCTTCGATCAGGATGTCGGTATCGGCGTATTTGTTCAGCGTTGTGGCCAAGTCATTGATGTTGGTCTCCGACGTGCCGCCCAGTTCACTTTTATCCACACCGAACAACACACCACTGTCGAAGGTGATCTTGATCCCTTCGCCGACGCGTGTTACCGTCGCCCCTTCCAGGTCATTGCGCAGCTCTTCTGCCTGTTTGTCCATGTGGTTCCCTATTAGGGCACCCGTTGCACCACCTACGGCAGCACCAATGATGGCACCGATGGCCGTACTATTCTTTCCGTCGAATTGATTGCCGATGACGGCACCCACCCCGGCACCTGCGCCCGCACCGATGGCGCCGCCTTTGACGGCCTTTGACGAGTTGCAACCAGTAACCACCAAGGCAGCCGAAAGAAGTGTAGCACAACGAAAGGCGAAATGCGGAGCGTTCATGGTCGGTGTTTGATAAAGCCTTCGCAATCGCGGTTCCGGAAATGGTAGAACGCTCTGTTATCAAGGGGTAGCGCATGAATACCAGCTGTATACCCCGAATATCATGGGGAACGCATTGCCCAATGCTGGGGCTGGGCTGCACGCAGTGAACTACGCACTGAAGCGCATCTACCTTCGGGGCCCGACAGCCGCACGGGCAGAACGGATGGCAAACGGCGCACACATCGAACCCCGCACCTTGAAATTCCTGAGCGATCTGGAACGGCACAACGACCGTGACTGGTTCGCTGCGAACAAGGACCGGTACCTCGCGGCACAAGCCAACATGCAAGCGTTCGCCGATGCGCTCATCGAGCGCCTACGCAAGCACGACCGAATTTCGACCGCTACAGGTAAGGAAAGCCTCATGCGCATCTTCACGGACCAGCGGTTCCACAAGGACCGCCCGCCCTACGCTCCACGTTTCGGTGGCCGCATTGCACGGGTGAAACCGGAACTTCGCGGCGGCTATTTCTTCCGCATAACGCCCGGTGATCGTTCGTTGATCAGCTGTGGCTTCACGGGGCCGGAAGCGGCGGACCTCAAACGGATCCGCACCGACATCGCCCAGGACCCAGCAACGTGGAAGCGCCTATTGACCGCAAAGACGCTGCGGACCAACTTCGGCGAACTGATCGGCGAGCAACTGCGCACCGCGCCACTTGGGTTTCCGAAGGACCATCCCGCGATCGACCTCCTGCGTAGGAAGCAATTCCTGCTTCAACGGGCGTTTACCGACAAGGAAGTACTTGCCCCGGACTTCCTCGTTCGTGTGGATGCCCTCTACAAGAGCGTGCGACCCTACTTTGGTCACATGAGCGAGGTGCTCACCACGGATGCCAACGGGAATTCGATCCTGCGGGGTTAGAGGAGTCTGCGAAAAGGAGCTCACATCCGCTCCGGCACTTCGATACCGAGGCACCACATCGCCTTTTTCGTCACGACGGCCACGCACGAACTGAGTTCCAAACGGAATTCGCGCTTGGCGGGGTCTTCTTCCTTCATCACCGGCACGGTCTGGTAGAAGCTGTTGTAGGCTTTTACCAGTTCGTAGGCGTGGTTGGCAACGGATGAGGGATCCAACTTCATTGCCGATTCGTTCAGCACTGCGGGAAATTGATGGATCAGTTTCAGCACCGTGCGTTCTTCCGGCAGCAGCGGCCAGGCTCCGAGATGCTCGTGCTGCCAAACGTCCATGGTGCCAGCCTTGCGCAACAAGCTCTGGGTGCGCGCATAGGTGTATTGGATGAACGGTCCGGTATGTCCTTGTAGATCGATGCTTGCGGCAGGATCGAAGAGCATCCGCTTCTTGGCATCCACTTTCAAGAGGTAGTACTTGAGGGCGGCCATGCCGATCATCTCGAACAGCTCGGCTTTCTCGTGTTCGCTGAACTCGTCCAGCTTGCTCAGTTGCTCACCGGCGGCGCGAGCTTCGGTCACCACTTCCTCCATCAGGTCATCGGCATCCACCACGGTGCCTTCACGGCTCTTCATCTTTCCGCTCGGCAGGTCCACCATGCCATAGCTGAGGTGGTGCAGTTCGCTGGCCCAGGTGAAGCCGAGCTTTTTCAGGATCAGGAAGAGCACCTTGAAGTGGTAGTCCTGCTCGTTGCCCACCGTATAGATCAGCTGCGAGAGGCCCGGATATTCCTCGAAGCGCTTGATCGCCGTGCCGATGTCTTGCGTCATGTATACGCTGGTGCCATCGCGACGCAAGAGCACTTTCTCGTCGAGGCCTTCGGCGGTATTGTCCACCCAAACAGCGCCATCCTTCTCGTAGAACACACCGCTCTTCACCCCTTCCAGCACGTCGTTCTTGCCGAGTACGTAGGTCTGGCTCTCGTAGTAGTTGTTGTCGAAGTGGACACCGGCGCGTTTGTACGTGGCCTCGAAGCCCGCATAGCACCAGCTGTTCATCTTCTCCCAAAGTGCGCGCACTTCGGGATCGTTCGCCTCCCATTTGCGCAGCATCTCCTGCGCTTCCAACAGGATGGGCGCCTCTTTCTCCGCAACTTCTTTGGTCTTACCGCCTTCCTCCTGCTCTTGCACCTGCCTCTTGAATTCCCTGTCGAATTCCACGTAGTACTTCCCCACCAGCTTGTCGCCCTTCACATCAGCGGAAGGTGTTTCGCCATTCCCGAACTTCTGCCACGCCAGCATGCTCTTGCAGATATGGATGCCGCGGTCGTTGATCACTTGCACACGCACGATGTCATTGCCTGCGCTCTCCAAGATGCGGCTCACACTGAACCCCAAGAAGATGTTGCGCATGTGCCCCAAGTGCAAGGGCTTGTTGGTGTTGGGCGAGGCATATTCCACCATCACCTTTTTGCCGGTGGACGGGAATTGCAGGATGTCATTTGAACCTGCTTCACGCAAGAAGGCGAGCCAATAGGCATCGGAGATCACGATGTTGAGGAAACCCTTCACCACGTTGAAGCGTGCGACCACTGGCACTTCCTGCTGCAGGAATTCGCCCACGGCCTGCGCGGTCTGCTCGGGGGCCTTGCCGCTGATCTTCAGGAAGGGGAATACGTTGATGGTGACATCGCCCTCGAACTCCGGCCGTGTGGATTGGAAGGTGATGGCTTTGGCATCGAGGTCATGACCGAACAGCACCTTGAAGGCCTGTTGCAACGCGGGGACGAGTTGGGACTGAAGGCGGTCTTGGAACATGGGTGGCAAAGTTGGCACGAAAGCATGGATCGAAGGCCTCTAGGATGTTCACGTCGAAGGATCCACGAAAGCGAGCCATTCGGAGCCTTTGAACGGAGTTCGATCCTTTTTGAGATGCCGGATAACGCTGGCGCGTTTCCGGCGTAACGCTTAGGAGCGTGGGAGGAAGTTCTCCGCCAGCATACACCGCACGCTACCACCGCCTATGGCCTCAATGGTCGGGATTGGCACGGGCACCAATTGGCCGTGGGCTTGGAGTGCGATGCGTTGGTCAGGTCGAAGCGCATAGAATGCGGTCTCGGAAAGGAAGATGTACGGCGTCGGGCGGAACAGGGGATCCAGACCGTTCAGTTGCAACAGGTTCCCTACGAAGTGCTGCATCTGCTCGATGCCGATGACGATCACCTCCTTGCCGCTCTTCTTCAACTCCTCCTCCACTTCCTGCCGTTCGGCGGGGTATGGCATGGCGTCCAAGCAGACGACCGCGAACCTGTCGCCGATGCTCATCACCACATTGGTATGGTACACGGGCACGCCACGCTTTCCGGTGCCGTCCGGGATGCGGCCGTCCTCTGTAGCGGTGAAGGTGATCGGCGTGTAGCCCAATTGCTCGCACCACGCGTTCACCGCCGTTTCCGTCGTACGGTCCGAGAGGCACGCGAAGGCCTTCTTTCCGATGCGGTCAATGACAAGGCTTCCCGTCCCTTCCAAGATCAAGCCTTGGTGCTCCCAGCCGCTGAAGTCCAGTGTTTGGCGGGTCTTGAAGCCTTCTCGTTCCAAGGTGCTGGCCATGTCCGGGTCGCGTTCGGCGCGGCGCGATGGGGTACACATCGGGTACAGCACCACCGAGCCATCGGGATGCGTGCTGAACCAGTTGTTGGGGAACACGGCATTGGGTGCTGTGCGATCGAGTGGATCCAAGACCGTGATCCCGACGCCACATGAACGCAGTGCGTCCAGGAGGCCATCGAATTCCTCTGCGGCGCGAAGCCGGATGTCCGGTTCGCTGAGGTCCTGCTGGAATGAATTGCTTGCCGCCGTTTCCGGATCGAACCCGAAACCGGTGGGGCGGATGAGGATAACAGAAGACGCTACTTGCATGTGCTCGTGTGCTCATGCGACCATTTGTCCATGGGGGACTAGCGGCTGCGCAAAATGGGGAACAGCGGTTCCAAGATCTTCAGCGTGGCCTCGGCCATGGCGTTGTTCCAGTCCAATGATGGGTTGATCTCAACGACATCCAACGTCACAGTCTTGTGGTCACGACATAGGCCTTGGAGCAAAAGGGACGCTTCGTCGGCGAAGAGGCCGTTGGGGACCGGCGTACCGGTACCGACAGAGATGGAGGGGTCCAAGCTGTCCACATCGAAGCTGACGTGGATGCGTTCGCATGCGGAGAGATGGGCCAGCGCTTCCTTCACCGCTGCATCGGCACCTTTCTTCCGAACGGTTTCCACGGTGATCACTTTGATCCGGTGTTCGTCCAAGATGGCCTTCTCTTCCGGCTCATAGTCACGCAACCCGATGAAGACCAGATCACTGGGCAGCAATTTGGGGCCGTTGGTGCCGATCTTCCGGAGGCGGTCCCACGTGTCCATGGTGAAGACCCGCGGACGGTTGCGGCCCTTCTTCTCGATGTTCATCAGCAGCGCCAGTGGCATGCCGTGGACGTTGCCGCTGGGTGTTGTCCACGGCGTGTGCAGGTCGGCATGGGCATCGATCCAGATCACCCCGAGGCGTTGTTCCGGAAAGGCCATCTTGGTGCCTGAGACCGATCCGATAGCAATTGAATGATCACCACCGACAACGATGGGGAAAACGCTGTTCCTTAGGTATTTATACACTTCATAGGCGAGGTCGCTCTCGAAGCGGATCAAGCCGTCGATGTGGTGGGCATTGGGGCTACTATCATCTTCATATAACACGTCGTTCTCGTCCCGCAGGATGCTTTCCTCGGCATGTCCGAAGAGTTCGCTGCCGTTCTTCCATGCCGCCACGCGCAGGGCCGCCATACCCATGCTCGCTCCCCGCATGCCGGCCCCGATCTCAGAGGCCGCTTCGATCAATCGCAGTTCCATTGGTGTCTTTCCTAAACGGCCGCCAAGGTACGGCTCCCCCGCTGAGGGCCTTTGGTAAGGATGAAACGTGACGAGCAGTTCCCACGTATCACGGCCACCAATAAGTTCGCTACCGCATGATCGACCCTACCACCAAGCTTCTCATCATCACTGCTCTGGCCGCACCCATGCTGAGCGGATGCGGATCCAACCTCCTCGAAAGCAAAGTGGGCGAAGGGGTGATAGAGTACGCGTTGACCTTTCCCGATTACGACCCCAACGGCATCATGGCCGGTATGCTCCCCGAGCGCACCACCGTGAGCTTTTCCGATAATATGCAAGTCGCCGAACTGAGCGCTGGCATGGGCATCTTCCGCACCACCATGGTCGTGGATGGCGTGGACAAGGCCATAGACTACCACCTGAGCCTGATGGGCAAGAAGTTGGTGGCCCACATGCTGCCCCGCGACATGAGCGTATTCAACGAGGAGAACGGCACTCCGACCATCCTCTATACCCAGGACATGGACACCATTGCAGGCTACCCGTGCAAACGCGCCATTGCCGTGTTCAACAAGATCGACCAGGTGGAAGTGGACCTGTGGTATACCGATCGCATCAAGCTGAAAGATCCCAACTGGTTCGGCCCTTTCGCCGAAGTGCCCGGGGTGTTGCTCCGCTACAGCGTGGTGCAATACGGCATGCGCATGCAGCTCGATGCCATATCGGTAAGCCCCGGCAAGGTGGATCCCGCCAAGTTCAAGGTGAAGAAGGAGTTCGAAAAGGTACCCGCCGAAGTGCTGCACCATGAGCTGGCTGAGGTGCTGGGGACGTTCACGATGTAATGGGCGAAGTCCCCGCTAGCCTTGACCCGCTAGCCTTTATCGGGTTGCGGCAGCACCATCTTCGGGGTGGTTTTCGTAACCGTTCTGAAAGCGCCTCATTCAACTCCTTGGTGTAGGCCCCTGCACCGGTCTACCGCAACAACGTAAGGGTTCCTGCTTTGCTCAGCGTTGTTCCGCGTTCATCCGTGTAGTCGATGATCCAGTAGTAGATCCCTTCGGGCGAATCCCTGCCTGTCCAGTTGATCCCCAGGCTCGCGGTGCTATACACTTCAAGGCCCCAGCGACTGCGGATCGTGGTGCGCATAGTGCGGATGCCTATCTGCTCGATCGGAGTGAACAGATCGTTGTGTCCGTCACCGTTCGGGGTGAAGATGTTGGGGAGGGTCAGCGCCACCGCACACTCAAGCGGCGTTACTTCTACCGAATCCACCGTGTAACAACCGGGCACAGTGACCTGGACCCAGTAAGTGCCCGGTAGATCCACCAGCAGTGTGGCCGATGTGGATCCATTCTGCCAGAGGTAGGCGGCGTTGGCCGTTGTCGCATCCAACACCAGCGACGCTCCAAGGCAAAGTCTCGGGTCGGCGACCAATTCCAACGGGGTGATCACCGTATCCATCACGGCAATGGAGTCCCGCACCGTACCGCACGTGGTCTCCAAATCCACCCAATAGACACCTGGCACGGAAACGGTAAATGTGGGCAGCGTGGAGCCGTCCTGCCAGCCGTATGCGGCGTTGGTTGTGGTGGCATCCAGCACAAGGGTTTGTCCGGCACATAGTGCGGCATCTGCCCCGAGGTCCAACGGCGGTGTGGAACGCGGCAAAACGTGGATGGTATCGCGCAGGGTGCCACAGCCGGTGATCACTTCCACCCAATAGATACCCGGCGCTGACACGAGGAAGGATGTTGCCGTGGAACCGTCCTGCCAGCTATGGGCGGCATTCGTAAGACCGGTACCCACCAAGAGCGTATTGCCCGCGCAGAGGTTGGTATCGTTCCCCAGAATGTTGGCATTGTCAGCTATCGATCGGGCCAGGATGAACACGCTATCCAACCCCATACGTACCCCATCGGGGGTGAGCTGGTCGGCGTCATCATCGGTGGTCATGAACTTGAGGGTATGCGTATTGGCTGTGGCGATGAAGGTGACCTGCCGGTACTCCCAGGGTTTGTTCAAACTAATGGCCGGTTGGTTACTCACGGTGGGTGTGGTGATCCCGATCAACGTGTTGTCGGCGTACACGCTCCAACTGCCGGAGGGGTCCGTGGCATCCGCATTGATCTGTTTCACAACGGTCTGGTAAAGACCGATGATGTAGCTACATCCGACGTTGAAGCCCGAGACCGTCTGCTTGATCCCCTCGTGGTGCGTACCGAAAGCATGAAGACCTGACACGAAGGACCCGCCCGAGTATGGGTTACCCATGATCCCGTTGTTGTAGAGCGGTCCAGTGGCATTCGTCAGGTCGGCGGTCGCGCCATTGTCCTCTGTGGCATAGCAGGCCGGATCACCAACGGGAACGGCGGACCACCCGGGAGGTTGAACGGACGTCACCGTTACTTGGCCCTCCAGATCGCCATTGACGAAGGCCTGTGCTTGGAGCAGCGAAGCGGCTGCAATGCACACCAGGAACAAGGCGTTAGCAGGAATGCGGGACAATAGTGCAAAGATCACTGTTCGGCGAGTAGATGATGGCCCCTGCGCACGGAAATAGGGATCCGGATACCTGTCGTACAGCACCTCCGTGCATTATCGAAGATCCACCACCCCGCTGTTGATAATGGCGGGGTGGCTTCGGACGTTATGCATAGGTGCCGGGATACTTTTGATCGCACCACGCGCGAAAGCGCGTCCAACCAGCCTTTCAGCTTTGGCCAACTCGAAAAGGAACACCGTCCGCGAAGAAGCGGAGACCGCGGCGCCCACCAGGCGCAAACGCAAGGAAACATCCGCCGGAGCGGCTGCGGGCGAAGGCCGTTGGGCACGCTTCAAAGCCTTTCTGGCCGATGAGCGTATGCACAAGGTCGTGGGCCTTTTCCTCGTCCTAGGCTCTGCCTACCTGCTTGTGGCGTTCACCTCATTCCTGTTCACCTGGCGCATCGATCAGGACTTGATCGGCCGCACATGGGGAGAGATCTTCAGTCCGGAGGTGCATGCCGAGAACTGGCTGGGCAAGGTGGGTGCGCTCACGGCGAACCAGTTCATCTACAAATGGTTCGGCGTTGCTGCTTTTGCCATGGTGCTGTGGAGCTTCCTCGGCGGCATCCGCATCCTGTTGGACAAGTGGTTGCTGCCTGTGCGCCGCACCCTCGGCTGGACGGCCATGGCCTTGATCTGGTTCCCCACGGTGCTCGGCTTCGTTTTCCGTGGCGAGTACATGTTCCTCGGTGGCGGTGTGGGCTTCGCGATCACCAAACACCTCACGACCCTGCTCGGCAACTTCGGTACCGGGGCGTTGATCATGTTCGCGCTCGGTGGTTTCCTGGTGTTCACTTTCAACCCTAGTTTCGATTGGCTGGCTGATGCGATGGACAAGTTGAAGCCCGTTCCGAAAGCAGAGGTGGAAGAAGCTGAAGTTGTTGCTCCGGTGATGACTGCAGCAGGCGTGCGGATCCGGGTGAAGGACGAGCCATTGCCGGTACCCGTACTGGAGACCATGATCGCAGAAGAAGAGTCCTTCGAGGCGGCTGAGGAGGCGGCTGAAGAAGAGGACGAAGTGGAAGAGGAAGTCCTGGAGGAAGCGATGGAGGCAGTGAAAGAGGACGAGGATGCTGTTCCCTTGGAACTTGAGTCCACGCCGTTCGAAGTGGTGGAGCCGGTGGCTTCCCCTGTCATGAGCAGTGTGTCCGAACTGAACAACAGCATCAGCGGCATGAGCGTGACCAGCGCACCGGTCGAGAAGCTGTTGAGCGAGGACCAGATCGAAGAGAAGCTGAAGGAGTTCGGCGAGTACGACCCCACGCTGGAATTGAGCAGCTACGAACTGCCACCGATCGATCTGCTCGTTGATCACGGCACCGGCGAACTCACCGTGACCAAGGAAGAGTTGGAGGCCAACAAGGACCGCATCGTGGAGACCTTGGGCCACTACAACATAGGCATCGACAAGATCAAGGCGACGATCGGACCCACTGTGACGCTGTACGAGATCATCCCGCAAGCGGGGGTGCGCATCAGCAAGATCAAGAATCTGGAGGACGATATCGCACTGAGCCTCGCCGCCCTCGGCATCCGCATCATCGCACCGATCCCCGGCAAAGGCACCATCGGTATCGAAGTGCCCAACAGCAAGCCGCAGATCGTGGGCATGCGCTCCGTGATCGCCAGCGAGAAGTTCCAGAACAGCGGCATGGACCTGCCACTGGTGCTGGGCAAGACGATCAGCAACGAGACCTTCGTCACGGACCTCACCAAGATGCCCCACTTGCTGATGGCGGGTGCTACCGGCCAAGGGAAATCCGTTGGGTTGAATGCGATCCTTGTTTCGCTGCTCTACAAGAAGCACCCGAGCCAGATCAAGTTCGTGCTGGTGGATCCGAAGAAGGTGGAGCTCACCCTCTTCAACAAGATCGAGCGCCACTTCCTAGCCAAGCTGCCCGGCGACTGCGACGCGATCATAACGGATACCAAAAAGGTGGTGGCCACGCTGAACAGCCTTTGCATCGAGATGGACCTGCGCTACGAGCTCTTGAAGGATGCGCAAGTGCGTAACATCAAGGAGTACAACGCCAAGTTCATCAGCCGACGCTTGAACCCGGAGAACGGCCACCGCTTCCTCCCCTACATCGTGTTGGTGGTGGACGAGTTCGCGGATCTGATCATGACCGCTGGTCGCGAAGTGGAAACACCGATCGCGCGCCTGGCGCAGCTGGCACGTGCCATCGGCATCCACCTGATCATCGCCACGCAACGCCCGAGCGTCAACATCATCACCGGTACCATCAAGGCCAACTTCCCGGCGCGTATCGCCTTCCGTGTAACCAGCAAGATCGACAGCCGCACCATCCTGGACAGTGGTGGTGCCGACCAGTTGATCGGCCGTGGCGACATGCTCTTGAGCACCGGCAACGACCTGATCCGCATCCAGTGCGCCTTCGTGGACACGCCCGAAGTGGACCGCATCTGCGACTTCATCGGCAACCAACGCGGCTACCCGGAAGCCCTCATCCTACCCGAAGTGCCCACTGAGGACGGCGAAGGCGGCGGCGACCTGGACGACGGCGACCGCGACAGCATGTTCGAGGATGCCGCACGCTTGGTGGTGATGACCCAACAAGGCAGCACCAGCCTGATCCAACGTAAACTGAAACTGGGCTACAACCGCGCAGGCCGCATCGTGGACCAGTTGGAAAGCGCCGGTATCCTTGGTGCCTTCGAAGGCAGCAAAGCACGCCGTGTGTTGATCCCGAACGAATCCGCATTGCAAGCCCACTTGAACGGTGGCGTGGCTGCTGGGCCTGGGGTGGGGGGTTTTTGAGGTGGCTCTCCTGCTCTACACACGGTGACACATGATTTGCGAGCCTGCAAGAAGTTAAACCGGAAATGTATGAATGAGATTGAGAAATTGAATCTCCGAGAGTACCGACTTTGTAATCTGAAGGATGCAATTCCGCCAGAATGCCAGCTGCTCCATGAGTATTCACTGGATGCATGGCAAGTTGGAAAGAGGGGATTGGAAATAGGCCCTGGATCAGGGCGAGCGACAATTTACTTGGCCAGTATGGGGTTCACTCTTGATGTAGTTGACAATAATCCCGAAGTCCTATTAGTGCTCAGGAAAAACTTGAAAAAAGCTGACATTGACACTGCAAGAATTAGTTTCAATGACACAGGCATTCAAGAATATGAAATCAAGGACAAGCATTACTCACTCATTAATGCGTCCAACGTATTACACTTTCTTGAGCGACCAGCCCAAATTGAGTGCCTAACCCGACTCACTTCATCCCTAGTGCAGGGCGGTATTATCATAGTTCGAGTGCATGCAAAGGGCGACACGCTTGTAGAAGGAGATTATGTGAAGCACTTTTTTGTGAGCGATGACTTCAAGTGGTTCGAAGAGAACGGATTTAGCCGCCTCTACATGGCGCGAATCGAAGCCAAAACGTCGAGGCGTTCAGCAGTCAATCGAGCCACAGCAGATAAGAAAACAGCAGATAAGAAAGATGTTGATGAGGGTGAAATCGCACACTTCATGAATGGTGTCGGTGCTAGTTACGAAGCGGTATTCCAAAAGAATTGACCTTAATCCCCCGCCCGAATCCGCGATTCGGCTGCAACAGCCAAAGCAGCAAATACATTATATGACGGCTCAGAGGTGCTTTTAGACCTTGGCACGGTCCTCCGCAGGAGATCCTGCATCTTAACAACGAAACGGCATTGGCGGCACACCTGAACGGTGGTGTGGAAGCCGGGCGGGGGATGGGAGGATCCTGAGATGGCTCCCTACTCTACCGGAACGACGGCGCAGGATCTTTGAAAACGGTAGTGCTGCGTTGGCTTAAACATCGGCTTTGAGCTGCGGGCTAGTCTGCACTCCCGGCACAATTGCCAAGAGAGCAGAGAGACCAACTGCGGAAGTCTGGCATTGAGGTGGCGATCAGTGGGTCATCCGGTCAAGGCTTTGAACAGCAGGATCGACGACGACCATACGCGGCGGTGATGGGCCGAGG
>Ga0209181_10005436_pt1 | contig 18349 bp, 16 predicted proteins | sample MAT05_FD_187208 | JGI IMG/M metagenome (GOLD analysis project Ga0209181, IMG submission 187208) | Freshwater microbial communities from Lake Fryxell liftoff mats and glacier meltwater in Antarctica - MAT-05 (SPAdes) (version 2) | ecosystem: Environmental > Aquatic > Freshwater > Ice > Liftoff...
TCATCGCGCTCAACCAGGGGCGTGTGCTTGCCGAAGGATCGCCGCAAACGGTGCAGAACGATCCCGAAGTCATTCGGGCTTATCTGGGTGGCTGAGATGACCAGTCCGCCGCTGCTCGAAATCCGTGGACTCGATACGTTCTATGGGCCCATCCAGGGGCTGGACAGCGTCGACCTCGTGGTGGAGAAAGGCACGATAGCCGTCGTGCTCGGCGCCAACGGCGCTGGCAAGTCGACCCTGCTCAAAACCATTTCGGGTGTGCTGGACCCGATGAAGGGAACGATCCTGTTTGAGGGCCGCGCTATCGAGCGGCTTGAACCAGACCAGGTTGCGCGTCTCGGAATCAGCCACGTGCCCGAAGGTCGAGAGATGTTTTCGATGCTCACTGTCCGCGAAAACCTGCTGCTGGGCGCCTATGTCCAGAAAGAGACCGCCGAGATCGACCGGTTGATGGAAATGGTGTTCACCTATTTCCCGCGCCTACGCGAGCGCAAGGGGCAGCCGGCGGGCTCATGTCGGGTGGCGAGCAGCAGATGCTGGCGATAGGCCGCGCCCTTATGGCAAAGCCGCGCTTGATCCTGATGGACGAGCCTTCGCTCGGCTTGTCACCCAAGCTTGTGCGCGAGATCTTCGGTATCGTCCGACGACTGAAAGAAGAGCAGGATGCCACGATCCTCTTGGTCGAGCAGAATGCCAAAGCCGCGCTCGACGTTGCCGATTGCGGATCGGTGCTTGAGCTTGGCAGAGTCGCGCTGCGCGGCACGGTCGCTCAATTGCTCGCGTCCGATGCGATCCGCAATTCCTATCTCGGCACGAGCCGCAGCCTCGCGCTCTAGTACGGGCGCGCACGCAACGAAGTCTGACGCATGACCATCGAGTTCAAGATTTCATGGCTCGACGACGACATCGCGATGTACCGCGACACCGTCATTCGCTTCGTCGAGAGTGAAATGCTGCCGCAGGACGCGATAGCGCGAGCGCGCGGCCACGTCGGCCACGCTCTTTGGCGCCGTGCCGGCGAGGTTGGCCTTCTATGCTCTGATATACCCGAAGCCTATGGCGGCGGCGGTGGGGACTTTCGTCACGAAGCGGTGTTTTACGATGCGATGGCCAGGCGCGGACTGACGGGCATGAGTCCGTCCGTGCACAGCATCGTCGCCCACTACCTGCTCAACCACGGGACCGAGGTGCAGAAGCAGCGCTACCTCCCGCAGATGGCGCGCGGCGAGCTCGTCGGCGCGATCGCCATGACCGAGCCAGGCACGGGCTCGGACCTGCAGGCAGTGCGCACGCGCGCCGAGCGGCGCGGTGATGGCTACGTGATCAACGGCGCGAAGACGTTCATTACCAATGGCTATCTGGCGGGGCTGGTCCTTGTGGTCGCCAAGACCGACCCGACGCAGCGCGCCCGCGGCACCTCGATCCTGATTGTCGAGACCGCGCACGACGAGGGCTTTCGCGTCGGCAGGGTGCTCGACAAGATTGGCCTCAAAGCGCAGGACACCTCCGAACTGTTCTTTGATGACGTCACGGTGCCAGCGGACCGGCTGCTAGGTGGCGTGGAGGGGCATGGCTTCTTCCAGCTCATGTCGGATCTGCCCTATGAGCGCACGATCATTGGCGTAATGGCAGCCGCGGCGATCGAAGGCGCCCAGCGCCGCGGTAGCCAATTCCGCGACGCGCTGCACGAGCTGCTCACCAACGGCACCATCCGCATCGAAACCAGCGGCGCGATCGTGGGACAGGTGAACGCCATCAGCGTGCTGAGTGACGGCCCTGTTGCGTTTGGTCGGCCCTGCCGAGTCACCGCCGTCGTGTATCCCGGCAACGAGGGGGCCATGAACATCGCGCGAGAAGTCGAGATGAGCGGCCCCATCCACTCCAAGGGCGTGCTTGTGTTGAACGGCTTCTTGGCGTCGCGCTTCGCCCAGCGTCGTCCGCTCAGCTTCAGCGCGTCGCTGGTGTTCGAGCAGACCTACGAAGCGATCGACGGCGACAGCGCTTCATCGAGCGAGCTCTACGCGCTTTTGTCGGCGCTCAGCGGAGTGCCTTTGCGCCAAGATTTCGCCGTGACAGGTAGCGTTGATCAGAGCGGCAGCGTGCAGCCCGTCGGAGGCCTCAACGAGAAGATCGAAGCCTTCTTCGACGTCTGCCAAGCCAAGGGTGGCCTCACCGGCACGCAAGGCGTGCTGATCCCGCCGACCAACGTCGATGCGCTGATGTTGCGACAAGACGTGGTCGACGCCATCGCACAGCATCGCTTCCACGTGTATGTCGTCAACAGCGTCGAAGAAGGTGTCGAGCTTTTGACCGGCGTGCCGGCGGGCACAGCCAGCGGTGGCAACCCCTATCCAGAGGGCTCTGTCTTCGCGCGGGTAGAAGCGACGCTAGGCCGATTCTACGAAGCGCTCTTGCCGCGGCGAGGTCAGACGGTGCCGTGAGAGGAGAGGTCAGGGCTTGGTTAGCGTGAAGAACGCGTTCTGCGCCTTGTCGAGCTTGTAAGCCTTGCCCACCAGCACGCCCTTGGCGACGCGCCGGCAGTAGTCTTTCATGTTCATGTACACGAGGCGCGAGAGGGCGACGTCATTCGCCACGAACGCCGGCCAACCGCCCGGCACACCCGGCGCGTCGACGGTGTAGTCGAAGAACAGCTCGTCCGAGTGGGGCTCGCCCGCAGTCGGCGGCCGCACCACGAAGTAACCAGGGCCGGTCACGACCGACATCAGCTGATGGTTGTAGCCGACGATGTCGTTGCCGACCCGGGCGAAGCGCTTTTGAAAGCGCGTGAAGGCCGGCAGCGAGTTTTTGCCCTCGAAGATGACCGTGCCAGTCTCGCCTTCCGGGACGAAGTCGGTCAGCGCCAGTGGCTCCGCGCCCGCAACCGCTTCGTAAAGGCGCCCGACGAGCCCGTGGCCCACGTTGGTGACTTGCTCCACCCTGTCGCTCGGCGAGAGCGAGTCGAGGTGGCGCGCAATCGCCTCGCGACCTGCGCCGCCACGAATCAATTCTGCAAGGCTGCCGGCTCGTGTGGCCGTGTTCGCGTGGGTGTCAGCTGTCGTCGTCATGGGCCGTCATGATAGCCGCTTGACAGGCCAAGTCCCGAGCGATAGTACCACGCCGCTCGGCCGCAGGGCCTGGCGCATGCGCCCGTAGCTCAGCTGGATAGAGCATCGGACTTCGAATCCGAGGGTCGTAGGTTCGAATCCTTCCGGGCGCGCGGTGAAACGTGCGGGTCATTAGCTCAATTGGTAGAGCAGTGGACTCTTAATCCATTGGCTGAAGGTTCAAGTCCTTCATGACCCACCAGAAACGGCAGTAATCCCGCGGAGTTGTCCGCCGCGGGTGAGTCTCCTCCGACCCCCTCCCCAGAAAACGCGTCCATATGCGCGTCCGCGATCGACCCCGGCAGGGCGGGGAAGACGTCGTGGGGGGGTGCTGCTCACACTCCAAGACTGGTTTCGTTCACTGCCAGCGTTGGCGATCAGACCCCTCGTGATCGCTTCGGCGACTGCCCGACGACCCGGCGCCGTGCCGAGCTTCGCCCAGCTGACGATCTGGTCGCGGTTGACTGCGCCAACGGGTGAGCGGGAAGCCACCGCGCCGACCACCCGTTCGACGTTGCGCTCCAGGACGGCGTCGGTGCGGGCGCCCTCGGCCTCGACCTGTTCGGCCCTGTCCGTGTCGGTGGCCACACGAAGCACGCCATCCTCGGCGCGCACGAGCTGGACCTCTTGGCTCTTCGGCATGGGCCGCGAGTCGTTGCTTTTCGCCTGCCGGGGGGGGGCGTCGGCATCCTGGACCCGCAGCTGCCCCTCCCACCGCAGGCCGTCGGTGATGCCGGTAACGCCTCTGGTGTCGACGCCACCCTCTCGCCTGGACAGCTTCGAGCTGTGGGCAGCGACGAGCACGGTGGGGTTTCCTGGAACGCGAACGAGAGACTCCAGCGCCTGGACGGTGCGCGTGGCTGCGGCGTTGTCGCTCTCCGTGTCGGGGCCGCACCAGCGTGACCGCGGATCGAGCGCCACGAGCCCCCATGCTGCGCCGCTGTCGGTGAGCTGGCGGCGAAGAGAGGCGAGCTCGTCTGTCTCGGTAGGGTCGCCGCCGAGAGCGCTGCGTCGAAGCAACGCCACGGGGAAACCAGCGAGCGGCAGGACGATAAGGCGCTCCGCCACCAGGTCGATCTCGCTGTCAGAGAGTCGCATTGCGCGAGCTACCTCGAATGAACGGCGATCGCTTTCCTCCCGATCTTCTTCGGCAAGCGCCAGAAGTACATGTCGACCGATCGCTTCGGCTCCGATGCTGAAGTGATCCAGCCATGAGCGCCCGGTGATGATGCTGATACCGAGCTGCACGAGCGCCTGAGTCTTTCCGGCGCCGCCTTCCGATGCGAGGACGCCAGCCTTGCCCAACGGCAACATGCCATCGCCGAACGCTGGATCGCAGGCCTCCCAGTTCTTCGTGGGGTGGCGAAGCAACCAAGCGCGAGCGGGCGGCGGAACGGTCAGCGCCTCTCGTCCGATTGGGCGCCACAGCGCATCGATCGGATTCTTTGACCTCGCCAGCGGACTTGGCTGCTCGCTTTCGTGCTCTTCGATGCGAGCGGCGATGCGCTCCAACAACGGAACGGCGGTGCTCACGTTCGTGCCTCCAGCAGGTAGCCCGGTACCGTGCGCGCGTTCGTCGCGTCCGCAAGCTTGTGATCAATCTCTCTCGCCGACCACGGCGGAGAACAGCGCGACGAGTAGTCGATCAGGATCTCTCGAGCGATGGCCAGCGGCAGATTGAAGCCGCGCACGAGCACCAGCGCGACCTTGTACGCCGTGGCGTGGCCGCTGGCGCCAGCGATAGCAACGTCCATCCGGTCGGCGTAAGCAATGGCGCGCTTCGCGCGGTCGCCGACATCGGCACCCCAATGCTCGCGGCTCGGGCGAGCCGGAGGCGGAGCAAGCTCGGGCGCACGCATCGCCTCGAGCAGCCACGGCGACGGGGCAGCGAAGCCAGGCGCGCCATCCTCCACCCACGTGTACGAGCCATGCGAAAGCCGAGACGGTGGCAACGTGACGCTGCCTGCGCCCAAGATGTCGAGGCCCTCTCCGAGTGCTTCCGTCCCGCGACGCAATGAGAAGCTGCGCGGAACGGCGAAGTAGAAGTGAACGCCACCGCTGGGCGTCCGTGCCGATCGCGTCCAGCCGATGGGGCCACGGTCGCGCACGAGCTCGGCCAGCGTCCGATCACCGCGCTTGTCGTCTTTGGTGTCGACGTCGAGCACCGCGAGCCCATAGCCGCAGCTCACTGCCACGTTGCATTCGGGGTCGTCGGTCCACCAGCGCGTGATCGTGTCGACGTCGGTGGTTGCGTCACAAAAGCCGTGCGAGCCCTTCAGCGGTTTCTTGGTGCCAGGCGCCTGCCGAAACGCTGGCCACCCGTACCCGGCGTACTCGAGAGCAGCAGCGAGCATCACTGGTACTGGACCGTGTTGGCGACAACGAGGGGCGAGGTCGATCATGCGCGTGACCACTCGCGCTCGGCCTGTGCGCCACGCGCAAAACTCTCGAGCGTGAGCGGCTCGAGCACGTACTCGGGCGAGCATGTGCAAGCGTCCGGCTGGCAATCGTGATCATGCAGGACCAGCATGTGCACCGCGCTCGCAGGCGGCAGCATCGCGAGGGCAGCATCGATCTCGGCTGCGCGCCGAACGATTTCCGCGCCTCCCCACGCCAAGGCAGCGTGTTACCCTTCGGGACCATGACCGCCCGAGCCTTCGACGATGATCCGGTTCTTGCGGCCCTTGCCAGGGCGCCCGTAGTGCCCTTTACCGATGAAGAGCGGGCGATGGTCGCCGCGGCAGAGGCCGATGGGCGGCCTGGGATTCCGCACGCCGAAGTAATGGCGAAGGTCGAACGCATGCGGATCGAACAAGGCGAGTGAGCTGGAGCGTTACGTGGGACGTCATCGCAAATGCCGATGTCCTGCGAATGAACTGGCGCGTAGCCGGCCGAGCGTGTGCCGCCCTCGCGGCGTTCGCTGAACGTGGCGAGGGGACTCCCGAGGCAGACACGGTCAAGGGCCACTACAAGCTGCGCGCGCCAGGGGCTGTCGTTTTCTTTCGCGTCGATCACGCGATGCGAACGATCTTCGTGCAACGCGTCTTCGCGACGAAGTAGCGCGGTCATTTCACAGCTCGCTTGTTGGTCAGGGTGACGACGTTGGACCCTTCGAGCCGACGGGCCTCGAGCTCGCGAGCGAGCTGCGCTACGACATCCCAGCGGCCCGCGTCGGTCGCCTTCGAGAGCGCGTGAGCGAGCGCCGACTCGATGGACGCGGGCATGGACGCGCCGTCCGCGAGCACCTCTATTCGGGCAGTTACACGAGCCGTGTCGGTGCAGCCAGACGAGGTTTCGCCGGCATTCGCCGCTTGGGCAGGACTCTTAATCCATTGGCTGAAGGTTCAAGTCCTTCATGACCCACCACCGGTTCAGGTAGCAAAGCTGGGGGCGCAAGTCCCCAGCCCCTTTTTGTCTTCGGTCAGTCGCACAAATCGGGGTCTTCGGCCCCCGTGCAGCCGCTCATGGCCGATTCGTCGCACACGCCGGCAGCGCAGTCGTTGGAGACCACGCCAGTACGGAAGAACGTGTCGAGCTGCGTGCGCGCGGCTTCCAGCTTGCGCAGCTTGCCGTGCGGGTCCTCACACGATTCGAGGGGCACGTTGCACGTCGGCTCCGGGGGCAGCCCGAAATCCCACTCCACGTACACGGCGCCGTTGGCGTCGACTGGGCTCTCTGCGATGGGCACACCTTCGATGTCGCGCAGGCCGGTGTCGAGATGCACGGCGCCCATCGCGCGCGCCATGACGTGGGCGCCGAAGGTCGTCACTTGGTGGTCGCCGATGGCCGCACGCATCAGCACACGGCGGCCTGCCGGGCTGCCGGGGAACGGCTGGTCGAACATGTACTTGGTGTAGGCGTTGGGCTCGACGCGATCCCACCCCATCTGTACCAGCCCCAAGAAGTGTTGCTGCGCACGTGGGTCGGGGTAGCGCAGATTCACGATCGCGAAGAACGGCTCGAAGTCGACGCTGCGATTGAGGAGCACGTTGTATGGCTGCCCCATCACCTCCAGGGCGCCCCGCTGGACGTCGGTCGACAGCGCCATGTAGACACCGCCTGAAATTCCGCCCTGGCTGATGCCCCAATAAAAGCGCTGCTCTCCGTCGAGGTATGAGCCGTAGGTCGGGTCGGCAGTCATGCCGCGGCTCACCATCTGCGTCAAAAGCAAGCTGTTGAGCGTGCCTTGATGCATGCGGTCGAACATGTGCGAGAGCTCGTCGAGCTTGCCGGCATTGATGGCCCCGATGATGAATCCCTCGTCTTCCTCCGCCATGCCGACGAGCTTCGTCGCGAAGATCGAATAGTTGTAGGTGTTGCAGAAGGTGCGAAAGTGTTCGCTCTCGATCTGATCGTACGAGCCGAGCAAACCGTGGCCGTGCTGGAGCAGCTTCGAGGGCGCGAGCAGTGCGCTCTGCGGAATCAACAGCTCCCACTCGACCTCGTAGGTGCCGTCGGGCTCCGGCAAACCGTCGTCGCCGAAGAGGAGCGACGCGCCAGGCTCGGCCTTGTCGAGGTAGAGCGGCACCGTCATGGTGCCCTTCAGCTTGAAGGCGATGTTGACCGGGTCGATCAGGGTGTCGACCTCGTCGATCGTGTACGCAGGGCCGTCGTCGCCAACGAGCGCTGTCGCTTCGTCGCGCATGTGCAGCATCCAGCTCGTGTTGCTCGCGCGGCTCGCGGTCGTGAAGTCCCACACCAGCAGCGTGTCGTCGGTGGCGACGGCCGCTTCGTCGAGGATGCCGAACAGCTGGGTGTAGAGAGCGCGGCGCGCCGCTACCGATGGCTCGTCGGAGGCGCCGCCGTCGCGCAGCGCCTTGTAAACGGGCGACGGCTCCAGTGCGTCACCGTTTGCGTCGACCAGCCCACGAACGACCACGACGTAACGGGCGCCATCGCGCAGCGGCACCGCGGGGTGGATCAGCAATGCGCGCCGCTCCTCGTCGTCGGTGCTCTTGTCGAGCTCGCTCCAATGCGTGACGAACGTGCCGAGCTCGGCGTCGATCAGCAGGGTGAGTGAGCTCGACGTGACCGACTCGGCGAGGTTCTCGAGACCAGGCAGGCCAGCGCCAGTCGCCCCGGGGAAGTGCGCCACGATGGCGCTACCGGGGCTGAAGCCGTCGGCTTTTGACCAGTAGTCGGGGCTCGGCATGTAGCCCGTCTCGGCGAGCGGCATTCCCTCTGGCAAGAATCCCACGCGCCGACCCGTCTCGGAGGTCGCGTCGTCCACGGTGTAGACGTTCGACGGAAACGGGAACCCGCAGTAGCTCGGCACCAATGGGTCGCAAGCGAGTTGAGGGTACAGCACGGCTGTGGAGCCCCCGCCGCCTCCAGCCCCGCCTTGGCCAGCGCCGCCGCTGGGAACGATCAGCTCTCCGCCACACCCGGTGACGGAGGCGACGAGCGGCAGCAAAGCGACAACCAGGGTGAAGCCAGACAGGCGCAACATGGCCGTCGAGTGTACGGCACTTGCGTGGCCGGTCGCGTAGGACTATAGACACTGCCCCTTTCGAGCGGCGTGCCGCCCGAAGAATTCAGGAGCGTCCCCATGAAAGCTGCAATCCACCCCGACTACCCCAAGTCCACCATCACGTGCGCGTGCGGTTCCTCGGTGGACACGCACTCGACCCGCGGCAGCTTCTCGACCGACGTCTGCTCGAGCTGCCACCCGTTCTACACCGGCAAGCAGAAGCTGATGGATACAGCCGGTCGAGTCGACAAGTTCCGCCGAAAGTACGCGACGACCCCGACCCAGGCAAAATAGCGCCGCCTTGGCGTTTACTCAATTGCCCGTGCGACTCGCGCGGGCAATTTTTGTTGATGCGTCCTCCCTCGGTCGGCACGAGATGCGCAGCCTTGCGCGTGCTACGTTGAGCCCACCTTGAAGCACCTCATCACCAGCTCCGGCACGGGGGATCCGGCCGAAAAACCGAACCCTACCAATGTGGGCGGGCAGGCCGTCATCGAAGGCGTGATGATGCGCGCTCCCGGTGCCCTTTCGGTCGTGTGCCGGCGGCGTGACGGCAGCTTGCTGCTGCGCGAGCGCACCGTGGTCGGGCCCCCCGCCGGGGTGTTTCGGTTGCCGTTCTTTCGCGGCATGTACACGCTGTTCTCTTCGTTGAAGATCGGCAACCAAGCCCTGCGCTGGAGCGCAGAGATCCTCGAAGAAGACCTCGCCAAAGAAGAGGCGGAGGCCGGCAAGAAAGTCACCAACAAGGTGCCGCCCGGTGCTACCTCGATCGCCGCGCTGTCCATCGCCAATTTTCTCAGCTCGGAGATCGAAGACTTCAACGACGACAAGAGCAAAGCGGCCAAGCAGCTCGCCGAGCACCCGGAGTCAGCGCCGCCCCCAGTCGAGAAGAGCACCAGCGGGATCGCGATCGCGCTGCCGCTCATGTTTGCGGTCGGACTGTTCATCCTGCTGCCGCAAGCGGTCGCCTCCGGCATCGACAGCTTGTTCAAGCTCGACCTCGACATTCGCTCGCCTGCCTTCCAGGCGATCACCGGCGCCTCGAAGCTCGCCATCGTGGTCGGCTACCTCTCGGGTTTGCGGCTGATCCCAGAGGTAAGGCGCGTGTTTCAGTACCACGGTGCGGAGCACAAATCGATTTCGACATATGAAGCGAAGAAAGACCTCGTGGTGGAGCAAGCGCGTCCGACGAGCGCGCTCCACGCCCGCTGCGGCACCACCTTCATCATCATGGTGGCCTTCGTCAGCGTCGTGGTCTTCTCCGCTATCGGGAGAGTCTTCCCCGAGTTACCGGGCGGCTCCGTGGTCAACTGGTTCGGCTTGTTCTTTATGAAGCTGCCGTTCTTCCCAGTGATCGCCGGTATCACGTTCGAGCTGCAACGGTTTTTCGCGCGCTACTGCACGACAGGGCCGCTCCAGGTGGTCCTGTGGCCCGGCTTCTTGGTCCAGAAGATCACCACCGCGCCGCCCGACGACGACCAGCTCGAGGTCGCGCTCGCGTCGCTGCGCAGCGCGCTGGCAAACGCGACGGTCGAGCTGCCTGCCGCCCATCCGGATCGCTCGTTCCCGTCGTACGACAGCTTGGTCGCCGACCCGTCCTACAGACACGCGTGACATGCTCCCCCGGTCCAAGCTCGAAGCTGTCCAGCGACGCTTTCAAGAGCTCGAGCATCTCTTGTGCAGCCAAGAGGTGCTCACCAATCACGACAGGCTCACCAGGCTGAACCGCGAGCGCAGTGAGCTCGAGCCGGTGGTTTCTTCGTTCGGCCGCTTGCTCGATCTCGAAAAGCGTATCGATGAAGACAAAGCCGCGCTGGCTGATCCAGAGCTGGCGGAGCTGGTGCGAGACGAGCTGCCAGCGCTCGAGGACGAACGCACCCGCATCGAACAAGAAGTGCAGGTCTTGCTCCTGCCCCGCGACCCGAACGACTCGAAGAACACGGTTCTCGAGATTCGACAAGGCGAGGGCGGCGACGAGGCCGCTCTCTTCGCTGCCGATCTCTTCCGCATGATCTCGCGATACGCCGAGCGCAAGCGTTGGACTGTCGAGGTGCTCAGCGTCAGCGAGTCTAGCGGTGGCGGCTACAAGGAGGTGATCGCGCTGGTGACTGGCGCAGAAGTGTTCGCCGGCCTGCGCTTCGAGGGTGGGGTGCATCGCGTACAGCGCGTACCCGCCACCGAGACCCAAGGACGCATTCACACCTCGACCGCTACCATTGCCGTGCTTCCAGAGGCCAACGAGGTCGACGTCGTGATCGAAGACAAGGATCTCGAGATCTCGATCGCGGCGTCGGGCGGTCCTGGCGGGCAGGGCGTGAACACCACCAACAGCGCAGTGCAGCTCCGCCACATTCCGACGGGTATGATCGTGAAGTGCCAGGATGAGCGGTCGCAGCTGAAGAACAAGGCGCGCGCCATGAAGGTGTTGCGCTCGCGGCTGCTGGAGCTCGAGCAACGCAAAGCAGACGAGGCGATGAGCGCCGAGCGTCGCGGTATGGTCGGCTCCGCCGAGCGCTCGCAGAAGGTTCGGACCTACAACTACCCTCAGAACCGCGTGACGGACCACCGCATTGGCCTGACACTGCACAAGCTCGACGCGATCGTCGCTGGCGATCTCGAAGAGCTCATCTCTGCTCTGCGTGCCCACCGCCAGGCAGAGCTGCTCAAAGGGAGTGGCCAGAGCTGATGAGGCAGTCGCTGCCTCCGGGGTTTCTTGTTCACGACGCAGAACCGGAGGCGGTCGACAAAGACGGGCTCCTTTGCGCGCTGGTGCTCGTGCCGGCGACGTATTCGCGCAATCGCAACTTTCGTATGTACCAAGACCCAGCGACACGCGCAGTGTTGCGGCGCGCGCGCCTCTTGCGCGCGCTGATCCGCGAGCTGATCCGCCCGGAAGAGAAGACGTTCTCGGCGGAGCCGGCAGAAAACGGCGTGACGTTGACGCTCGAAATTCCAGTGCTGCAGTTTCGACGGCGCGCTCTCTTGTCTCCGCTCGAGCATGATCTGATCGAGTACCTGTTGGCGAGAAGCAAAGGCGGTCGCGCTGACGAGCCCGCTCGCCGAGTCGAGCACGCGCTCGCTCGTTTGGCGCTTCCCGTGATTGCTGCGTCGGCGCCCGAACCGCCCCCATTTGATTTGGGGGTGCCCCCCAACCCCCCGGAAGAGGAATGTTCCGGCGCCTCGGGTTCCTGATCCGGCGCGATGAGCGGCGGCCGGTCGCCATCGCGTTCGCGTTTCTGGTGGGTCTCATCGCCAGTCATACGGCGCTCGAGACTGCCCGTGATGGTCTCTTCCTCGCCAAGATCCCAGGCGAGAATCTGCCGGTCGTCTACATCGCGATCGCAGTGGCTTCCTTCGTCGCGCAGCGCCTGCAGTCGCGCATCCAGTTCGTCTCCCGCCGCACCGAAGTAGCTGCAACCACGGTCATTGCCGGCGTCGGCACCCTCGGCTTCGCGTTGGTGATCGACGGTCAGAGCGAAGCATACTTGTACGCGCTCTACGTGTGGACCGGCGTGGTCACGGCTCTCGCCTTGCTCAGCTTCTGGAGCCTGCTCGGCACCGTATTTTCGGCGACGCAGGCCAAACGTCTGTATGGCGTGCTCGCTATCGGAAGCATGATCGGCGGAGTGCTCGGCAGTGGCGCCGTTGCCGCTGCTGTCGAGAGGTTCGGCGCGCGCTCCATGGTGTTCGGCTCTGGCGTCTGCTTTCTACTCACCGCTTTTCTGCCCCGCATGCTGCCTGGTCGGTACGCGGCCCGCGAATCGCGCGAGCCGTATCACCAGCGCGCGCCTCTACTTTCTCGCCTGCGAGAGAACGTCAACTACTCGAAACGGGGGCCCTATGTGTGGCGCCTCGTCGGCATCGCGCTGAGCGCCAGCGTCACCGTCACCCTGACCGACTTCGTCTTCAAATCGACAATGGCGCGGATGGTCCCGCCCGATCAGCTCACGGCGGCGTTCGGTCGCACCTATGTCGTACTGAACCTTCTTTCGCTGCTGATACAGCTGCTCGCTGTGGGGGTGCTGCTGCGCAGGCTGTCGCCCTCGACAATCGTCGCAGTGCTGCCCTTCGTGCTGTCCTTGAGTGGCGCCCTTTTGATCAGCACCGGCGGTCTCTTCGCCGCCATCTTGATGAAAGGCTCCGACGGAGCGATGCGCAATGGTCTCTACAAGACCGGGCTCGAGCTCTTGTGCATTCCGCTCAGTGACGGGGGGCGCCGACGGGTCAAGGCCTTGCTCGACGTCGTCGGTCAGCGCGGCGGTCAGGTCATCGCGTCGTCGCTGATCTTGGGTATCACCTTCATGGCTGCCGGTCCCGTGGCGACGACTGCCGCGACGGTGATCGCCGCGCTCATCTGGCTGGTGCTTTCGCTGCGACTCCATCGCTTCTATGTCGATCAATTTCGTGTCTCCATCCTGAGCGGCCGCGAAGGTGCGCCGCCCGAGCTGACCGAGCTCGACGCCGCGTCGCTCGAGACCTTGATCACCACGCTCGACAGCGACTCCAAAGAGGAGGTGCTGGCTGCACTGAATGTGCTCGACCGCGAGCATAAGCTGCGCCTCGTGCCAAGGATGATCCTGTTTCATCCGAACGAGGCAGTCGTCGTCGCGGCGCTGCGCGCCTTCGTCCGAAGCAAGCGCGCCTTGTCGCTCTATGTGCTCGACCACTTGCTCGAACACCCCTCCGCGCGGGTTCGCGCCGAGGCGTACCCTGTGCGTGCGACGCTGTTTCCAGATCCGGGGCTGCTCGAGCGCGCGCTCGAGCGTGAGACCGAGCCCGCCGCGAGAGCGGCAATCATCTGCGCGCTCGTCGCGAGCGAGGCGATGTCGCCCGAACAAGGTCGGCCGCTCTTGCTCGAGGTGCTCGCAGATACCGAAATTTCTGCGGAGATCGCCACGCTCGAATCCCTCAATTGGCACCGCGTGAAGTCGTTCGATGACATCGTCATCCAGCTTGCTGGCGCGGTAGAGCGACCCGTTCGACGCGCAGCCATTGACACGCTGGCCGCAATCGCGACGCCCACCGCGGCGCGTGCCTTGGTCGGGTTGCTCGCCGAAGAGCCGCTGGAGAGCGCAGCTCGCGCAGCGCTCGCCCGAATCGGCTCAGTCGCTTTCGATTCATTGTCGCAAGCGCTCGTCGATCACGACGCACCGCCGGCTGTGCGCTGGTCGATCCCTCGCGCGCTAGCCAGCGTCGATGCGATCAATGCGGCGCCGGTCATTCTGGACAACCTCGCGCGGGAGCCGGACGGCATGGTGCGCTATCGCAGCATCGTCGCGTTGGGGCTGATCGTGGAGCGAGCCCCGGAGATTCGTCTGAACAAGATCAAGCTCCATCGAGAGCTCAGCGAGCATGTGTCGCGCGCATACCGGTACATCGATCGGCGGGTGATCTTGCAAGTCGGGGCACGCGACGAGCCGGGCCGTGCCACCGATGGTCACACGCTGCTGGTCGATCTGCTCAGCGACAAGGAGCACAGCACGGTCGGGCGCATTTTTCGCCTGCTCGCCGTGCTCTTTCCTCAGCACCAGTTCGGCGTGATTTACCGAGCGATCGAGAGCGGTGAACGCCTCCACCGCGCCGGTGCTGTCGAGCTCACCTCCAATCTCCTCGAGTCCCCTTTGCGAGAGGCAGTGGTCGGTTTGGTCGAAGAAATGGACGACGAAGCGCGCTTGCCGCTGGCCGGCCCGTTTCACGAAAAATTGACGTCGGGCTACGTCGAGCTGCTGCGTGCGTTGCTCGCCAGCAAGAGCGGCATCGTTCGCGACGTGACGGCATTCCACATTGCAGAGCTCGGCCAAGTCGAGCTGGAGGAAGACCTGTCGCGGCTCCAGGCCGAGGGCACACAAAGCGACGACGTCGAGCGCGCCTTGGGCGTCCTCCGCGGGGTCCACAGCGGGCGAACCAGGCACATGACATCCACCCTCCCCGTGGAGGTGACCCGTGTTGGGTGACGTAGCCCTCGACGGAATTCGTGATCGTGTGCTCGTGCTGCGGCGCATGCCCCAGCTCGCCGAGCTCGAGCACGACGATCTCGCGCTACTGGCAGAGCACGCTCATTTGGTTCACGGCCGTGCCGGCACGGTTCTGCTGGAAGAGAACAGCGCGCTCGATCGCGTATTCATCATGGTCGAAGGCAAAGGTGAGCTGACCAGGCGGGAGATCGTCACCGAGATCACCGGTCCGCGCATCGTTGGCTTGCTCGAGCTGTCGGCGGGGGTCGAGGTTGCTCCCGGCTTTGCTCTGAAAGAGCGGTCGCTGTTGCTCGAGCTGCCTGCCGAGGTGATGCACGCCATGCTCTACGAGAACGCGGCTATCGCGCGCAACATCGTGCGTCTCACTGCCCGCGGCCTGCTCGCGAGCCGCGACAACCTGCCGTATTCCAGCGAAGAAGCGGGCGAGCCGAGGGAGGGCACCTGGAATGAGCGTTCGCTCACGACCGTTGAGCGCGTGTTGGCGCTGCGGCGCGCTCCCATTTGGGCGCGAGCGAACCTCGACGCTTTGGCCGAGCTCGCCAAACACATCGAAGAGCAGCGTGTGCCGCCGGGCACAGTGCTTTGGGAGATCGGCGACGAAGCGACGCGGTCCGTCCGAGTCGAATACGGCATCATCAACTGCACGAACCAGGCTGGGTCCAGCGTGCGAGTTGGGGCTGGTTTCCAGATCGGTGCGCTCGACTCGCTGGCCGTGCAGCCGCGCTCTTATCGTGCCGTCACCGAGACGAAAGCGATTCTCTATTCGGTGCCGGCGGCGACTCAGCTTGCGGTAATCGAGGTCCACTCGAACCTCGCGGCACGCCTGCGCGTGCAGCTTTCGAGAGCGTTGCTGTTGGCCGGAGAAAACCAACGGAGCCCCTGAATTGTTTGCTAGCGTTGCGCTCTCGTGTCGGCCCACAGCTCGCTCGATTTCGCGCAACGCCAGATTGAAATCGATCGAGCCATCATCGGTTCGGACGCTCCGCTGACTGCACGCAAGCTGAAGAAGATCGGCGCGAGCCCGCTCGGGTTCTTCCGCGGCAGCGCGCCCCTCTATTACGAAATTCTCGCGGCCGACAAGTCGCTGCAGCTCGAGACTGTCGACGTCGGGCATGTGGTCGGTGACATGCATCTCGAGAACGTCGGCGCATATCGCACCGACGCTGACGAGATCACGTTCGATTTAAATGATTTCGACGACTCGGCGCAGGCTCCGCTGTGGGTCGATCGACTGCGTGTCGCGGTCAGCGTGCTGCTCGCCGCCCGCGCCTTCGATGCCAGCGCGCAGGCTGCCCTCGGGCTCGTCTACGAATTGTTGGGCGCGTACGACGACGCACTCGCGGGTGCCCCGCCACCTGCGCTGCCGAAACCGATCGTCGGGCTCGTCGAGCGCGCGCGAAAGCGCAGCCGCAAAGCACTGCTCGACATGCGCGCCCCAGTCGTCAACGGTCGCCGGAAGTTCCTGCGCGGCGAGCGATATCTCGACATTCCAGCGCACGATCTCGCCGAGCTCCCCGCGATGATCGACGCCTATCGTGCGTCGTTGGGTGCCCGCGCACCAGCACATGCCTCCAGCTGGACGACGATCGACGTGGCCACCCGTGTGGCAGGCACCGGAAGCTTGGGTCGCAAGCGCTTCGCCTTCATCGTGGCGGACGCTGACGGCATCGAGCGCATGTTCGAGCTGAAAGAGGCCGCTCCGTCTTCGGTCGAGGGCCTGATCGGAGCACAAGGCAGCGAGCCCTCCGAACGAGTCGTGGGTGCGGCTCATTCGCTCGCCCTGAGCGCACCGCGTCAGCTGGCAGCGCTCGGCGTGACGAAGCTCGGCTCGTTCATCGGTCGCAAGCTCTGCCCCGAAGAAGACAAGCTCGACCTGGCTCAGCTCCACGTGGGCCCAAAGCTCTCCAGTGTCGTGCGCGTCGTGGGTGCGCTGCTCGGACACGCGCATGCGCGCGATGCGGGTGGGGTAAAACGCACCATTCCGCGCGACAACGAAGAACTCGTCGATCGCGCTGTTCTTCTCGCTGGCGTCTTCTATTCCGTCTACCTTGCACACGCTCGGCTGGTGAGCCGGTCCGAGAACACCACTTCGTGAATTGCCGCTTCATCGCTCCTGCACTGCTGCTCGTGCCGATCGTGCTGCCGCACGTCGCGTACGCGCAAGACGCGCCAGTCGCAGCCGACCCGCCGCCGCCCGCAGCGCCGCTCGTGCAACCGGCCGAACAAGCTGGCACGCCGAAGCCCGAAGCGCCGAAGCCAGCTGAGCCGGCGGAGGCGGTTCGGCCTGACGAGCCGCGCCACGAGACTGCAGCGAGCCTCGTGGCACGCCTCGAGTGGCGTTGGCCCAAATTCACGCCTTACCAGTTCGGGGTTTCGTTGGGCATGGCTGGACTCGCCATGGGCTCGCTCGCCATTCCCGGGCAAACCACGTGGGGCACTGGCGGCACGACCAACGACTTCGACCGCGCCGCGCGCACTGCGCTGCGGCTCACCGACCAGGAGGCGTCGCTCTATGCACGTGACGCGAGCGACGTCGGCCTCGTCCTTTTGATCAACGCTCGATTCGTCGACTCGCTGTTCGTCACCTGGTGGTACCACGACAAGGGCTCGACAGCGCTGCAGATGGCGCTCATCGACGCCCAGACCGTTGCGTTTTCCGCCGGCATTCAGAGCTTCACCGCCGCCATCGTCGGTCGCGAGCGGCCCTATGTCAGCGCCATCTGTGAAGAGTCACCCGAGAAAGAAAGCGGCGCCTGTTTGAGCAACAATCGCACGCGCAGTTTTTTCAGCGGGCACTCGACGTTGGCGTTCACGCTCGCCGCGCTCACCTGTGCGCATCACATCAATCTGCCGCTCTACGGCGGCGGGCCCGCAGAAGCCGTTCCATGTGCTGCGACGCTGGCGGTCGCGGGTGGCGTGGCGCTGCTCCGTGTCGTTGCCGACCAGCACTACGCAACCGACGTCATGGCAGGAGCCGCGCTGGGCACGGCCGTCGGGTTCGCGGTCCCGTATCTCTTCCATTACGGCTGGCCGCTTGCGGCGGAGAAGACGCCGACACTCAAGGCCGCCGGCATCGAGTCCATCAATCTGGTTCCGACCCCCTCCGGCATTTCGATCGGCGGTCTGTTCTGATGCGTTCGCTCGCAGGTTTCGCGGCCGCGTTGGCGCTCTCCATGTCGAACGTCGCTCTGGCGCAAGACGTCGGCAACGCTGGCGCAGTCAGCCCACCCTCGGCAGGGCGCGCCGACATCGGCGCTGGCAGGCCGTATTGGGGCGCCGGCCCCGTTCGCTGGTTCGCTGCGGGCACGTTCGAGTCGGCCGGTATCGGCATCCGGACCGGGCTCGACCTCGGCTATGGGCGCCCGCACCACCAATGGGCAGGGCTCGCGGTTGAGAGCGGCCTCTCCCTGAACAACCTGACATTTGGTGCTTACGCCAGAGCACAACTGCCTTGGGGGAGCATTCGCTTCGGGCCGCGCCTCGTTTCCAGTTTGAACCAAAAACTGATCCCCGAGGTCGACATCGTCACGAAGCCTTTGCTCGAGGTCGATGCAGGCATTCGGTCGAAATATTTGGCCCTGGACGGCGAGGTGAACGTCAACATCCCACTGCCGTATGGCTCGCTCGGCTTGCTCGCCAACGCATACGGGGTGTTCGGCGTCCCGGATGGCTACTTCGTGTACGAGGACGCGCTCCGCACGGTGCTTCAGCCGCCCTTCGTCGGCCGCGGCCGCGTCAGCTATCTAGCTGGCATCGGCAAGCCCGCATTTCTCACCAAGGAACACATCGCCAAGGGCGCG
>Ga0209181_10005438_pt1 | contig 18344 bp, 14 predicted proteins | sample MAT05_FD_187208 | JGI IMG/M metagenome (GOLD analysis project Ga0209181, IMG submission 187208) | Freshwater microbial communities from Lake Fryxell liftoff mats and glacier meltwater in Antarctica - MAT-05 (SPAdes) (version 2) | ecosystem: Environmental > Aquatic > Freshwater > Ice > Liftoff...
TTTTTCCCCATGTCCTACGTGTTCGGCGACATTCTCACCGAGGTCTATGGCTATGCGCGTACGCGCCGCGTGATTTGGGCCGGCTTTGGTGCGATGGCGTTCGCTGCGCTGATGGCATGGGTGGTGGTAGCGCTACCGCCGGCACCGGGCTGGCCCAACCAAGCCGCCTACGAAACCATCTTCGGGCAGACGCCTCGAATTGTATTCGCATCAATGCTTGCGTACGCCTGTGGTGAGTTTGTCAACTCGTTTGTGCTCGCAAAGATGAAGCTTGCGGACGGCGGCAAGCGCATGGGTTGGCGCTTCGTTGCATCGACCTTCTTCGGCCAGGGAATCGATTCACTGATCTTCTACCCGGTCGCCTTCTACGGCGTCTGGAGCAACGATCTGCTGCTGAAAGTGATGGCGGCACAGTGGCTCTTGAAGATACTGGTGGAAGTCGCGTTGCTCCCCATCACGATTCGCATCGTCACCGCCCTCAAACGTGCCGAGCATGAAGATTACTTTGACCGCGGCACCAACTTCACACCGTTCTCGCTCAAGACATGATTGATCTTGTTGGGTCAATCGCGGCGTTCCTGACAACCATTGCCTTTGTGCCGCAGGTGGTCAAAATATGGCGGACACGCAGTGCGGCAGACATCTCGCTGCCGATGTACGTCGTGTTCACGCTCGGCGTGGTCTTTTGGCTTGTCTACGGCATCTTGCTGGGCGCACTGCCGATCATCATCGCCAACTGTGTCACCTTGACCTTGGCATTGACGATCGTGGTGATGAAGCTTAGGTGGCCGTAGCAGTTCACGGAAAATTTGAATATGCGTGACCATTTTTTTCAAACGCACTGCGCGAACTCTTCGGCCGCTTGCGGGTCTACCGACCGGCGATCGTACTTTTGTGCGAAACCCGTTGCCTCCCTTGGCGCTACTGCTGGTTTCGAAGTCGGTCGACTTCGTGATGGCATCGGTGCACCTGACTAGCTTAAGACGAACTCCATGCGAACCACACTTCCACTTGCAGCATTCTTGTTGTCCCCGGTACTAATGTGCTGCGCCAGCGCAGCATTCGCCCAAGCCGAACCCGAAGTCGAAGGCAACAACCGGTCTCTCTGGGAAGCGGGTGTTGCCGGCATCGCGCTTGGTGGGCCAGCCTACCCGGGAGCTGCCGACAGCGTCAACCGCACGATTGTTGTTCCGTGGTTTATCTACCGAGGCCCGATTTTTCGCGCTGATGGCGGTACCCTCGGTGCACGCGTGATGAAAACCGAAACGCTGGAGTTCGATGTTGGATTTGCCGCCGCGTTGGGCGCATCGAGTGACGATGTGGCGATCCGGCGCGGGATGCCCGACCTTGGCTTTCAATTCGAGTTCGGTCCGCGCGCAAGGATCAATCTTGCGCGGCCGACCGCCGACTCGGCTTTCCGCCTAGATCTACCATTGCGCGGCGTGTTCGAAGCCAAGGGCGGAATTAAAGCGCGGGGCGTTTCGTTTGAGCCGCGCTTGTCCTACGCAGACCGCGACATCGGCGGCGGCTTTGGCCTGACGACGACCGCTGGTGCGGTGTTTGGTGATCGCAAATACACGGAATTCCTCTACGGCGTCCCAAATGCCTTCGCAAACCCAAGCCGACGTGCCTATCAAGCCAAGGCGGGGCTCATTACCACTCGACTGCAGTTTGCCCTTTCCCGCCGAATCACCAAGGATGTCGTGGTGTTTGGCTACACGAGACACGACTTTTCCGGCAACAGCGCCAACAAGGACAGTCCGCTACATTTGAAGAATGGCGGCACGTCGTTCGGTATCGGTGCAACCTGGACGCTCGGCAAATCCAGCGAGAAGGGCGCGCCGTAGCGTCGAGACGCTGCGCCGCGCAAAAAATTGCGCGGCCGGCAGAAAGCGCGGCTGGTAAAAAGAAAAACGGCCCGCGATTTCTCGTGAGCCGTTTGAATTTTGGTAGGGCGTGGCAGATTCGAACTGCCGACCAACGGATTAAAAGTCCGCTGCTCTACCGGCTGAGCTAACGCCCCAACATATCCCCCGGCAGTATTTGTTTTATTACCGTGGAAAGCCGGAAATTATAGCCGGATTCTGAGGCTCGGTCAAACCTGCGTCATCGCGCGAACTTGGTTTTCAGCATTTCAAAGCAGGCGCGCAGACTTTGCGCTTCGCCGCCGTCTGGTCTGCCCGGGCGGGACTTGAGGTTCCAAGAAAACGTATCGATATGGATCCACGCCTGCCCCTGCGGGATGAACCGCTCGAGGAACAGTGCTGCGGTCACCGCCCCGGCTTGCGGGCCGCCCGTGTTGACGATGTCACCAATGCTGCTCTTGATCATGTCGTGGTAAGGCTGCCATAGCGGCATGCGCCAGATCGGGTCTTGCGCGGCGGTTGCCGCCGCCGCTAGCGCATCAAACCAAGCGTCGTCGTTGGCGAAGGTGGCGGGCAACTCGGGCCCCAGCGCAACACGTGCGGCACCGGTGAGGGTGGCGAAATCGATGATGAGTTCTGGTTTTGACTCGGCCGCCAGCCAGAGCGCATCAGACAACACCACGCGGCCCTCGGCATCCGTGTTGCCAATTTCGATCTTGAGCCCCGCGCGCGTGGACACGATCTCGCCGGGCCGGTAGGCATTGCCCGAAATGGCGTTTTCCACTGCGGGGATCAGCATGTGCAATGCAACGGGCAATCTGGCCTGCATGATCAGACGTGAGAGGGCGAGCGCGTGGGCGGCGCCGCCCATATCTTTCTTCATTTGACGCATACCGTCCGCGCCCTTGATGTTGAGGCCGCCGGTATCGAAACAAACACCTTTGCCGACCACGGCGATGCGCGGATGCGTTGGGTCACCCCATGTGACTTCAATCAGTCGAGGAGAGCGGTGACTCGCGCGGCCAACCGCGTGGATGGCTGGAAAATTTTCCGTGAGCAAATCGTCGCCGACGATTTCGCGAAATGTTCCGCCAAACTCCGTGGCAAGTTGTTGCGCCACCTGCGAAAGATGCTGCGGCCCCATGTCCTCGGTAGGCGTATTGACTAGGTCGCGGGTGAGGGCGATCGCGTCGAACATTTGCTGCGCGCGCGTCGTCTCTGCAGACGGCGTCATCGACAGGCGCGACATCGGCTTCGGCGACGACTTATAGCGGGAGAACTGGTAGGTGCCGAGCAGCCACGAAAGCGCACAGGCGTAATCGGCAACTGGTTGGGAGGTCGCCAACCGGTAGGTGCCCTGCGGCAGTGCTGAGGGCAAATGTGAGAGCGCGAAGATGTCGGTCGCTGACCTGACGCCGGCAACGATCGCCGCAATCTTGCCTGACGCGTCGGGCACCACTGCGAAGGTGTGGTGTGCGCCGGTGAAGCGGTTCGCCGTCAGCCAGTTGCGAGTGGGCTCATCCGCATTTTGCAGAAACGCAGCAATTTCCGAGGCGGTGACGGTATAGAGCGGGGTTGCGTTGACACTATCTTCGAGGAGCAGCATGGCGTCGTAATTTTCCGGAACAGGGACTAGCAGCTTGTTGAAATTGGTAATGCTAAATCCGGGTGAACTTATTGCGTGGCATTTCCCCCTTTAGAAAAGGGCCTGTCATGAGATTGTCGAAGGGGGGACCAAGGGAATTTGCCGACGAGGTCTAAACGCAAACGCTTAAAATCCCCCTCGATCCGCCTTTTCCAAAGGGGGAAGTGGGACACTGAAATCTGCTGCCAAACGAATATCGTGGATTTCAACAAACTGCTAGTAGAAGATACCAACCAGCGCGCCGCACGACAGTGTGGCGAGAGTCCCCGACACAAGGCATTTATAGCCCAGATTAATGATCTCTGGGCGGCGCTCGGGACACATGGTGCCCATGCCGCCGATCATGATGCCGAGTGACGCAAAGTTGGCAAATCCGCACAACGAATAGGTCATCATGACCCGGCTGCGTTCAGACAACTCGGTGGGCGACAACTTCACCATGTCGAGATAGGCGATGAATTCATTCAGTACCGTCTTGGTGCCCATCAAGGCACCCGCCGTCTGTGATTCTGCCCATGGGATGCCGGTGAGCCATACGATCGGTGCCATGACGGAGCCAAAGATACCTTGCAAGGTGATCGGCTTGCCGCCCAGATCAGGCAGAAATGCAAACAGCTGATTGATGATTGCGATGAGAGCGGTGAGCACCAGCAGCATGGCGACGATGTTGATGAATATTGCCACGCCTTCGACAGTGCCTTGCGTCACCGCGTCCATCGTCGACTGCACGGGCGCGCCGGTGGCGATCATGCCGTCCGTGACTGGCCCCTCGTGCGGCACCATTAGCGCCGAGAACGCAATCGCGGCCGGCGCGGAAATGAATGACACGATGAGGATGTGGCCGATCGCGTCTGGCACAACCGGCTTGAGGATGATCCCGTAGAGCACCATCACCGTGCCGGCAATACCTGCCATGCCTGCCGTCATGGTGATGAACAATTCACCGCGTGTCAGTTTGGCGATGTAGGGCTTGATGAACAAGGGGGCCTCGACGGTCCCCAGAAAAATGTTTGCGGCGGTGGATACGCCGATCGCGCCGCCGACGCCGATGGTTTTCTTGAGTACCCAAGAAAAAAGATTGACGATAAACGGCAGGATCTTCCAGTAGAACAGGATCGATGAAAGCGCCGACACGACAATGACCAGTGGCAGCGCCTGAGTGGCGAGGATGAATGGACTTTTGCCGTCCTCAACCTTGTATGGCAGCTCCCCGCCGCCGATGTAGCCAAACACAAATTTGGTGCCCTCGCGGGTCGCATCCGCAACGCCATTCAAGGTGTCGTTGAGAATGGCGGCGACTTCCTTGAAATACGGAAACTTGAACAACAGAACAAACAGGATGACTTGCAAAATGATCGCGCCGATGACTGTCCGCCACTGGATGACCCCGCGCTTTTCTGAGATGGCCCACGCGAAGGCATAGAGAACAAAAAAGCCCAGCAGGCTTTGCAAGATCAGCATGGTGCGCGTCCCTGTTTGGATGAGGTGATCGTTAAGCGTCGCGGACGACGGCTCAATCGGAATAGATAATACTAGTAGTAGAGTCGGTTTTTCTGCCCAATCTTTTCAAGACGCCTGTATGCCTGACAATTACGTATTGCCCCGGTCCACAACTCTTCGTGCGCGGGCCCAATCGAGTGCCCGCCGCATGATTGCGGTTGGTTCGGCCGTCATTTTCGCTGGGCTGACGGGCGGTTGCGCGACGCTTCGGGAGCAGCCGGCGGCCGCTGCCCGCCCCGCGACCGTCGAGGTGAAACTGATCGCCTTCAACGACTTCCACGGGAATCTGCGGATACCGGGGCTGCGCGTGCCGATCGCCGATCCCGCACAGGCCACAGGTATACGTTTTGAACAGGCCGGCGGGGTTGAGCAGTTTGCGGCGATCGTTGCGCAACTGAAGGCTAGAAATCCGAACAACGTCGTCGTGTCCGCCGGCGATTTGGTCGGTGCCACACCCTTGATGTCGGCCTTGTTCAAAGACGAGCCGACCATCGAGGCCATGAATCTTATCGGGCTCGATTTTCATGCGGTAGGTAACCATGAGTTCGACTATGGCGTGGCGCATCTGAAACGCCTTCAGGCTGGCGGCTGCGAACTTAACAAGCAATCAGGACAGCCGGATTGCCAGGGGAGAGCAGCATACGCAGGCGCGAACTTCGGCTTCTTGGCCGCTAACGTGATGGTGGCTGGTAGCGACGCGACCCTCTTTCCGGCGTACGGTATCAAAGACTTCGAAGGTATCAAGGTTGGCTTTATCGGCCTGACACTCAAGGGCACTGCGGCTCTGGTGCGACCAAGCGGCACAACGGGGCTCACATTTCGGGATGAAGTTGAGACCGTTAATCGCCTTGTGCCAACGCTGCAAGCAGCCGGCGTGCAGGCCATTGTGGTGGTCGTGCACGAGGGCGGTGAGCAATCCGGTGGCATCAATGAGTGCACGGACTTCAAGGGGGCCGCACGCAACATCGCCGAACGCATCAGCCCGGAGGTCGGCGTCGTCATCACCGGCCATACTCATCGATTCTATGTGTGCGAGGTGGCGGGCAAGCTGGTGACCAGTGCCGGGAGTTACGGTACCTTAGTGACCGAGATTGACCTCACGCTTGATCGTGCGAGCGGTCGTATTGCGCAGAAAACTGCCCGCAATCTGGTGGTCAAGCCGGATGGCCCAAAGGACGCGCGCCTCACCGCACTGGTTGAACGCTATGCGGCCTTGACTGAGCCGCTCGAAAAGCGCGTGGTGGCGATCGTCAAGCAGGAGATTAACGCAGTCGCCAACCCCGCCGGCGAGTCTACGCTCGGCAACCTGATTGCCGACGCCCACTTGTTTGCGACGGCGAGTCCTGACCGCGGTGGCGCTGTGATGGCCTTCAACAACCGCGGCAGTTTGCGCGCGCCGATCATTCCCGATCCCGCCGGTGGGGTTTCCTACGGTGCGCTTTTCAAGACGCAGCCCTTCCAAAATGACCTTGTCGTGATGAACCTGACGGGCACTCAGATCAAGCAAGTACTCGAGCAACAGTGGAATGAGGCGACGTCGTCCGTGCGCGGCCAGATACTCGGTGTGTCGCAAGGCTTTAGCTATGCGTGGGACGCTTCCAAACCTATTGGAGAGCGGGTCATCGCCGAATCCATGCGGCTCAATGGTGTTGCGATGCAGCCAACGCTGCAATATCGTGTCACCGCGAACAGTTTTGTGGCCGCCGGAAGCGAAGGCCTCACCACATTCCGGGATGGACGTGATCGGCAGGTAAGCGTACTTGACCTGGACGCGCTGGTCGAATTTCTGACGGTTAAGTCGCCGTATCAACCGCCAGCGGTCGGTAACCGAATCCGCAGAATCAACTAGTTTGTTGTTGCTTTGCAACACTTACGCCTGGCAACCACGAGCGTTTCTGCCGCGAAACCTCAAGCAGTTTCTCAACATCCGTGCCGAAGGCATTGTGTTGTAAACACAAGTCGCCAAGCCGTCCCATCGTGGCGAAGCCATTGATTCCGTTGGCGTCACGAATCCGTCATAATCTGCGGCTGTAATGGCCCGTGTTGTGCGCTGGTCCAAACGACCGAGGTGCATCTCCGATTTGTTTCGGCACTCGCCGAGCATTTCCGCCAGCTAAGAAGAGGGATTGTTGGCTTCGTGTTGTGTGATGACAACAATGACCTCATCCAGAATTTTGCAATTGTATCGACCGATATTTAACCAAACCTAGGTGACATTCATGAACAATCAAAAACGGCTGCGGCTGAGCAACATCGCCTTGTGCGTCGCGATCGCTGTGGGCAGCGCATCGGTATACGCGCAGAACACGACGTCGGCTCTTTCAGGACGTGTTTCGGCGACTGACGGTAAATTTGTTGCGGGTGCGCAGGTCAAGATTGTTCACGTTGAGTCGGGTTCGGTGACCAATGCCACCACCGATGCGGACGGTCGTTACGCGGCGCGCGGTCTTCGCGTTGGCGGCCCATACACGGTCACAATCACCAAGGACGGCGTGACTGAGAAACGCGAAAACGTATTTCTGATCCTTGCCGAGACCGCAACATTGGATGCCCGGCTGGGCGCGAAAACCGAAACGATCCAAGTCGCCGCTTCGGCCATTTCTGACGTATTCAGTAAGAGCTCGATGGGTGCGGGTACCAATATCGGTCGCGCAGAGCTCGATGCGTTTGGTTCGATCAACCGTAACCTTCAGGACTATGCGCGTACAGATCCGCGTTTGGCGCAGACGGATAAAGAGAGCGGCGCAATTTCGGCTGGGGGACAAAATAACCGTTATAACTCGATCACGATCGACGGCGTCAACATCAGCGACACGTTTGGGCTTGAGGCCAACAATTTACCCACTCGGAAACAGCCGATCTCGATTGACGCCATTCAATCGGTGCAGGTCAACGTTTCTAACTATGACGTCACCCAGAAGGGCTACACCGGCGCCAACTTCAACGCGGTGACGAAGTCGGGCACCAATGATTTTAGAGGCAGCGTCTATAAGGTCTATCGCGACCAGAAACTGGTGGGTGATCGTTACAGCCGCGCGACCGGAGTTTATACACCAGCCGCGCCGTTTTCGGAAGACACCAAGGGCATCACGTTCGGCGGCCCGATCATCAAAGACAAGTTGTTCTTTTTCGTCGCCTACGAAGAGCTGGCCAGCACACGCGGCTCGCCAGATTTCAGCGCGATTGGCGGCAACTCAGGGGTCACCGTCGGCGTCACGCCCTCGGCAATTGCGGCAGCGCAGTCAATTGCATCGACAACGTATCGCTTCGACATCGGCAGTCCAGACATCGCGTCTGGTCAGCTAGCTGTTAAGGATTTGACGGCAAAACTCGACTGGAACATCAGTGATCGGCATCGCGCCAACATTCGTTACAACAAGACCGAGCAATCGGAGCCGATTTATCCGAACTTCTCGGCGACCCAGATCGCGTTGAGCTCAAATCTCTTTGCCACAACCAAGACCATTGAGACGGCGGTCGCCCAAGTGTTCTCTGACTGGACCGACAACTTCTCGACCGAATTGAAAGTCTCCAAGCGCGACTACGACCAAGTGCATAAAACCCCTGTGCGCTCACCGCAGGTTCAGTTGAACTTCCCCGGCGCGTTGCCTGCGGGTGTTGTTGCCGCAGCGGCTACACGATCGTTCGTGTTTGGTACTGAGCAAAGCCGTCAGTTCAACTTCCTCGGTACTAAGACAACCGACGCTTACGCCGGTGGTACCTGGTTCTTGAAGGAACACGAGGTCAAGTTTGGTGCCGACTACAGCTTGAACAAGATTGCCAACGCGTTCTCAAACAACGTCTTTGGCAACTATAACTTCACGTGTACCAACAGCACCGCGACTTACACGTACACCTTTGGCGCAATCAATTGTGCCACGGCAACGGCGGCACAAGTCGAGGCGGCCACGCTTGAGAACTTCCGTATTGGTCGTCCTTCGTCCTATCAGGTACAGGTCGCCGTTCCCGGCCGCGCCCTCAGCGACGCGGTCGGGAAGTGGCAGCTCGCCAACTTCGGTTACTTCGTGCAAGACACTTGGACCGTAAACAAGAACTTATCGGTCATGCTGGGCGCGCGTATCGATGTGCCAAAGACGAGCGACAAGCCACTTGCAAATGCTGCAGCGGCTGCAGCTTTGGTGCCCGGCTCGGGGTTGACCCGAAACTCCGGTGGCTTCGGTCGTGACAACACCACCACGATTGACGGCGTTAGCCTGTTTCAGCCGCGGGTTGGATTTAACTATACGTTCGAGAGCAAACGCCCAATGCAGTTGCGTGGCGGCTTCGGCTTGTTCCAAGGTGCTGCCGCGAGCGTTTGGCTAACTAACCCGTACCAAAATCCGGGCGTGATAACTCGCATTATCGGTTGTGGTACGGGTGCGTTCGCCGCGTGTCCCCCCGTGGGCGGTACCTTCAGTGCAAATCCGGATGCACAGCCTCTGCTCCCTGGTACGCCGCCCGCGGCGAACGTCGACTATATCGACAAAGATCTCGGTCAACCGTCGGTTTGGAAAGCGAACTTGGCGTTCGAACACCAGTTGCCGTGGTGGGGCATGGTCGCGAGCGCGGAGCTTCTGTACACCAAAACCAATACCGGCATTTACTACCAGCACTTGAACCTTGGTGGCTCGACCCGCGCGGGCCCCGACGGTCGCCAGATGTTCTGGGTTGACCAAGGCTACAACCCGGCTTGCTGGACGGCGCTCGGCAGCCTAGTGACGACGGGCGCCTGTATAGGGAATCGCGCACGGTCGCTCAGCAACCCTAACTTCGCCAACGTTTTGCTCGCGGCGAAGACTAAAGAAGGCGGCGGCAGCCAAGCGACCCTTCAGTTGAGCCGTCCGATGATGCAGGGCTGGAGCTGGTCGCTTGCTTACACGTACACGACGGCGAAGGAAGTTAGCGGGTTGACCTCATCTATCGCCAACTCGAATTGGCTTGCTCGCGCGGTCTTTAACCCTAACGAAAATACGGCGTCTAACTCCAACTACTTGATCAAAGATCGCGTCAACGCATCGTTGATGTGGGAACGCGCGTTTATTGGCAAGTACAAAACGCGCGTTGGCTTCTTTGCAGAAGGTCGAAGTGGTAAGCCGTATAGCTGGATTTACGCGAATGACCAAAACGGCGACGGTCAGTCTGGTAACGACTTGATGTATATCCCAAAAGGCCCGGGCTCAGGCGAAGTCGTGTTCTTGGGCGACACCGCGTCTAGTCGCACCAACGAGGATGCGTTTTGGGGCATCGTCAATGCGACTGGTATCAACACGCGCGGCGGTGTTGTCAAGCGTAATGACACCTTCAACCCTTGGACCAATACGCTCGATATGCGCGTCACCCAAGAGCTACCCGGCTTCGTCAAGGAACACAAGTCAGTGATTTCGCTTGATATATTCAACGTGGCGAACTTGCTCAACAAGAAGTGGGGCCGCATCGACGAAATCAGATTCCCATCGACACGTAGCTTCGTCAACTATGTGGGCATCGATCCTCAGGGACGTTACGTTTACGCCCTGCGTAACGGGGGCGTCACCGACTTCGAGACCCGTCAGGCGCGTTTTGAGTCGCAGTGGCAGGCTCAGGTGACGTTCCGCTACGAGTTTTAAGCAAGAAGTATCAAAAAGAAGCGGCCGGATTTCCGGCCGTTTTTTTTTGCCCATCAGCCTCCCGCGTCTGATTGACGCATCTCCCTATTGGGGCTTTAGTGCCGAGCCCCACGTATAATTCTCCTGTGAAACAACTTGTACTCGAAATCTCGCCGCCGCCTGCTCCTACGTTCGCCAATTTTGTGGCTGGGCGCAACGTTGAAGCGGTGCACGCTGTGAAAACGGCAGCCATGGGTGGCCACGGGCCGACCACTAAAGTGCTCTATGTTTGGGGGGTAGCAGGTGCCGGCAAATCGCATCTGCTATCGTCGTTCAGGACGGAGAGGGCTTCTGCCACGCACACAGCCGGCGGGGATGACTTGCATGTGGTGATGGACGATGTCGAGCGGCTGGGCGACGCGCAGCAGGTGGCGTTGTTTGATGCCATCAACCAGCGGGCGCTTGACCCGCAGGCAATGGTCCTAGTATCGGGAAGTTTGGCCCCGCGCGACCTGCCGGTGCGCCCGGAATTGAGCAGCCGCCTCGGTAGCGGGCTGGTGTTTTGTCTGCAGCCGCTGACCGACGACGAGAAAATGGCTGCGCTGCGTGCCCATGCAGCCTCGCGCGGCTTTGGTCTGCGTGATGACGTCGTCGCCTACTTGTTGCGGCATGGGCGGCGCGATATGGCATCGTTGATCGGCACTCTCGATGTACTTGACCGCCTTTCGCTTGAGACTGGCCGTGAAATTACGCTGCCCATGCTCAGGCAGATGGAACAACCAGAGCTTGAGTTCGGGAGCGGTCATTGAAGTCGCTTGCCCTGTTCGATCTCGACTACACGCTGCTTAGCGGCGATAGCGACTATGCGTGGGGACAGTTTCTGGCCGAGCAGGGATTGGTCGATTCTGTCGAGCACGCGCGAAAGAACGATGAGTATTGGGCGCAATACAAAGCTGGTACGCTCGATATCAATGCTTACCTGCGCTTTGCATTGACCGCCATTGCCGGCAAGACGGACGCGGAATTGGCACCGATGCACGAACGCTATATGCGCGACAAGATCGAGCCGATGATCAGTGGGGGGGCGATGGCCTTGATCCAAAAACACGCAGGTGATCTTTGCGCAATTGTCACCGCCACCAACGCGTTTGTCACGCGTCCGATCGCCAGGCGCTTTGGTGTCGACACCTTGATTGCCTGTGAAGTCGAAGTCATCGACGGACGTTACACCGGCGCGCCGACCGGGCTGCCGTCGTTTCGTGAGGGCAAAATCATCCGCGTCGAGCGTTGGCTGGCCGATATGGGTAAGCGCATCGAAGATTTCGAAAACAGCTGGTTCTATAGCGACTCGCTTAATGACCTGCCCCTGCTTGAGCGAGTCAACAGGCCGGTGGCGGTAAATCCGGATCCTACGTTGCGGGTCATCGCTCAGAAGAATGGCTGGCCCGTAATGGATCTCATACCGCCTTCCTCATGATCAAACGATTCATCGATAAAGTATTCAACCGCAAGAGCGGGCGCAAGAGTGATGCCGGCGTTGGCGAGCCGCTCCGCTTCAGTCGCAAACAGCACGGCATTGATCGGTCCGAGTTGTCCGATGCGGCAATCCGAACCTGCGAGCAGTTGCAGCAGGCTGGCTACTTGGCCTTCGTCGTCGGCGGTGCGGTGCGTGATCTGCTGCTGCGTCGCCACCCGAAAGACTTCGACGTCGCGACCGACGCAACGCCTGAACAGGTGCGCAGTGTGTTTCGACGCTCACGAATTATTGGTCGCCGGTTTCGCTTGGTGCACGTCATGTTTGGTCAGGAAACGATCGAGGTCTCGACGTTTCGTTCGGCGCATGTGGCGAGCAGTGACGAAGAGAGCGCCAACACCGACGAGCACGGTCGCCTGTTACGCGACAACGTTTATGGATCGCAAGCAGACGATGCGATCCGTCGTGACTTCACCATGAACGCGCTGTTCTACGATCCGGCGGCTGAAGAGATTTGGGACTACACGAACGGCGTGCACGACATCGAGAAGAAACGTGTTGTGATGATTGGTGACGCGGAAGCGCGCTATCGTGAAGACCCGGTTCGCATGCTGCGCGCGGCGAGGTTGGCCGGCAAGCTGGGATTCACAATTGAACCGGCAACGGAAGCCCCGATCGCGACGCTCAAGCCACTGCTGGCGAATGTGCCGGAAGCGCGGTTGTTTGACGAGATGCAAAAGCTGCTGTTTTCAGGACATGCCCTGGCATGTATTGAGAAGTTGCGCACGCTTGGCTTGCATACCCTGCTGTTACCGTCACTTGAAGATATTCTGAGCGCACCGGAGAGCCGCGCGTTCGCCACCCTCGCCCTCACGCGGACCGACGAACGGATCAACGATGATCGCGGTGTTTCGCCGGCCTTCCTGTTTGCGGCGTTGTTCTGGTTTCCGATGCGCGCGCGTTGCAAAGTGCTCGAAGCAAAAGGTGAGCGTCCGCTGGCGGCGCTGCATCAAGCGATGGACGATGTTCTGGACACGCAGCGTAAGTCGCTTGCCATCCCGAGGCGGTTTGACGGCAACATCAAAGAATTATGGTTGGCGCAACCACGTTTCGCGTTTCAGTCGCGCGGCAAGGCGATGCGCTTACTCACGCATCCGCGTTTTCGCGCCTGCTACGATTTCTACATGTTGCGCGCCGAGGCGGGCGATGCGTCGATGGAGATTGCCAAGTGGTGGGAAACATTTCAGTTTGCTGACGACGACGTTCGCGAAACAATGCTGTTGCCGGATGAGGGGCCGAAGAAGAAACGGCGTCGCCGGAAAAAATCCACCGCTGGAAGTGAATCGGGCGCGGAGGCGGGGGCACAACAAGAGGGCGAGCCGTGACAGTGCCTGCCGAAGACTTGAGTACTCTTCACTCACGTGTGATGATCGGTCTTGGCAGCAACATGAGTGAGCCGATCCGGCAGATTCGTACGGCACTTCGTGAGATCGACGAGCTAGCCGGATGTTCGCTGATGCGAGTGTCGTCGCTGTACGAGTCGGCACCCATCGGCGGCGTGGCGCAGCCGCCATTCGTGAACGCGGTGGCCGAAATTGAGACGACGTTGTCGCCACAGGTGCTGATGGCCAGGCTACTGGACATCGAGCGCTTGCATGATCGGGTTCGCACGGTGAAAAACGGCCCGAGAACGCTCGATCTTGATATTCTTGTCTTCAACGACTGGTGTCTGGATGAGGTAGAGGTGACGACGCCGCACCCGCGTGCCCATGAGCGCGCCTTCGTGCTGCTGCCGTTGCTGGAACTCGCACCAGAGTTGTATATTCCGGGCAAAGGTCTGGCGCGTGATTTCTTGCCGCAGGTTAGCGGTCAGTCGGTCAGAAAGATGATCGAAACGGAAGGTCGGCCGAAACCATGAAGCACCGCTACATCGTCGTGGAAGGCCCGATTGGGTGCGGCAAATCGACCCTCGCCAGACTGCTGGCTGAGCGGTTTGGCGCGGACCTGATGCTTGAGGATCCGGGTGCCAATCCATTCCTGCCGCAGTTTTACCGCGATATGAAGCGCTATGCGCTAGCCACCCAGATGTTCTTTCTCTTCCAGCGCGTGAATCAACTTTCGGCGATTCGGCAGCCGGATTTGTTCGACCGCAAGTCTGTCGCCGACTACATGTTGGCCAAAGACACGCTGTTCGCCAAGCTGACGCTGGATGACAACGAGTTTGCGCTCTACTCCCAGTTGTACAACCATCTCAAGCCGCAGGCGCCGACGCCGGATTTGGTCATCTATTTGCAGGCCTCGGTCGACCAACTGATGCATCGAATCGAGCGCCGCGGAAGACCAATGGAGCGCGCAGTGTCGGAGGACTATCTGCTCAAACTGTCGGATGCCTACACCCGCTATTTCTATGACTATGCGGAGTCACCGCTGTTGATCGTCAATAGCGATCGTTTTAACTTTGTCGACAACGCCCAACACCTTGACCTGCTGGTCAGGCGCATCGAGACTCTGCGCGGCGGCAAAGAATACATGAGCGCTGCCTAAGCGATGGAGGTAATCAACACGGTTGGCGCGTTGCGTGAGCGCCTTGGGCAAAAGGGTGTCGTCGCGTTCATACCGACCATGGGCAATCTGCATGCCGGGCATGTCGACCTGGTGCGCGTCGCCCGAGCTTCGGGCGGTGCAGGGAGTTGCGTCGTGGTGTCGATCTTTGTCAATCGTCTGCAGTTCGGCCCCAACGAAGATTTCGACAAGTATCCGCGAACTTTCGAGCAAGATTGTGAGCGCTGTGCTGCTGCTGGCGTGGATATCGTATTCGCGCCCGACGAGTCTGAGTTGTACCCGGCTAAGCAGACCTACGTGGTCGAGCCGGACGACATCCAGCACCGGCTCGACGGAGAAGTTCGCCCCGGACATTTTCGCGGCGTCGCGACGGTTGTTCTGAAGCTATTTAATATCGTGCAGCCTAACTACGCGGTATTCGGAAAGAAGGACTACCAGCAATGTCGCGTACTTAGCAACATGGTGCAGCAACTCAATCTGCCGATCAAACTGGTGCTGGCAGACACGGTGCGCGCGGACGATGGCCTGGCGTTGTCATCACGCAATAGTTATCTGACCGCTGAAGAAAGGGTGGAGGCGCCACGGCTCTACACCTTGCTTCAACATGTGCGAGACGCGATGCAACAGCCCGCCGCGAACGTCGCGTCGCTCGAGACGACGACGATGACTACTCTGGCTGCGAATGGGTGGAAGCCAGACTATGTGGCGATTCGGCGGCGCGCAGACCTTGGCGTTCCAACAGCGGCGGATCGATCGTTGGTGGTGTTGGCCGCCGCCCGACTGGGCAAGGCGAGGCTGATCGACAACTTGGAAATTACGCTGTCTGAGGCCGTATAACAAATTATGAAACCCTATTGTTGACGGGAGGTTTCAGCACATTTTGCTCCAAAACGCCCGCCAATAGACGGGTTTGACGTTTGGGACGCTCCAAAAACTACTGTCATACCGGCGAAGGCCGGTATCCAAGTTATGTAATCCGTTGATACATCAGCGAAATTGGCCCCCGACTTCGACCGAAGGAAGTCCCTTCTGGGACGCCGGCGAGACAAAATTTAGAGGTTTGTAGAAATTCCTTTTTGTTCGCGTGGATCAGGCGGCGCGCAACGAGTCCACAATTTTCATTCGCGCCGCGCGCATGGCTGGCAGGAAGCCGCCAACGAAACCCATGAACATCGAGAACACCAGCGTCTGCACGACAATCTTTGGTGTCAGGGTGAATGAAAATGCCAGCTGAGAGAAGGATTGGAAGTTGAGTGTTGATATCGTGATGGCCTGCAAGAATGTGGCAAAGAAGAGACCGGCGATTCCACCAACCAATCCCAGTAGCAACGCCTCGCCAAGAAACGCGGCGAGGATCGATGGGCGACGAAAGCCTAGCGCGCGCAACGTGCCGATTTCAGACGTACGCATGGCGACCGATGCATACATTGTGATCGCCGCACCGATGATCGCGCCGATCGAAAATATCACCGTCAACACGTTTCCCAAAATGGTGATGAACAGGGACAACGCGCGCGACTGATCCTCATAAAAAATCTGCTCACGCTTGGCGTCGATGGTTAGGCGAACTTCGGCTGCAATCGCCTTCAACAGCGCGTCAAAACTGTCGGTTTGCGCAAGTTGTAGTAGCACCGAAGAATAGTTCTGACGGCGAAACGCTTGCATCAACTGTTCGACATCCCCCCATGCTTCAGAGTCGAATGCGCTGCCGCCGCCGTCGAAGATGCCGACGATAACCCAATCGCGCTGCGCAAATCGCAACGATTGACCGATTTCGGCGCCGATGAATTCACGGCTGATATTGCGTCCGACCACCAGTTCGGATGAGCCGGGACGAAACATGCGGCCTTCGATCAGTTTGACTTGCGGTCGCAAGGCGATACCCATCGGCGAGACGCCGCGCGTGACCACGTTGGAGCCTCTGTCCTGCCCGGCCTTGACCAGCGAAATCAGAACCAATGATTCTTTCGACACCATCGGGTCGCCGTTCTTGCTGCGCGCGACTTGCGGCATCGCTTCCAGCAGACCCGCCTGATCGCGGGTGACGCCACTTTGGATCTCGGTCTCCGATCCGGTGCGAATGGCCAGCACGTTGTCCAGGCTGCCCGTGCCAACCATCGTTTTCTTGAGTCCGGCATCGAGCATCAACACGGCGGCAAAGACAAACACCACCAGACCCATGCCGGCCGCTGTCAGCAATGTTGTCAGCTTGCGGGTCCAGAGGTTGCGGAAAATGTAGGAGACGGGAATTTTCATGGGACGCGATATGGCTATCCAACGTGTCGCAAGCCGTCAACAATCTTGACGCGCGCACTGCGCCATCCGGGCACCAGCGCCGCGACCACGCCGACGACCACCGCACAGGCAATTTGCATCCAGACCGTGCTCGCAGAGACCGCGAAGGACGCGAAAGCCGCTCCAGCAGGGGAGGCGGCAAAGCCTTGTGCCATCGGAAATGTCAGCAAGATGCCGACGACGGCGCCGAAGAGGGCTAGTACCATGGCCTCGCCAAAAATCAATGCCGCCACGTAAGCCGGTGAAAAGCCCAGCACCTTTAAGGTTGCGTACTCTGCGATGCGCTCGCGGGCAGTCATTGCCATGGTGTTGGCGACCACCGCCATGATGATAAAGATGACGACAAACGAGACGATTCGAATCGCCACCACAATTGCCTCTGATTGCGCCACGAACCCGAGTTGAAACGCTTTCTCTGTCTCGGTCAGCGTCTCGGCCAGCGAGTTGCGAAACTCGGCGTCGATGGTCTTGGAGATGTCTGCGGCCCGACTGGGATCGTTGACCAGAACATTGAACACGCCGATCTGGTCGCCGCGGCGCGGGAATTTCTTTTTCAACTCGTCGTTGATGAAATCAAAGCGCAGGAAGAATTGGCGCGTCAGCGTCGCTTCGTCGCGGCCGTCATAAATGGCGCGTACGTTGAATTGCCAGTTGCCGGAAAATATCGTGCCGCGGATCGGCACGACGTCGCCCACCTTCCAACCAAACTGGTCTGCGAGCTTACGACCCACCACCGCGCCCTGCCGGTCACGCTTGAATGCCAGCAACTCTTCGGGCTTGATCAGAAACTCCGGATAGAGGTCGAAGTAGTTTGTGTGGTCCACGGCAAACTGCGGGAAAAAATTGGACGGCTCCTTGTAGATGCCGCCGAACCACTGGGAATAGCTGACTGTCTTGACGCCCTCGATGGAACGCATCCGCTCCCGATAGTAGATCGGCATCGGGAACACCAACGAAATGGCGTTGCGTGTGATCAGACGTGCATTGGACGCGGAGTTGGCTCCCGCGAACCAGGCGTCAACGACGGTCTGCAAGAGTCCGAACGCAACGATGGCCACGACCAATCCGGTGACGGTGAGTGTGGTGCGCAGCTTTGCACGAAATACGTTTTTGAAAATCAGTTTCAGGTAATACATGGCTAAGACCGCGCCTGCCGCAGAAGTGTGGTGGGGTGGTCGGTTTCGTGGCGGGTCACACTACTTCTCCCAGCAACTCGCCTTTTTCAAGGTGCACCACGCGTCTTGCGGCCTCGGCGGCGTGCCCGTCATGCGTCACCATGATGATGGTCTTACCGAGTTTTTCGTTCAAGTCCTTGAGCATATTGAGAACGTCGGTCGCCGACTGTTTGTCGAGGTCACCAGTGGGTTCGTCGCAAACCAGAATGGTCGGGTCGGTCACGACTGCACGGGCGATCGCGA
>Ga0209181_10005439_pt1 | contig 18342 bp, 10 predicted proteins | sample MAT05_FD_187208 | JGI IMG/M metagenome (GOLD analysis project Ga0209181, IMG submission 187208) | Freshwater microbial communities from Lake Fryxell liftoff mats and glacier meltwater in Antarctica - MAT-05 (SPAdes) (version 2) | ecosystem: Environmental > Aquatic > Freshwater > Ice > Liftoff...
TACTATTTAAAAATATTTTTTTCATACTTATTTATTTTTTGTAGAACATGAACAATCGGAAAAAAGCAATTGGCGATAATGCATCAAACTTTCAACCTTCAACTTTCAACCTTCAACTTTCAACCTTCAACTTTCAACCTTCAACTTTCAACTTTCAACTTTCAACTTTCAACCCTCAACCTTCAACCATTAATACTGGCTGCCAATTGAAACCAGTCTGTCTTCAATTCTATCCCATAAACTATTGCCATCATGGTGATCATCTTCGCAATAATTTCTTTCACGGAAAGAAGGAATGGCCGGGCCGGTTTTATCGCCGCCTTTTTTAGCACCAATCATTTTTTGAATCAGGCGGGTTCTTTCTTTTGTAATGTCTTCTCTTAACAGTTTGTCTTTTTCCCTGTCAAAATATACGATGCCATCCACGATTGTTTTTTCAGCCTTTGCATAAATGCTCAATGGATGATCGCTCCATAAAACCAGGTCTGCATCCTTTCCTACTTTTATGCTTCCGGTTCTGTTTGCTACGTGCAACATGGTAGCAGGATTGATGGTTACCATCTTCAATGCTTCCTGCTCATCCATATTGCCATATTTTACACTCTTGGCTGCTTCCTGGTTTAAGCGACGGGCCATTTCAGCATCATCACTATTAATCGCAACGTTTACGCCTACCTGTTGCATGATGTAAGGATTCTGCGGAATGGCGTCAATTACTTCTACTTTATAACCCCACCAATCACTGAATGTAGAAGCACTCGCTCCATGTGCCTTCATTTTATCGGCTACTTTATAGCCTTCCAAAATATGCGTGAAAGTATTTACCGTAAACTTAAATTTATCCGCCACTTTAATCAGTGCATTGATCTCGCTTTGAACATAGGAGTGACAAGTGATGAAGCGCTTCTTATTCAGAATTTCTGATAAGGTTTCCAGTTCAATATCCTTTCTTTTACCGGCACCAAGTTTTTGATATTCAACGGCCCTTGTAAATGCATCGGTCAATACTTCTTCCACGCCCATTCTTGTATCGGGAAAACGGGTGTTGCTTTGTGAAGAAGAGCGCTTTACATTTTCACCTAATGCAAATTTTATAAACGGATCCCAGTTCGCAAATTTCAATGCTTCTGCATTTGACCCCCAGCGGAGTTTTAATAACTGCGTTTGTCCACCAATGGTATTACAACTGCCGTGCAAAATATGACTGCTGGTAACACCGCCACTTAACTGGCGGTAGATGTCCACATCTTCCGGATCAATGATGTCAGCAATTCTTGTTTCGGCGGTTACGCTTTGAGAACATTCGTTGATACCGCCCGAGCCTGCAATATGTGAGTGTTCATCTATAATACCAGCAGACAAATGTTTGCCGGTGCCATCGATTATTTTAGCCGATGCATCAGATAAATTTTTACCAACCGCTGATATTTTACCATTCTTTACCAACACATCCGTGTTTATCAATTTGCCTTCTTTTTCACTAGTCCATACGGTGGCATTTTTTATTAAAACATTTTCCTGTTTTGGTAATTCCTTGTAACCGTATCCATTGAAGGGATAAGTAACCACGCCTTCAATTTTTGCAACGGCTTCGCCTCCTTTTCTTTTCATGGTATCAGCGGCCACCTTCATTTCGCCTGACTTTGTAACCGTCCAGCTTACCCATTTCCCATCGGCCATCTGCCCGGTTCCACTCCATTGATCTCCCGTCATTACGCCACTCAATCTTACCACCGAATTGGCATCTTTTTTCCAACTATAATTTAATTTTACCAACCTGTCATTCATCACCAAATCTGCTTTTACAGTATCCTTTGCAATCAATGAAGCAGTGGGTTTAGCGGCATCACCTTTTAGTTCCAACTGATAGGTTTCATTGTTGATCACCAGGTTATAAGTACCACGGCTATCTTTCCAGCCATCCTCCTTCACTACATATTTATTTCCCTGAACCCAGTTTTGATAGATCACTGTTTTCTCTGCGAAAACAGGTCCCGAACTGATTAAAAAATTAGCAATCTTTCCTGCTTCCAGACTACCTACCTCGTTGTACATATTCAATAGTGTAGCTGGTATTTTTGTCAACGCATCCATCGCTTTTTCTTCGCTCAGGCCCGCCTGTATTGCTTTGCGCAGATTGGCTAAAAAAGCACTGCTTTCTTTCAAGCCATTGGTTGTGATGGCAAAGGGAATATTTGCTTTTTCAAATGCAGAAGGGTTGATAGCAGCCATTTCCCAATGTTTTAAATCGGCGAGCGAAATAAATCTTGCATCCGTTGGATCTTCCACATCCATCGCCTGCGGAAAATTGATGGGAAGAATATACGTAGCATTGGTTGCCTTTATTTCAGCTATTCGCTGATATTCGTTGCCACTGCCTTTAATGATGAATTGCACGCCAAACTCGTCCCCAATTTTATCAGCCCTTAAATCACTCCATTTATCGCTGCTTTCAAATATTTGGGGCAACGATTGGTTATCCAGAAAAGCTTGTAATGAAAGATTCAATCCTTCATCGGCCGGCTTGGTTTTATACCATTGGGCATCCAGGTAATTCTGGCGTAACAATGTGATAGCCCCCATTAGCGAGGTTGGATAGTCCTGTGTGCTGCTACCTTTATCAAAAGAATAATTGGCAGAGGCTTTCGCCTTTAAAATTACTTGATTCTCCTTTTCATTGGCAAGGGTTACAACGGCTCCGGTACCTCTTGAAATACCATCCATCTGGTGCGTAAGCACAGTGCCCATTCCAATACCTCGCAGTTCCTTTGCTTTGGATTCGTTTACAACAAATAATTTTGAAATATCGGTTTCAGATTTGATGGCCTGGTTCCAGCCATAAGCACCTTTTGTATTGGACAACATTTGAGAGGAACGGCCAAAACCACCCGCCTCGCTCTTTACAGCCTGTGTGCCATAGTCTGAATAAATATCGATGAACGAGGGGTAAATATATTTCCCTTTACAATCTACCACCACCGCATCTTTTGGAATGGAAACAACAATGCCAACACTTACAATTTTTCCCTGGCGAATGACCAAGGATGCATTTTGTAAAGTAGTTTGTGCATCTTTAGTAATGGTGGCATTAATAAATGCGTAACAGCCTTCTCTCGGCGTAGCTACATCGTTAACAGGAAAAGTGGCTTGTGCATGCAGTTGTAAGGATGTTAAAAGCAATACAAAACTCACCAGCAGAATGGATGGTTTTCTCATCAATTAATTGTTTTGGTTAAATATTTGGAAACGATAAATATAATCAATCCATCATTACATCAATTACCGGCTATAATTTAAATTAGCTCAAGAACAAACGGATTTTTTGCCGGTCAGAATGACTTTTAAAACCAACCCTCAACTGCTATTCCTCTTTTACGTTACATGTATTTAAAATAAATATCTCCCCATTTAGAAGAAGCACTATTTATTTGAAAAGCTACCTGCATTTTTACGATCGCTAAACTGTAATTTTGTTCTTTTAAAAAATACATATGAATATTGCAGAGTATATTGATCATACTGTTTTAAAACCGACCACTACCATTGCAGATGTTGAAAAACTTTGCAGCGAAGCCTTACAATACCAATTTGCAGCAGTATGCGTGCCGCCGCTGTTTGTAAAAAAAGCAAAAGAATTGGTAGGTACTTCAACGGTAAAAGTGGCGACCGTTATTGGATTCCCTTTCGGTTATTCCGCCATTGAAGCAAAAGTGGCAGAGGTAGTTTTGGCTATCATTGATGGGGCAGATGAACTGGATGTTGTAATTAATATAAGTGCCATCAAAAATAATGACTGGCAATTTTTAGCCAATGAAATCAATGCTATTTTACCCATTGTAAAAAGCAAAAGCAAGCTGATTAAAATTATTATTGAGTCAGGAATATTGACCAATGAGGAGATTATAAAATGCTGCGATTTATATGGTGCTGCTGGTGTTGATTTCATGAAAACATCTACCGGCTATGCGGAGAAGGGTGCTACGCTTGAAGCGGTACAACTGATGCGGAAACACCTGGCAGATAGCATCCGTATTAAAGCCAGTGGTGGTATAAAAAACTATACTTTTGCCAAACAATTAATTGACGCAGGTGCTAACAGAATAGGTTGCAGCAGCAGTATTGCGATTGTAAATGAAGCGGTTCCCGAAAATTAAATGGAACAGTTTTTGCCAACAAAATACCATGAAAAAATTAATTATTATTGCTATACTTTTTTTAAAAGCAGGCGCAATACGGGCACAAATTGTTCCACCAAAAGACACGACTGCGCCTACTGGAAAAGTGACTGTTTTTAAAGACAGCCGCCTGGATATTCTGGCTAAAAAGGAAGCTGAATTTAATGAAGCGCTTGCGCTGGGCCCAAAATCTGCGAAAGGATACCGCCTGATGGTGCTGAGTACCAACGATCGTGCGAAGGCAATGAATTTAAGGGCAAGACTATTGCAACGTTTCCCGGAACAAAAGGTTTACATGAGTTTTCAGCCTCCTTATATTAAACTGAAGTTTGGTAATTTTTTAGAAAAGGAAGAAGCAGATCAATACAAAAACGATATCATCAACAATAAACTGGTAACCACCAATATCTATTTAGTGCCTGAAATAATTGAGGTAAAACCAGATAAAAATAAAGAGAAGGATATTTTATAACGTGAAGGGTGGCGAATAGTAACCCGATAGCTATCGGGTGGTGAATAAAATTTGCAGATGGCTTTCAGATTGCAAGACCTTCGTCTTTTAAAGTTATTTGGGAAGGCTGCTGAAGACCATTTTTCGAGGGATCAAAAAATTGAAGACCAAAATTTGAATACTGATTTTTGGTATAATTAGATTTCGTAGCTAACGAGGCAACAAGCAAACAATAATTATCAATTAATGATCAAGGACTATTGGAGTACTCTACAAATTTCACCACCCGATAGCTATCGGGTCACCATTCACCTTTCACTTTTCACTTTTAAACTGAACCCGTGAGCGAAACAATAGAAACGAAGATAAAAACGCTGGCAAAAAAATACTCCGAAGAAATGATTGGTGTTCGACGCCACCTGCATGCCAATCCGGAGTTGAGCTACCTGGAATTTGAAACCTCCAAATTTGTTCAGCAAAAATTAAGCGAACTACATATTCCATTTGAAATAAAAGCTACTACCGGAGTTGTTGGTTTAATTGAAGGTAAAAATCCCGGTAAAAGAGTTGTGGCCTTAAGGGCTGATATGGATGCGCTCCCCATTATTGAAGCAAATGACCTTCCTTATAAATCAACCATACCCGGCGTTATGCATGCCTGTGGGCACGATGTGCATACGAGTTGTTTACTCGGTGCTGCCAAAATTTTATGCGAGTTAAAAGAGGAATGGGAAGGTACCGTTAAACTAATTTTTCAACCGGGTGAAGAAAAAAATCCGGGCGGAGCCAGTTTGCTTATTAAGGAAGGCGTTCTAGAAAATCCTGCGCCGCAAAGTATTTTCGGTTTACATGTACACACGATACTGGATGTTGGTAAACTTAGTTTTCGTGGAGGAATGGTAATGGCCAGTGCCGACGAAATTTACATCACCATCAAAGGAAAGGGTGGCCATGCTGCTGCGCCGCAGTTTACGGCAGATACTATTTTAATCGCATCCAATTTAATTGTAAGTCTGCAACAAATCGTTAGCAGAAATAATAACCCGTTTAATCCGTCAGTACTAAGTATCACTTCTTTCCAGGGTGGCAATACGACCAACGTGATTCCATCAGAAGTTAAGCTGATGGGCACTTTCAGGGCAATGGATGAAGCATGGCGTTTTAAAGCACATGACCTGATCAAAAAAATGTCGACCGAATTGGTACACAGCATGGGTGCTGAAATTGATATAAGAATTGATGTGGGATATCCATTTGTGCTTAACAACGAATTATTAAGTGCAGCAGCAAGATCAAAAGCCGAATCTTATCTTGGAAAAGAAAATGTTTCCGAAACCGAATTAAGAATGGGGGCCGAAGATTTTGCTTTTTATTCTCATAAAATACCTGCCTGTTTTTTTAGACTGGGTACACGCAATGAAGCAAAGGGCATTACCATCGGTGGCCATACGCCTACTTTTGATGTGGATGAAAATGCCATCGAAATTGGTATGGGGATGATGGCATTGTTCGGTGCTACCAATGCACAATAAATTGCTTTTTTGAATATTGCCTTCCGAAAAACAAAAGTTTCGGAAGGCTTTTTGTTGACAGCTTTTTATGACCGGTGACCGGCTGTTCGGGCTAAAATTATTTGCTTCTTTTTACATCATTTCAAAGACTATTGTTTAACCTTCATTGTAAATCATTTAGTACCTTGCACCATCTTTTTAAAACGACTTGCCGTTTAAAACGAAAAAAATTACACATATAGATTACCTGATTTTAAAACATCATTTCCTTATTAAAACTAGATGCTTAACTACGCTATAATAAAATCTGATAGCAGCATTTCAGTTGAAGAGCGTGCCACAACCCTGCCTGGCTGCGAGAAGCAGACAGGGATGTTAAGTAAAGAAATTTTGATGGTTCAAAAAAATGCACCAACAAAATCCGAAGTTTTTCGGAATCTAAAAAACATCAGCCGGTTACAACAAACTTCATAGGAAATTAAAAACATGCCATGTCAAAAGAACTAAGTAAACAACAAGCTCTGGAGTATCACGCCAAAGGCAGACCCGGAAAAATTGAAGTAATTCCTACCAAAGAATCCAAAACACAAAGAGATCTTTCTTTAGCATATTCACCCGGCGTAGCGGTGCCTTGCCTTGAAATTGCGGCTAATCCCGAAGATGTTTATAAATACACTGCAAAGGGAAACCTGGTAGGTGTTATCAGCAATGGAACGGCTGTTTTAGGATTGGGCAATATTGGGCCCGAAGCCGGCAAACCAGTTATGGAAGGAAAAGCCGTACTATTTAAAATTTTTGCCGACATAGATGTATTTGATATTGAGATCAACGAAACGGATCCTGAAAAATTTGTGCAAATTGTAAAAGCATTGGAGCCAACATTTGGTGGTATCAACCTGGAGGATATTAAAGCTCCGGAATGTTTTTATATTGAGCAACGGTTAAAAGAGGAATTAAAAATACCGATCATGCATGATGACCAGCATGGTACAGCGATTATATCGGCAGCGGGTTTGCTAAATGCGCTTGAATTGCAGAAAAAGAAAATTGAGGAGGTACGCATTGTAGTGAGTGGTGCAGGTGCTGCAGCCGTAGCTTGTATGAAATTATACGAATCGCTGGGAGCAACCCATAGCAACTTTATGGTTTTTGACAGAAAGGGAATTTTATACAAAGGCAGGGAAGGTGTGGATGACCTGAAAAAAACTTTTTGTGTAGATGAAAAGTATAAGGAGTACGATCTGGCAAAGGCTTTGGAAGGTGCAGACGTATTTATAGGACTTAGTTCCGCCAATATTGTGAGTGCCGCAATGGTAAAAAGCATGGCCAAAAATCCCATTGTATTTGCACTGGCAAATCCTGACCCGGAGATAACATATAACCTCGCAACCTCCGTTCGCAAAGATCTGATTATGGCAACTGGCAGAAGTGATTATCCTAACCAGGTTAATAATGTACTCGGCTTCCCCTATATTTTTCGTGGAGCTTTGGACGTAAGGGCGACTGCCATCAATGAATCGATGAAGATGGCTGCAGTAAGGGCATTGGCCGCATTAACCAGGGAAACAGTTCCGGATATTGTAAACCTTGCTTACAACGAAAAAACAATAACATTTGGCCCCGATTACATTATTCCAAAAGCGTTGGACCCACGATTACTTTCTACAATAGCACCTGCCGTAGCAAAAGCTGCCATGGAAAGTGGGGTTGCTAAACATCCGATAACAGATTGGGAGGCCTACGAATTGGAATTGAATAAACGCCTTGGCATCGATAACCAATTGAGCCGGGTAATTGGCAACAAGGCAAGAAAAGATCCTAAGCGGGTAGTATTTGCAGATGCAGAGAATGTAAAAATTTTAAAAGTAGCCCAACTAACAGTAGAAGAAGGTGTCGGCTTTCCGATTTTGTTGGGAGATCCTAAAAAAATACTACGTTTAGCGGCTGAAAATAACATTGATATCAGCGATATGCCAATCATTGATCCAAAGGCAGATGATACAGAAGAATTGAGAAAGCAATTTGCAGATTCATTTTATGCACGGCGCCAGCGCAAAGGCATCAACCGCCACGAAGCGAATAAAATGATGAAGGACCGTAACTATTTTGGTTGCATGCTGGTAGAAAGTGGAGAAGCAGATTGTATGATCAGTGGCTTAACGAGAAATTACCCTGACACCATCCGACCCGCCATACAAACCATCGGAAGAGAGGAAGGGTTGAAGAAGATTGCAGGTATGTATATTTTGCTGACCAAACGTGGTCCGTTATTTCTAGCTGACACTACCATTAACTTTAATCCAAGTGCAGAAGAGTTGGCAGAAATTACATTATTAACGGCAAAGGAAGTAAAGCAATTTAATATTGTGCCACGCATTGCCATGCTATCCTATTCTAACTTTGGAAGCAGCGATTCGCCGGAGGCAAATCTTGTTAGAAAAGCAAGGGAAATAGTGAAGGAAAAAGACCCTACCTTAATTTGCGATGGTGAAGTACAAGGCATTCTGGCCTTTAACAAAGAAATTCTGAAAGACAACTATCCGTTTACAGAATTGTTAGACGGAGAAGTAAACACCCTAATCTTCCCGAATCTTGCAGCGGGTAACATTGCCTATAATTTGTTGCAGGAAGTGGGCGGTGCAGATTCTATCGGCCCCATTTTATTGGGCTTAAAAAAACCGGTTCACGTGTTGCAACTTGGAAGTTCAATCCGTTCTATCTTTAACATGGTACTGATTGCAGTGGTAGATGCGCAAATGAAAAGTGAAGCCGATACAAAGGAAGCGATTAGCAAGAGCAAGTGGTGGAGACAATTTCAAAGAACACCCAACGAATCTTAAAATATGATGGACAACAATGTTCGGGTAACGAAAAAGAAGATTTCATTTGAAGTAGGCAAGTCTTTCAGGAAATATTTAAAAAGATACGGAAGAGAAATGTCTCTGCCTGTTTCTTATGATACCCTCAAACATTTTAGTTTTAGCATACCAGTAATCGATAGTCATGGTAAAGACACGTTGTGGGAGTCTGTATTTTTTAATCCATCTCTTACAGATGAAATACACGCCTCGCTTAAGCGGATGTACTCGATTTTAAAATCAAGCGGTCATACCAAGGCGGAAGAACATTTATACATCGAACGGATTGACTATTGCCTTTTTGGAAACTCAAAACCATTCAGGATTAAAATAGTCAACAATTACAATGAAGTGTACGACTACTTTTATATTAAAGTAGCAGACTCTTCCCGCATATTTGGAATGGAGCTGGAGCATTTGCTATCGCCCAATTTTATGAACTTTTTAATTGATGGCAATACGCTGGTAGAAGAACATATTTCGGGAGTACCCGGCGATATGTTTATTACGCATTACCTGCAAAGGGCGGAGTTTAATCCAAAAAGAATTGCCAAAGAATTTGTAAAATTCAATGAGCGGTGTTTTGTGCGCTTGTTGGGCGATATGCGGAGCTACAATTTCATTTTCGACATAACCCAGGATTTTGATGATGTGCAGTTTAAGATACGTTCCATCGACTTTGACCAGCAGTCATACGAAGGCAGTAAGAACAATTACCTGCCGCAGTTTTTTAAAGAAAACTTTGTTTTTGTTGAACTGGTAAAAACCTATCTCAACACTGAGGTCATCAAACAATACCAGCAGGAAGAACGGTCGCAAATCATCCGTCGGATTAAATCAGAACGGCAACGGCTGCGTGATTTAAGGGTAGCCGCCGCAGATGAAAAGTTATCTACAGATGAAAAGATAAAACAACTGGCAGGTGAGTTATCTGAACACTACCAAAATAATCCTGCATTTCTAAAGTGTAGTACGATGCCCCAATTAATGTACCAGCACCTGAAGGAGTTGCTTATTTCGGATAGGAAATAATACTAAAAAGGCTAACCTCTTAAAAAAGGTGTAATCGTTTAAACATTAATATATACCTGTTTTTCAATTGGTCTCATAAATAATCAAACCTATTTTCTATCTTTTTTCAATAAATTTGACGCATGGAGTTTTTTACACATTTTGGCAGGTACCTTATTATGCTAAGGGGCATGTTTACCAAACCGGAGAATTATAAAATGTATTGGAAAGAATTTATGCACCAGTGTTCCGATATCGGCATCGGATCGTTGGGAATTGTTTCCATCATTTCTGTTTTTATTGGTGCCGTAAGTGCCGTTCAAACAGCCTACCAGTTAGTGAGTCCAATCATTCCTGCCGAAACCATTGCACAAATAGTAAGGGATACCGTAATTCTGGAGTTTGCGCCTACCCTGGTTTGTATCGTTTTGGCAGGTGTTATTGGAAGTAAAATCGCCAGCGAACTGGGCAATATGCGGGTAAGCGAACAAATAGATGCGTTGGAAATTATGGGCATCAATACAAAAGCTTATCTTATTTTACCGAAAATTGCGGCTGCTTTATTAACCATACCATTACTGGTAATAATATCCATGGTATTGGGTATTTGGGGCGGAAGGCTTGCTGGCGTTGCATCTGGTATATTGTCTGCCAGTACATTCGACAGAGGTTTATTAAAAGAATTCATACCCTACAACGTAATTTTCGCACTCATTAAATCATATACATTTGCGTTTATCATTAGCAGCATTCCCTCCTATTACGGATACTATGTAAAAGGAGGTGCCCTTGAAATTGGACGAAGCAGTACTAAAAGTGTGGTGGTAAGCTGTATCATGTTGTTGTTTGCTGATTACCTGCTAACTCAGATATTATTAACAAAGTAAATTCAGGAGACGAAGTATATGATTGAATTTAAGAATATCAAGAAAAGTTTTGATGACAAGGTTGTGTTGAATGATGTGAGTCATGTGATGCAAACGGGCATGTGCAACCTCATCATTGGCACGAGCGGAAGTGGTAAAACGGTTTTACAAAAATGCCTGGTGGGTTTATTTGAACCTGATAGCGGAGAAATTATTTATGATGACCGCAGTTTTACAGATATGTCAAATGAAGACCGGAAAGAGCTTCGTCAACAAATAGGCATGCTTTTCCAGGGATCTGCTTTATTTGATAGCATGACGGTGGAACAAAATGTAATGTTCCCGCTGGATATGTTTTCCGAACTGAGTCACAAAGAAAAACTAAAACGTGTAAACGAAGTTTTGGCAAGGGTGAATCTGGTAGATGCCAATAACAAATTTCCTGCAGAGATAAGCGGCGGCATGAAAAAAAGAGTGGGTATCGCAAGGGCGATTGTACTGAATCCAAAATATTTATTTTGCGATGAACCCAATTCTGGTCTGGATCCGCAAACAAGTATGGTGATAGATAAGCTCATTTACGACATCACCAAAGAGTTCAATATGACCACCGTAATCAATACCCATGACATGAACAGCGTAATGGAAATAGGTGAAAACATTTTGTACATGTACCAAGGCCAAAAGGAATGGAACGGCAACAATGAAGAAATTATCTTCTCAAAAAACGAACGCCTGAACGAATTTATTTTTGCCTCCAAATTTTTGCAGGATGCCAAAGACATGCGTATGCTGGAAGCAAAGGGCATCATTTCCGACGACCGTAATATGGAAGAGATGATGAATAATGGGGAGGAGATTGTCTAAAACTATTTATTTAAAAATTAAGAATCGGATAAATTTGAAAACTATTTTCCACCAGCAGTCCGTAAGTTTTTGCATTTGCTAATTTTCGAATTTGCTGATTACTATCCTATCTTTGCCAAAATTTTTCATTCTAATATAATTAATACCAATGTCAGTTCTCGTAAACAAAGACTCTAAAATTATTGTACAGGGTTTTACCGGTACAGAAGGAACGTTTCATGCTACCCAAATGATCGAATACGGAACCAAGGTAGTTGGTGGTGTTACTCCCGGTAAAGGAGGAACTACCCATTTGGAAAAACCAGTGTTTAATACTGTGGCGGATGCAGTAGAAGAAACCGGTGCGGATGTAAGTATCATATTTGTTCCCCCGGCATTTGCAGCCGATGCAATTATGGAAGCTGCAGATGCAGGAATCGCTTTGGTAGTATGTATTACAGAAGGTATTCCGGTACAAGATATGGTGAAGGTTAAAAACTATTTAGTTAGTAAAGATACCCGCCTGATCGGGCCAAATTGTCCAGGCATTATAACTGCTGATGAGTGTAAAGTGGGGATTATGCCCGGCTTTATTTTTGTAAAAGGTAGAATTGGCATTGTATCAAAAAGCGGTACACTTACTTATGAAGCTGCCGACCAGGTAGCAAAAGCCGGGTTAGGTATTTCAACCGCAATCGGAATTGGTGGCGATCCAATCATTGGTACTACAACAAAAGAAGCTGTTGAATTCTTTATGAATGATCCCGAAACCGATGCCATCGTAATGATTGGGGAAATTGGTGGCGGTATGGAAGCCGAAGCAGCCCATTACATTAAATCAACTGGCAATAAAAAGCCGGTAGTAGGGTTCATCGCCGGACAAACAGCGCCTCCCGGTCGTCGTATGGGACATGCCGGTGCCATTGTAGGTGGTGAAGATGATACAGCAGCCGCTAAGATGAAAATCATGGCTGAATGTGGCATTCACGTTGCTGCAAGTCCTGCTGATATTGGAAAGACAATGGCAGATGCATTGAAAAAATAATGCGTAAAAAATCATATTAAAATCCCTGGCAAACGCCGGGGGTTTTGTTTTTTGTAGGCACATGCCGCGGTCTGTGCCTACAAACTGCCTGCCTCTAGCCTTAAAATAAAAATCATTGTCCGGGCTACGCTCCATCCAGGTTAATGCAGCACCCTTGTTTACCTGAGCACTCAGGCCAGGTTATCTTTAGAGTATAACAATTGGCTAAGATTGAAAAATTCAAATTTGCTTTCGTCACTAAACCCTTCATGAAAATTCATTCGCCTGCAACCAAATGTTAAAATACCTTGTCAAAGGGAAAGTTTATCGGCCCAGTTTATGCAATGTCTTTATTTCATTCATCAATACCATTGGTATAATAACCGCAACGGCTATCATACTACTTCAACAAATTGTAACTTGTAACTAAAATCGGATCACTATGTTTTCAAAAAAAATTTCGCTGTTGTTATTCTTCATAATAACCCTACTCAATAAGCCGATGGCACAAATAAAAAACGAATATGTAGCTAACTGGAAAAAGGTAGAAGCCTTTGAAAAAAAGGGACTTACCAAGTCCGCATTGGCAGAAGTTTTAACTATCTACAAACTGGCATTAAAAGACAACAATGATGCACAGCAAATAAAAAGTTGCATGTTCCAAATTAAGTACCGCAATCTGGTGCAAGAAGATAGCCGGGAGAACAATATTTTTTTTGTAGATACTTTAATCGCAAAGGCAAAAGCCCCAGCAAAGAACATCCTGCAAAGCATGCAGGCCGAAATGTTTTGGCAATACCTGCAAAACAACCGATACAAGTTTTATGACCGAACCCAACTGACCGAAGAAAAAAGTAAAGACATCAGTACCTGGAGTCTGGATAAATTACATAGCACCATTACCATTCTATACCAAGCATCATTGGCCAATGAAAAGCTATTAAAAGAAAGCAAGCTGGATGGCTTTGATCCGATCATTGTAAAGGGTGAAAATACCCGTTCACTTCGCCCTACCCTGTTCGATTTTTTAGCCCATCGGGCGCTTAGCTATTTGATGAATGATGAGCAATATATTAGTAAACCGGCCTATCAATTCACCATCAATGAAGCCACTGCTTTTGCACCCATTGCGGAATTTGTAAAAGCTTCCTTCAAAACAAAAGATACCGCCTCTGTTCATTATAAAGCAATCCTGCTGCTACAGGATATTTTAAAGTTCCATCTCAACGATACCGATACAGATGCCTTACTGGATGCCGATTTAATCCGGTTGAATTTCGTATATCAAAACGCAGTGAATGAAAATAAAACAACCTTATTTGAAACCGCTCTAAAAAATATTGAAGATCGAACTGCAGGATTGCCGGGTGTTGCCCAAGCCATGTATTTAAGGGCAAACATTTATGCAGATAAAGGCCAGGCTTATGAACCCTTTACAAAAACCGATTATCAATATGAAATAAAAAGAGCTAAGGATATTTGTGAGCAGGTAATTAAAAAATTTCCAAAAACAGAAGGTGCTGCCAATTGCCAAAATTTATTAAATCGGATTTTGGTGCCTTCGCTAAACCTGGAAACTGAAAAGGTAAATATTCCTGATCTGCCTTTTAGAACACTCGTTAAATATAAAAATGCAAAGGCGCTTTATTTGAGAATTGTAAAAGTATCCAACAATGAAATAAAAAAAACGGATCGCAGTAGTTATGAAAAATTATGGAAAGGAATTATTGCACTAAAATCAACCAAAAGCTGGAACATCAATTTGCCCGACCTGCAGGATTACCAGCAACATTCCGTTGAAATAAAAGTGGATGCCTTGCCAATCGGGATGTATTATATACTGGCAAGCCTTGATGAAAATTTTTCGCTTCAGAAAAACATCATTGCCAAACAATTGATCCATGTAAGCAACATCGGATATGTACATAATAGTAACCAGGAATACAATGTAGTAAACCGCAAAAACGGACAACCATTGGCCAATACGCAGGTACAGGTATGGGAAACCAAATACAATTATCAAACCAGCCAGAATGAACAAATAAAAGCCGAGCAATATACAGCAGACAGAAACGGCTATTTCAAACTAAAGCAAACAAAAGAATACCGAAGTTTTCTTTTACAACTGATTCATAAAAATGATGAGTTGTTTATGGATGAAAACAACTACGACAATTACTATAATACCTATGTTGAGGTTTTAAAACCTATTACATTTTTATTTACCGATCGGTCTATTTATCGTCCGGGGCAGTCGCTTTATTTTAAAGGCATTGTTCTAAAAAAAGGCAACAAGGCTGCCGAAACAGCTATCCTGCCGGCTTTTAAATCTACCCTGATTTTAAAAGATGTAAACGGGCAAAAAATAAATGAGTTGCAAATACTGACCAATGAATTTGGATCTTATCACGGCACCTTCAAATTGCCGGAAGGCGTTTTGAACGGACAGTTTTCGTTGGTAGATGAAACAACCAATGCCACCCATTATTTTAATGTGGAGGAATATAAACGACCAAAGTTTTTTGTGGAAGTATTGAAGCCAACTGGTACCTATCGGTTATTCGACAGCGTTAAAGTAACCGGCATTGCAAAAGCCTACGCTGGGAATAATATAGATGGTGTCGCAGTAAAATATCGGGTGGTTCGGAAAGTACGTTATCCCATTTGGTGGGGCTGGGGTTACGGTCGTAAAATGATGCCTCCATACGGTTCAGGGGATGAAATGGAAATCACCAATGGAACAACTACTACGAATGCCAACGGTGCATTCAATATTGCTTTCAAAGCCATCCCGGATGAAAGCATTAATAAAAAAGATCAGCCTACTTTTTACTATGAGGTAAGTGCTGACATTACCGACCTGAATGGAGAAACCAGAAGTGGTGAAACCTCGGTTGCAGTGGCATACCACGCTATCCAATTAAACATTGAACTGGCTGATAAAATCAATGCCGACAGCTTGAAGAATCTAAAAATTCGCTCCACTAATATCAACGATATTTTTGAAAAGGCGCAAGTGAATATCACTGTTTATAAAGTGCAATCACCTAATAAAATATTCCGGGAAAGGTACTGGGAAATGCCGGATCAATTTGTAATGAGTAAAGATGAATACTATAATAATTTCCCATACGATGTTTACAAAGATGAGGACCAAACCAACAAATGGCCATTGGGAGAAAAAATGTTAGATCAAACAGACTCCACTTCGATCAATGGCGAATGGTCGCCGCTGGTTTTGAGAGAAACCAATAAATCAGTTGGAGCAGGTTGGTATAAAATTATTGCGACCACAAAAGACAAATTCGGCGAAGAAGCAAAGGCAGAGAAATTTATTTTGATCTTAAAAAATGCAAAGGATAAATCCGGCGCTTATCAGGAAGATCCCGCAACGGTGATGGTTCAACAAAAAGTAAGTGAGCCAGGTCAGAAAATAAAATATACAATTACCACTGGTTTCGACAACATCTGGCTGATACATACTTTAAGTAAGATGGATCAAACAAACATCACCACTTACCAATCTGTAAAGCAGGAGCAGCCATTTGAAAATGAAATTGGGGTAATTGAAAATGACCGGGGAGGAATGGCAATGAGTTATGTTTTTGTGCAACACAACCGGGTTTATAATGGTGCAGAAAACTTTGCTGTCCCATGGAATAATAAAGACCTCACAATTTCTTATCAAACTTTCAGGGATAAAATATTACCAGGCAGCCAGGAAAAATGGACGGCAAAAATAACCGGTAACAAGGGTGAAAAAATTGCTGTAGAAATGCTGGTAAGCATGTATGACGCAAGTCTGGATCAGTTTAAACCACAAAGCTGGAGTGCATTGAATATTTGGCCGGGATTAATAAGCAATATCAATTGGAATGGAAATGGATTTTCCGCCGTTCAATCAGAAGAATACAATACCAGACCTGTTGATTATGTAAGTGCCGATCCAAAATCATATGATAGATTACTACCTGTTTTTTCATCAAACCAAGGCTATCTTGTTGCATACGGCGGAAGGCAAAAAGCGATGAAGAGAGAATCAGAAAATCAGTTAATGAATGCAGCTCCCCTGCAGGCAGACGCAATGGGAGCTGTTGAACAGTCAAAATTTACTACTCCAAAAATCACCAATGACAAAGAAATAAAAGCGGATTCAACAGGCATAGCAATTGCCGATAAAAATAAAAATGCATCAGATAATACCATTCAAGTGCGTAAAAACTTCAACGAGACTGCCTTCTTCTTTCCTGATCTTACTACTGATACGGCAGGTAATGTATCGTTTAGTTTTACCATACCGGAAGCATTAACACAATGGAAACTGATGACATTTGCACACACCAAATCACTTGCTAGTGGCTATACAGAAAAAACGATCGTTACTCAGAAACCGTTGATGGTGCAACCCAATGCGCCACGTTTTATGAGAGCAGGAGACAGAATGGAATTGAGTGCAAAAATTGTGAACCTGAGCGAAAAAGAAATTACCGGAACCGCACAGTTAGAACTGATCAATGCCTTTACCAACAAGCCAGTGGATGGCTGGTTTAAAAATGTTTTTCCAAATCAATACTTCACGGTAGCTGCTGGTAAAAGTATAGCGGTAAAGTTCCCCATGGAAATACCCTTCAATTTCAACTCCGCACTAACTTATAGAATTATAGCGAAATCGTCGGATAACTCCCCTTCAGTGGACGGGGGTGGTTCTTTCTCCGATGGCGAGGAACAAGCCTTTCCAATTTTAACCAACCGGATGCTGGTAACAGAAACCTTACCACTTAATTTGCGCAAAACCAGTCAGAAAGATTTCAAATTTGAAAAATTGCTAAATAGTGTTACCAGCAATACCATCACCAATCATGCATTAACGCTGGAATACACTTCAAATCCGGCATGGTATGCAGTGCAGGCCTTGCCATACCTGATGGAATATCCGTATGATTGTGCAGAGCAAACCTTTAACCGGTATTATGCCAATACACTCGCAACCTTTGTGAGTAATAGCATGCCGAAAATAAAAGCTGTGTTTGAAAAATGGAAAACACTGGATACGGCTGCATTGCTGAGTAACCTTCAAAAGAATGAAGCGCTTAAATCCGCCTTGCTGCAGGAAACACCGTGGGTATTGGATGCACAAAGTGAAAACCAACAAAAGAAAAACATTGCGCTATTGTTCGATATGGTAAAGATGAGCAGTGAAGGCGCAAAGGCAATCAACAAATTGAAAGAGATGCAAAGCTCCAATGGCGGCTTTGTTTGGTTCAAAGGTGGTCCCGATGATCGGTATATGACCCAATATATTTTAACGGGCATTGGGCATCTTCGCAAATTGAACGCACTCAATGATACTGAACATAAAAAAATAAAGATGTTGGTTGGTAAGGCCATAGCATACCTGGATAAGAAAATCCAACTCGATTACGAAGAACTGTTGAAAAGTAAGTCGATTCTTAAAAACAATCATCTCAGCTATACTTCCATTCAATACTTATATATGAGGAGTTTCTTTAGTGATTACCCCGTACCCACTGCCACACAAACAGCGTATAGTTATTATCATTTACAAGCAAAAAAATATTGGTTGAACAATGGTAAGTATA
>Ga0209181_10005440_pt1 | contig 18342 bp, 8 predicted proteins | sample MAT05_FD_187208 | JGI IMG/M metagenome (GOLD analysis project Ga0209181, IMG submission 187208) | Freshwater microbial communities from Lake Fryxell liftoff mats and glacier meltwater in Antarctica - MAT-05 (SPAdes) (version 2) | ecosystem: Environmental > Aquatic > Freshwater > Ice > Liftoff...
CGCCAAGATTTGGTTCAACTAAATATTCTGAATACCCGGGTTTTAAAGGTTTTACTCCTAAAAAATATTTTCCAAATAAATAAATCGGGCTTGCCCCCCAGGCATGACAAAGACTTTTTCCAAACGGACGGCCATACATGGCATATTTATTTGTTCCTTTTTCATTGGGGTCATACAGCTCCCAAAAAGATGTTGCACCTTCTCTCAGCATCCCTCCCCAATAATCTTTAATCTCTCTCCTTACATAGTCTTGCTGACCTATTGCACAAAGCGCCTCCAATTCATAAAATCGCATATAGGGAGTGGTAATCTTCAAAACTCGGTCATTCATCAGTACATTTGTTTTCACCGATTCTGTCTTTGCAGAATCTAAATAATTAAACAGGAGGGCAAACATATTTGCATAGCGGGTAACCTCTTTTCCCGTTTGCCCGTTCTTTCTACTGTGTAAAAAAGCTTTTTGATTCTTATCCCAAAAAACAGACATAATTTTTCTCTTCAACTCTTTTGCTAAAGCTGAATATTCGATTGACTTTTTTGTGTCGTTCATCAGCGAAGCACAAAGCGCCATTGACTCAAGACTGCGACAAAACAGTATTTGAATAGCGCTTAGCTCACCTTCTTTTGAAATGGGAGCCCAGTCCAAAAAGACCCAATCGCCGGGAAGGCCTTCCACCATATTGTTTTTGTTTCTCCTCTTTAAACAGAAATCCATTAATGTAACCATCCTCGGATAAATTTTTTGGGTGAATTCTTTATCTCCTGAGTACAGGTAATAATCATAAATACTCATAAACCAATAAAAAGAATAGTCAAGGATGGTGTTGATATGCGTTTCCACAGGGTCACCTCCACGTAATGCCCATACTGTTCGCTTAACCACCGGATCATCAAAGAACAAATAATAATTCATCAGGTAACTTTGGTTGGCATCGCCAGACCAAATCCACCTGTCACGTTTTATTCCATCCAGAAAAAATTCCCGGGTGTTAAGATGTAGAGTATATGCTGATATATTCCAAATCCTGTTGAGTTCATCATCTGAACATTTGAAAGAACCACGATAGGTTAGTGGCAGATATTCATACAGCATGTCAACATCCTTAAACTGAATGTTACTGCTATACTGAATGTTCACATACCGGAAAGCCCTTGAGTGGTTAACAACAAAAACTGAAGTTGACGTATCTTTAATTACCAGATGGTCCAGTGTTTCGCAGGAATCAATAGAAAGAGCTTCTTCTGGTGATTCACCATAATATAAATCAATTGTTCCTGAACCTTTTAATTCATTCAGCCTCACAAAACCAAATGTTTCTTTACCAAAGTCAACCAAAACAGAACCGGGTTTGCGTTCAATATTTACAGGAGGTTCTTCTTTAGTTTGCAGCTTGAATTTTGATGGAGCCTGTTCCTGATTGTTGAAAGTCCAGGCACCGGCTTTCACTTTCCACAGGTCATTGATTTTACCCGGAGCACTGCCACGAATAGTATTACTGTACCAGGATGTATCAGAAGCAATGGTTTTACCGGATACAAAAATGGAAGGGGGTGTAATTACATTATACACCTGCATCATAATTGTGTGCTTCCCTGGTGGAATTAAAATTTTATGTATATCCCCCTGCCAGTATTTACCATCAATTATAACATTGTATTTACCTTCCGCAGCAATCGTTATTTCTTCTTCTTCCTTTAAATCAACTTGCGTTGCAAAACTCACATTACTATTATGGGTGTAGGTTCGCCACCATGGAGGCTGGAGTGCATTCCTGTTTGTCCTCTTCACTTGCACTTCATTGCTTAACCAAATTTCAAAGTCACCGGGATACCAAATCCATGTTGGCTTTGAAGTCTGCGCAATGGCTTCGCCTGTCAAAACAATGACAAGTAAACTTAAAAGCACCCTCCTGATTTTAATGATCCTTTTCACTATCGTTGATTGAAACTATTTATAAAACTAATTTCTGGTAACCACTCTTTAGTTTTACTTTCTGGCCCTTAAAAATAAATTCCCCTGTAAGAGTGCCCGGCAAGATTATTTCTGCTGCCAATTTATTTTGTGGTAATCGTTTTATTTTAACTTCTATATCACCCTGTGGATGCGGTATTTTACCTTCAGCCCATTGCAAAGTACCCAGTTGTGGTTCTATCCTTACTTTTTTAAATCCGGTTTCGGCTGATTGAATACCACATACCGTTGCTAAAAATTCATAGGCAGGGCTTGCACTCCATGCATGACAATCGGAACGGGTTGGTTCAGGATTTTCTGCAAATGTGGTAACTGACAATATTTTTACTGCTTTTTCTTCCCCAGGTAGTTGGTTCAGGATTTTCTGCAAATGTGGTAAGCCCCATGTTAAGCATGTTATTCCAGGGTTGCAATAGACCCAGGTAACGGTCGGCCATGCCCACTTGATTTCCCGTTAGTAAAACATCATAACAATTATTTGACACTTATATTATTAATACAAATTTCTCTCAATAAAAAATATCAATCAGGCTCATAAATAAAATCAGAAGATACTAATCTCCAATTGTAAAAAAACAGCAATGGTCAATTAGAAAAAAGACTAACGCTGCTTACTGCTTACTACTTTGATAAATTTTGCCTATATAACTTTTTATATGAGAGAAATCTATTCAAACTTAATAACCTGGATTTTGAACAATTTTTGGATTTAAATCAATATCACCCTGGGGCAGAGGAAAATATTTCCATTTGGGTTGCATGGTAAAAGCATATTCATCAAGCAAAAACTTTGCGGCCCTTCCAGTTCTTGTATAATGAAACCATAGATTGGGTTCAAAATTTAACTCTGAGCGCCTTTCTTTCATCAAATGAGTAAAGAATATTTCCTTATCAGCCTGCACTGCTCTTGGAGATAAACCTGCCCTTACTCTTACCTGATTCAGTTTGCTGTATGCACCGGCTGCATCTCCTGATTCAAATAAAATTTCAGAATAATTCAGCAAAAACTCTGCATACCTGAATGCAATTATATTCTGAGCCCACCACCACTCCTGGATATTAGTAATATTATCAGCAGTGCCTGTCCACCACTTTGCTGAAAAGGAGGAATTTTTTTGAGCAATGGTGAGTGGAATATTAACTGTTGTCTTCATCGTTTCCCCTTTATAACTTTCCCCGGCTACTTTTATAAATTGCTGACGCCTTACATCGCCAGGTTCAAAAGAATTAGCAAGTTTCATGCTCCCAACAACGGCACCGGTACCATTAAAAACAGCATACTCATTTCCGATCCCTTGTGGTCCGCATACCCAATTCAGAAACTGTCCATAGTTAGGGCTCCCGTCCCAATTTACCTTTGCGCCGGGCACAAAATAATACTGTATTTCAAAAATAGATTCCGCGGTATTCTCTGTTTGATAAGAAAATAAATCCCGGATATTAGCGGTGGAAAGAAGTGAATATTTTCCTAATGCATCCAAATTCATCGAAGCTTGCTTTGCTTTTGCCCAATCTTTTGTGTACATATAGGCATTTGCCAGATAAGCTAACGCTGAGCCCTTGGTAGCCCTGCCTACATTTGCAGCATCCCAATCCTTTGGTAATTTTTGAGCGGCAGCCGTTAAATCTGCAATAGCCTGTGCCCACACCTGTGCTTCAGGTGATCTTGCCAACGAAAGTGCAGCCTCATCTGCCACATCGTATGATTTTAAATATAGAATAGCATCGCCGAATTTTTGAGCAAGACTATAATATGCAAAGCCTCTCAAAAAATTTGCTTCTCCTTCCGTCATGTCTTTTTGTGATGTCGTCAAAACTGAACCATTACTCGCCAGTTTTTCAAGAAGAACATTTGCCCTTCCAATAACCTTATACAGGACTGTCCATGCACTGGCCAATTCGGATGTAGGAGTAGCAAAAGTATTAAGATCATAAGGCTGCTCACTCCCCTGATTCACATCATGCAAAAAAATATTACTTTCAACTACCCAACCCTGCATCCCTTTTCCCAGCGGGCCAAAATCCCAGGTACCTCCTAACTCCGAATACGCACCAAACGTAAAAGCATCAAAATCCTTTTGTGATTTAAAAAAGGTTTGATCAAAGGCAGCCCCTGTCTGAGGTTCTGCAGTCAGAAATGATTTTTTGCATGCCTGTAGTATGAGTACCGATGCTGCGATAATCAAGCATGCTATTAATATTTTTTTCATTCTTTTATCTTTAATGTTAGAGATTTATATACAATTCAGTTAAAAGCGGACATTTAAACCGACTAATATCGTTCTTGGTAAAGGGTATCTTCCATAATCAGCCCCGGTAGTTAATGGGTTAACTTCATCCGAGGGTTGTTTTGCATCACCAGGACCTGACTGGTAACGTGTACCTACTTCCGGATCCCATCCGGAGTATTTTGTAAATGTGTACAGGTTTTGTGCTGAGATATAAAGCCTTAAACTGCTAATGCGCATTTTACTAATTAATTTTACAGGAAGTGTATATCCCAATTGCATATTGCGGATACGAACAAACGAACCATTTTCTATGTACGCTGACGAGAAATAACGGTTTGATGAAGGTGCATCGTATGAATTACGCGGCATATCGTTACTGGTACCTTTTCCAGTCCACCTGTTAAGCCATTTGGCTGGTCCATTAATAAACCCGTTATCGCCTGAAATGTGCATTGAGTAAGCATTGAACATATTGGCAACCTGAACACCTGCCTGACCCTGGAAGAAAAGAGAAAAGTCGAAATCTCTATATGTTGCACTTAGATTTAAGCCAAAAATATATTTTGGCAATCCGTTTCCAATTATTGTTTTATCATTTGCATCAATTTTCTTGTCGCCGTTCAAATCCTTGAATCTGCGATCTCCGGGTTTTACACCACTCATACCACTGTTTGTAGCTTCGGCGGCATCTTGTATAATTCCATCCGCAACATATCCCCAAAAATTCCCAATCCGCTCACCTACTGCTGATCGGGTTTGGGAACCACCATCGTCTCCCTGAAGTGATCCGAGTGGTTGTGTAATGTAATCTGTTGCTTTACCCAGCAGTTTGGTAATCTTATTTTCAAGTGTGGAAAAATTGGCTGTTGCTGAAAAATTTACTTGCCCGATTTTTTTATTCACTCCTAAAAGCAGTTCCAATCCTTTATTCTCCATAGAGAATTGGTTTTTAGTAATCGTGTTTCCCGGCACGTCCAAATAACTGGGCACAGGGGCCTGGCCCAATATATCGGTCTGTTTCTTTATATAATAATCAACAGAAAGTGTAATTAGATGATTAAATAAAACGGCATCAAGACCAAGATTAGTTTGAGCAGATTTTTCCCAATGTATGTTCGGATCTCCGATATTGTTCCGGTAAGAAGCAGGAACTACTGTATTTCCAAGTACATAATTGTAAAGTCCTGAATTGTTGCTATATGTACTCGCATATTTGAAATTGGGTATATTTTGGTTACCCACAATACCATAGCTGGCACGCAATTTCAGTTCATTGATTGCTGTTATGTTTTTCATGAATGGCTCTTCAGACAGCCGCCATCCCACAGAAGCAGACGGGAAATTTCCATACTGCTTGCTTGGTGCAAATTTTGTTGACCCATCACGCCTGAAATTCGCAGTAAGCAGGTATTTGTTTTTGTAATCATACGTAATTCTTCCTATATAGGACAATAATGAATAGGTTTCAGAATATCCATTGACATTTAAATTTCCAATGGAACTAAGATTGTACTGACCAGGCGGGTTACCCGAACCATCAACCAATACCTGGCGGTATATGTTTTTCAACGCATCCATACCTGCCACAATTGTAAAGTTGTGATCATTGATGTGCTTGCTATAAGTAAGTGTATTGATCCAGTTAAACTGATCTATCTGCCTCCATGTTTCGGAATAGGCCGAAACAGCTATTAATGGCCCTCTTCCATCTACTGCCGGGGGCACACCGTCCCTGCTAAACTGGAAGAATGAATTGTTCCGCAGATAATTAAATGATGTTCGGAATTTTAAACCATTGATAATTTCATATTCACCAAACACTGCTAACAAAGCATTGGTAGATTTTTTTGGGTATTTATAATGAACATTATCTATATAAGCCACATTGTTTAAACCGGGATAATACAATGCAGGGGCTGCAGCTTTTATCAGGGCATATCCTTTATACCCGTACAGCGCATTGTTTATATCTCCATTAATATTAGAAAATATAGGATTTATAGGCCACATCCTGACGGTATTATTTAGAGAACCTTTATCACTACTCTGGGTAATTGGAGTTGTTTTGTCATCATAACCAAAATTAAAAGTACCGCCTACTTTTATTCGTTTTGTTATGTCAAAATCGGAAGTCAACCTTGCCGTGTATCTTTTATAATATGAACTCTGCAATATACCATCCTGGTTGAGATAACCTAATGAAAAATAAGTACGGGATTTTTCAGTACCGCTGGAAGCAGAAATATTATAATTCTGAACTGGAGCTGAACCAAGTACTTCGTCCTGCCAGTCATAGGTAGGTAACGATGAAGGGTTGTTCCAGTCAGGATTTGGCGCTAACCCTCCATTTACCAGGTTTTCATTTGCTAATGTTGCGAATTGAGGTCCATTTAAAAGCTCAATTTTTTTAATAGATTGCTGTGTGCCTGCATAGGCATCAAAATTTAAAGAAAGCTTACCAGCCTTGCCATGTTTAGTTGTAACTAAAACAACTCCGTTTGAAGCCCTCGAGCCATATATTGCTGCTGATGCTGCATCTTTAAGTACATCAATTCTTTCTATATCATTAGGATTAATGGAATTTAAACCACCAGCAATCTGTGTCATGGGTATTCCATCTACTATATATAAAGGCTCGGTACCTGAAGAAATGGAACCAACGCCCCTAATCCTTACTGAAATATTACCACCAGGTTCTCCTGAGTTTTGTGTAACCTGAACTCCCGCCATACGACCTTGAAGAGCCTGATCCAAGCCTATTACAGGCAGGTTGGATATATCTTTAGCCGTAACTGATGATATTGCACTTGTAAGATTTGTCTTACTTGAAGATCCATATCCAATGACTACGATCTCATCAGCGGTATTGTCCAGCAGTTTTAGGGAAATTTTAAGTTGACTATTTCTATTTACTGCCACTTCACGGGATTGGTAACCAACATAAGAAATAACAAGTACACCACCTTTGTCAGGAATACTCAGGCTGAACGACCCTTTTGCATCAGTGGTGGTGCCAATATCCGTTCCTTTCAGTCTAATTGAGGCACCCGCCATTGGTTCACCGTTAGTAGAATTGACTGTCCCGGTAATGGCAATGTCAAGCAAAATGTCCACGGCAGGGCTTTCAAATTGATACGCTTTTTCTTTTTTGGCAGTAATGACTACGGTTCTGTCAAGGATTGAATAAGTGAGCGGCAATCCTGTCAAACATAAATCCATAATTTCCTTTATGCCAGCGTTATGGACATTAATGGAAATTTTCGGAGTACTCCGCAAAAGATTTGTTTTGTAAAAAAAAACATATCCTGTTTGTTTCCGGACCTCTTTAAACACTTTTTCAAGAGAACCGTTTCGAACCGTAAGCGTTACGTTCTGAGAAAATCCAGAAGCGCTCACATTTAGTGAAATGGCAAGTAAAAAGGCTGCAGTAAGTTTCATAATCCTGATAATTAATACAGGTGGAGAAAATCGCAAACCCCTTCTGTGGGTCATGATAATTTGCATAACTTTGTCAAGTTTTTGGTTAAACAATAAGTGTTACATCAATTTATGTTTATGTGTTTGACCTGATCTTTACTACGGGAACGTACCAGCGTTCCCGTTTTTCATAGTCAAGCGAATAAATCCTACATTAATAAAGAAATCCATTCATTCAAATTACCCTTTCAATATGGTCACTTTTTTCCCTTCCATTTTAAACTGAACACCAGCAGCTTTTAAAATTTCCAATACCTGTAATAATGTTGACTGCCTTCGTATTGAACCGCTGTAATTGCCATCGGGATAATTACCAATAAATATTACATCTACATCATACCATCGTGAAATCTGCTTCATGATATAGGGCAAATTATCTTCACGGAATTCAATCATTCCATTTTTCCATCCAGTTTCTTTTTCAACATCGGCCTCACTAACTGTTAACCGCTGATTGATTTTTCCCCATGCCGCTTGCTTTGAGGGTGACAACATTACTGTATTCATTTTCTTTGAAACCTTCACCAATCCTTCTACCAATGTAGTTTTAACTTCATCCTCATCACTATAAGCCTTTATATTAAAATGAGTGCCGAGTACCTGAACTGTCATATCGGTATCGACTATTACACGAAAAGGCATCCCGGCATTTTTCGCCACTTCAAAATAGGCCTCTCCATTTAAAAACACTTTTCTTTCATTTCCCGTAAACCGGGTAGGATACCGCAGTGTTGATGCTGCGTTCATCCATACTTTAGTTCCATCAGGTAACACAACCTGGTACTCACCACCACGTGGAATAGACAACGTATTAAATAAAACATCACTGGTGTTTAGAGCTGCCTGATTATAAATAAGTTTTCCGGATTGTTTATTTATAAGTGTCCCATCTTTTTCTTTCAACTGTAATGTACCTGCTGAATCAAGAGACACAACTGATCCATCAGCCAGAATTAGTTGAGCAATGCTGCTGCCGGGCTTTATATCTTCTACTGTTTTATTACCAATAACAGATGCAATAGAAATATTATGTTTTTTATGTGAAGATGTGTCATAGATAAAAAAAGCAACGCTAACGATCACCATTGCTGCTGCTGCAAAACGCCACCAGAAGAAGAGTGAACGTGTTTTTCCAAAATCCCTCTCTACTGTTTGATCGCCAGATGAAGGAGCCATCCTGTTTTTGATACCACTGAAAACCTCATCACGCAAATGCATCAAATCAGCATGCTTGATATCATTATCTGATTGGTTCCATTCAAATGATTGGTACCACTGTTCTAACAGTAATTTTTCATCTTCAGTACATTTGTTAAGATTATATTTCCGGATTAAATCCTGCAGGTATTGTATATCCACCGCTTTTTGTTATCAATAACAGCCGGAGGGCTCGGGAGTACCACAATATTCAAAAATATTTCTGCAGAAAGGAGATAAAAGAAAACGAAATAATGAATATAGGCAAATCATGTTTTTGTAAATTATGCCTGATGCGTTCAAAAGCACGGTGCAACTGGTTCTTTACAGTCTGAGGAGATAAATTCAGCAATTCAGCAATTTCAAAAATTGTAAGCGATTCTTTTTTGCTAAGCAAATAAATCTGCTTCATTTTCGGAGGCATTGCCGCAACCTGCAAAGCAATAAATTTTTGTATTTCCTTCGTGTTGAACCGATTCCAGATAATCTCTTCTGACTCAACCGGGTTAAACGGCTGTTTCATAAGACAGTTTAATCGATTTTGCCTTTTTTCAAAAAAATTGAATATTCTATTGCGCAAAGATGTATAGAGATATCCGCCCAGGGATTCATCCACATTTACTTGATCAATATTATTCCAGAGAGAAAGAAAAACATCCTGCAAGATATCCTTAATGTCTTCCGGGGAGGCAAGACGACGGTAAGCCATTCTGTATAAATCTTCCCAATACTTTTCAAATAACTGACGAAAAGCTTCATCACTTCCTTTACGTATATCAGCAAGCAATTGTTTATCAGATATCACTGAAATTGTTTTTCTCATAACCGTTAGATTCCTTAAATTTAAAACTTCTTATGGCAATATGCAACATTTCTTCATTCAATTATTTAGATCAGGAAGATATCATTGAGGCAAAAAAGTCTTTCAATTTTTACAATACCCCAATATTTCATTTATCCTGGCCGAAACGGGTAACTATTTATATTTAGTATATAGATTTTTTTTTGCCCCTTTAAGATTAACAACTGAAATTTTTGAAATGGCATTTCCAATGCCGATACATCCTGATGATTGAGACAGAAAAGATGTTCCATAATAAAATTCTTCTTTTTAATGCAACCTTTGGTTGCAGTTATCAAAAATATTTTATCGTCAGCATTAAGTTGTCTCAGTAAAAGCTTCTCGCTTTAAAAACTTTTAAAGGACCTTTGTTTTGAGAAGCTGCGATCAGCAATGCGTTGTTTGTTCCTCTCAATTTAATTAAAGCTTTTCCATCACCCGGAATATAAAGACCACTTTGTGAAATACTTTGCGGTATAAAATTTCCTTTACCATTCGTCAACATTAGAAATCGGTTAACAGGTCATTGTTAAAATCTCCCACCAATTTTTTACCATACTAAAAACAAATTCTGGTTTAAATTTTATTTAAGATAATTATTTCGATTTCACCCGAAGTGTTTAATATAGCTTATTGCAAAATAGGGATGGCCAGACGGGCCATCCCTATAGTTGGATTATTTAAGGATTTTGAGAAATAGGAATAACTAATACCCTGGATTCTGACAAAGGTTTGGGTTGAGATCCCTGTCTATTTGAGGTATGGGATATTTAAGCCACTTGTCCTGATATACCAACCCATACTCACTCATAAAAAACTTAGCCGCTCTTTTCGTCCTGGTAAAGTGCATCCATAAGTTAGGTTCAAAAGTCAATTCCCATCTTCTTTCATTCATAAGGTCAGTAAAAAATATTTCTCTGTCCGACTGTGCAGGTTTGTCGTTTAAGCCGGCTCTTGCCCTTATTAAATTCAGATTGGTGTAAGCACCGGGGCTATTGCCTAATTCAAAAAGGATCTCAGCATAGTTTAATAAGAATTCTGCATAACGCATCACAACAATATTTACCCCATTAAACCAACGGGCATTTGAAGTTGGAGCAGCCCTGTCCGGGCCAATCCACCATTTTGTGGAAAATGCAGAATTCTTTTGAGCCAATTGAGCGGGATCCAAAAACATAGTAGTAGGCATTCCCTCTCCTTTATAAGATTCCCCTTTAGCCTTCACAAATTCCAGCCGCCTCTTATCTGTTGGATCGTACGAATTTGCAAGTTTCATGTTTAATGGAACCTGACCTTTAAAGGGAGCATTCGTAATATGCTGGTCGCTAAACGATCCTAATGGAGTGCAAAGTACATTCAAAAGATTACCGTAATCTGGTATATCAATTGACCAGCTTACAGTTCCCCCGGGTTGATATCCATATTGTAATTCGAAAATGGATTCAGCAGTATTTGCTGAAGAAGGTGAGAACAACTTTGTCCTCAAATCTGAAAACGAAAGCAAGCTGTATTTTCCCAAGGCAATCAGATCATCAGATGCTTTTTTGGCATTAGCCCAATCTTTTTTGTACATGAACGCATTTGCGAGGTAGGCCAAAGCAGATCCTTTTGTTACCCGACCTTCGTCAGCACTCCCCCAACTTGGAGGTAATTTTTGGGAGGCCTGTGTTAGATCTAAAATCACCTGATCCCAAACTTCGATTTCGGTATTACATGAAGCGGACACTGCGGCTTTATCGGAAACATCGTAGTTCTTAAGGAAAAGTGGAACATTTCCGTATCGTTGAGCCAAACTAAAATAGGAAAAACCCCTTAAGAACTTTGCTTCGCCCTCAAAATAGTTTTTATCTGTTGCTGATAGAACTCCTCCATTTGAAACAAGTTTCTCAAGTAAAAGGTTTGTGCGGGAAATTACTTTGTAACATAATCCCCAGGGTGCAGTAACATTACTCTGTGTTGGCGACATGTAAACATTAAGGTCGTACGGTACTTCATCCAGTTTGGTGATGTCCTGGGATACCCGGCCATTAGTGGTAATCCAATTGCCAATCCCGGTTTCGATTTGAGAACCATTAAATTCGTGGTATGCACCCAAAAGAAACCCGTAAAAGTCGGAAGTCTTTTTAAAGAAGTTATTATCAAACGTGGTTCCATTCTGCGGGCTTACATCCAAAAACTCACGCTTACAATTAACTGATGATAACAACAGTGCCGCTAATGTAATCAATTGATATATTTTTTTCATTTTTATCATTTTGGTATTAAAAATTGTTAATCTCATATTATACAAGTATTAAAATTGCAGGTTAATGCCTGCCATCAACACACGTGGAACCGGGTATCTGGCAAAATCAACTCCTGTTTGTAACTGGTTGGCATCTGCTGATGAAGGGGGACCATCACCGGCGCCGGTTCTATCCTGGCTTCCTACCTCAGGATCCCAACCGCTGTATTTGGTAAAGGTGTACAAATTCTGTCCGGAAATATAGAATCGTAAACGGGTTAATCCAAGCCTTTTTGTCAATGAAGCGGGCATTGTATAGCCTATCTGTACGTTACGTATTCTTACAAAAGCGCCATTCTCTACAAATGCGGAAGATAAATATGCATTGGATAACGGGGCATCATACGAGTTCCGTGGTATTTCATTGCTGGAACCTTTTCCAGTCCAACTATTTAAGAGATCCTTTGAACCATTGATTACTCCTTGTTGACCTGATAAATGCATGCCGCCGTGTGTCCAGGTTTTAGCCATATTGGCTATTTGCACGCCGGCCTGTCCTTGCAGGAAAACAGAAACATCAAAGTCTTTGAAAGTTGAATTTAAGTTTAGTCCAAAAATATATTTTGGCAATCCATTACCCAGTATTGTCTTATCATTAGCATCAATTTTACCATCACCATTCAAATCTTTGAATTTTCTATCGCCTGGTTTTACGCCAGTAGTCATACCGCTACTTGCTGCTTCTGCTGCATCCTGTATGATTCCGTCAAAAACGTAACCCCAGAAATTTCCAATCCGCTGACCGACGACAGACCTCGTTTGCGCTCCATCGCCAATAACATCAATGCTGCTAAAAACATTCGCAGCTCCACCAAGATTTGTTACCTTATTGGCTAGTGTGGAGAAATTTCCATTTGCCGAAAAGTTGACCGAACCAATTTTTTTGTTAAAGCCTAAAGCAATCTCAAATCCTTTGTTCTCCATGGAGAAACTGTTTTTGAGGATTTTATTTTGAAATACGCCCAAATAAGCGGGTACCGGCACTTCGCCTAACAAATCGTCAAGTGTCTTCACATAATAATCTAAGGAAAGGGTAAACATTCCATTGAATAATGTAGCGTCTATGCCTACGTCATATTGGGTTGATTTTTCCCAGTGAATTGTTGGATCTCCCACGATATTCGGAAAATATGATGTTTGAAGGGTTTGACTGGTCCCAAGTGGATAAGAGTACCCTCCGGCCGGTGTGAGGCTGAAATAGGCATTGGCATATCTGAACGGTGGAATATTTTGATTTCCAACAACCCCATAACTTCCTCTGAGTTTTAATTCATTTATGGCGGTTATCGATTTCATAAAAGGCTCCTCAGAAATCCTCCAGCCAATAGACCCGGAAGGGAAATTACCATACTTATTCTTAGGACCGAACTTAGAGGATCCATCACGCCTGAAACTAGCAGTCAATAAATATTTGTTAGCATAATCATAAGTTACCCGTCCCAGGTAAGAAGCTAATGTTGAGGTTTCTAAAAAACCAGTTGTATTCTTTGAAGTAGCCAGTGCGTTTAAATTGCTTTGGCCTGCCGGGTTATCTCTTCCACTAGTATAACTTTGACGAATATCATTTTTAAGTGCGTCCGTACCTGCAACGATTAAAACATTATGTTTTCCAATTTTGCGACCGTATGACAATGTGTTGACCCAATTATACTGATTGTATGTATCCCAGGTTTCAGTATAAGCGGAGGGATTAACAAATGTACCTTTCCCATTGATTTCGTTTGGCACGGCAGGCCGGTCGAATATATATAAAGAGGAATACTTCGTATAGTTTACAGTACTGCGGAATTTAAGTCCATTAATAATTTCATATTCGCCATATCCTGACATCATCATCTGATCTCTGGTGTATGGCCTTTTTACGTAGGCTTCATCAATAGCTACCTGGTTATTTAAAGACAGCGGATAATAAACGGCACTAACAGTATTTCCACCGATTAAGTTATATCCTTTCCAGCCAAACAAGGAGGGAGTAATTTGACCTTCCTGAGAGGCATACACACTATTAACCGGCATAAGCCGTATTGCATTTCTAAGGGTTCCCTTGACGTCACCTTGATTCTGATTGTCATGACTAAAATTCATGGTTAATCCGAACTTCAATTTTCTACTTACATCGAAATCTGTATTCGACCTTACAGTATAACGGGAATAATCTGATGCAATCTGTATCCCTTTTTGGTTAAAGTAACTTGCCGAGATAAAAGTTCTCGATTTTTCACCACCGCTTGAAACAGAAACATTATAACTTTGTATGGGAGCGGTTCTGAAAATAGCATCCTGCCAATCAGTAGATGGCAGAGAAGCAGGATTGCTCCACTCAGGGTTTGCTGTTTGTCCTCCATTAATCAGGTTCTCATTTGCCAATTTTGCAAACTGGGGACCATTTAAAAGATCAATTTTTTTAACAGATTGCTGTGTGCCTGCATAGGCATCAAAATTTAAAGAAAGCTTACCAGTTTTACCGCGTTTGGTTGTTACAAGAACAACTCCATTTGTTGCTCTTGATCCATAAATAGAAGCTGAGGCTGCATCCTTCAAAACATCTATTCGCTCAATATCGTTTGGATTAATTGAATTAAGGGTACCGTTGGCTTGTACCATTGGAACTCCATCAACCACATAGAGTGGCTCGGTACTGGATGTAAGAGAACCAACTCCCCTGATTCGAATTGATACTGGTCCACCAGGTGTTCCAGAATTTTGTGTTACCTGAACTCCGCTAGCCCGACCCTGAAGTGCCTGATCCAACCCTGTAAGAGGAAGGGAAGCAATATCTTTTGAAGTAACAGAAGATACAGCACCTGTAAGATTTGTTTTCCTGGCAGATCCATATCCAATGACTACGATCTCATCAGCGGTATTGTCCAGCAGTTTTAGGGAAATTTTAAGTTGACTACTTTTATTTACTGAAACTTCATAGGATTCATAACCAACATAAGAAATAACAAGTACGCCACCTTTATCAGGTATATTCAGGCTGAATGACCCTTTTGCATCAGTGGTGGCGCCAATATCAGTGCCCTTAAGTCTTATAGAGGCACCTGACAAAGGCTCTCCGGTATTAGAACTGACTACCCCGGTGATGGGTATGTCAGGCACAATATCCACAGTGGGGCTTTGATTAATTGGTTCTTTTTTGGGAGAAATAACAACAGTTCTTTCAATAATTGAGTATGTAAGCGGCAATCCTGTCAAACATAAATCCATAATTTCTTTTATGCCAGCGTTATGGACATTAATGGAAATTTTAGGAGTACTCCGCAAAAGATTTGTTTTGTAAAAAAAAACATATCCTGTTTGTTTCCGGACCTCTTTAAACACTTTTTCAAGAGAACCGTTTCGAACCGTAAGCGTTACGTTCTGAGAAAATCCAGAAGCGCTCACATTTAGTGAAATGGCAAGTAAAAAGGCTGCAGTAAGTTTCATAATCCTGATAATTAATACAGGTGGAGAAAATCGCAAACCCCTTCTGTGGGTCATGATAATTTGCATAACTTTGTCAAGTTTTTGGTTAAACAATAAGTGTTACATCAATTTATGTTTATGTGTTTGACCTGATCTTTACTACGGGAACGTACCAGCGTTCCCGTTTTTCATAGTCAAGCGAATAAATCCTACATTAATAAAGAAATCCATTCATTCAAATTACCCTTTCAATATGGTCACTTTTTTCCCTTCCATTTTAAACTGAACACCAGCAGCTTTTAAAATTTCCAATACCTGTAATAATGTTGACTGCCTTCGTATTGAACCGCTGTAATTGCCATCGGGATAATTACCAATAAATATTACATCTACATCATACCATCGTGAAATCTGCTTCATGATATAGGGCAAATTATCTTCACGGAATTCAATCATTCCATTTTTCCATCCAGTTTCTTTTTCAACATCGGCCTCACTAACTGTTAACCGCTGATTGATTTTTCCCCATGCCGCTTGCTTTGAGGGTGACAACATTACTGTATTCATTTTCTTTGAAACCTTCACCAATCCTTCTACCAATGTAGTTTTAACTTCATCCTCATCACTATAAGCCTTTATATTAAAATGAGTGCCGAGTACCTGAACTGTCATATCGGTATCGACTATTACACGAAAAGGCATCCCGGCATTTTTCGCCACTTCAAAATAGGCCTCTCCATTTAAAAACACTTTTCTTTCATTTCCCGTAAACCGGGTAGGATACCGCAGTGTTGATGCTGCGTTCATCCATACTTTAGTTCCATCAGGTAACACAACCTGGTACTCACCACCACGTGGAATAGACAACGTATTAAATAAAACATCACTGGTGTTTAGAGCTGCCTGATTATAAATAAGTTTTCCGGATTGTTTATTTATAAGTGTCCCATCTTTTTCTTTCAACTGTAATGTACCTGCTGAATCAAGAGACACAACTGATCCATCAGCCAGAATTAGTTGAGCAATGCTGCTGCCGGGCTTTATATCTTCTACTGTTTTATTACCAATAACAGATGCAATAGAAATATTATGTTTTTTATGTGAAGATGTGTCATAGATAAAAAAAGCAACGCTAACGATCACCATTGCTGCTGCTGCAAAACGCCACCAGAAGAAGAGTGAACGTGTTTTTCCAAAATCCCTCTCTACTGTTTGATCGCCAGATGAAGGAGCCATCCTGTTTTTGATACCACTGAAAACCTCATCACGCAAATGCATCAAATCAGCATGCTTGATATCATTATCTGATTGGTTCCATTCAAATGATTGGTACCACTGTTCTAACAGTAATTTTTCATCTTCAGTACATTTGTTAAGATTATATTTCCGGATTAAATCCTGCAGGTATTGTATATCCACCGCTTTTTGTTATCAATAACAGCCGGAGGGCTCGGGAGTACCACAATATTCAAAAATATTTCTGCAGAAAGGAGATAAAAGAAAACGAAATAATGAATATAGGCAAATCATGTTTTTGTAAATTATGCCTGATGCGTTCAAAAGCACGGTGCAACTGGTTCTTTACAGTCTGAGGAGATAAATTCAGCAATTCAGCAATTTCAAAAATTGTAAGCGATTCTTTTTTGCTAAGCAAATAAATCTGCTTCATTTTCGGAGGCATTGCCGCAACCTGCAAAGCAATAAATTTTTGTATTTCCTTCGTGTTGAACCGATTCCAGATAATCTCTTCTGACTCAACCGGGTTAAACGGCTGTTTCATAAGACAGTTTAATCGATTTTGCCTTTTTTCAAAAAAATTGAATATTCTATTGCGCAAAGATGTATAGAGATATCCGCCCAGGGATTCATCCACATTTACTTGATCAATATTATTCCAGAGAGAAAGAAAAACATCCTGCAAGATATCCTTAATGTCTTCCGGGGAGGCAAGACGACGGTAAGCCATTCTGTATAAATCTTCCCAATACTTTTCAAATAACTGACGAAAAGCTTCATCACTTCCTTTACGTATATCAGCAAGCAATTGTTTATCAGATATCACTGAAATTGTTTTTCTCATAACCGTTAGATTCCTTAAATTTAAAACTTCTTATGGCAATATGCAACATTTCTTCATTCAATTATTTAGATCAGGAAGATATCATTGAGGCAAAAAAGTCTTTCAATTTTTACAATACCCCAATATTTCATTTATCCTGGCCGAAACGGGTAACTATTTATATTTAGTATATAGATTTTTTTTTGCCCCTTTAAGATTAACAACTGAAATTTTTGAAATGGCATTTCCAATGCCGATACATCCTGATGATTGAGACAGAAAAGATGTTCCATAATAAAATTCCTCTTTTCTTACATTGCCGTTGGTTAAGGTTATAAAGAGTACCCTATCATCAGCATTTATTTTAAATTGTTTTTGTAAAGGTGTTTTCCCTTTAAAAACCTGTAAAGGGCCTTTGTTTTGAGAAGCTGCGATCAGCAATGCGTTGTTTATTCCTCTCAATTTAATTAAAGCTTTTCCATCACCCGGAATATAAAGACCACTTTGTGAAATACTTTGCGGTATAAAATTTCCTTTACCATCTCCCAGCATTACAAGGCCTTTCATGGCATCATACCGGCCTGTAGATACTTCACCGCCATAATCATTCCCGCTAAGTGCTACATCAAGATTTCCATCATCATTAAAATCATCTGTAATCATACCATATACAGGAGCTAATTGAGCCAATGGCGGTAATGGGGAAATTGTATAATTATTTTTCCCATTATTTTTTATAAAGCTTGTTTGAAACCAGTTTGCTTTTGAAACTATCGCATCTTTTAACCACTCTTTTCCCAATAAAGTTTTTATATCAGCATTTGCAAAACTTTTATAAGTCAAAAAATTCTTTTTCAGAACAGGTATTTGCTC
>Ga0209181_10005441_pt1 | contig 18336 bp, 14 predicted proteins | sample MAT05_FD_187208 | JGI IMG/M metagenome (GOLD analysis project Ga0209181, IMG submission 187208) | Freshwater microbial communities from Lake Fryxell liftoff mats and glacier meltwater in Antarctica - MAT-05 (SPAdes) (version 2) | ecosystem: Environmental > Aquatic > Freshwater > Ice > Liftoff...
GCCCGTACTCGGCCTCGGAGATGGCGCGCGCGGTATCGCGGCTGATCCACCCCGACGCCGGCCCGCGCCGCCAGGCGCTGCTCGATGCCGGCCGCGAGGTCTCGGCACGTTACCTGCCCGAACGCATCCTCCCGCAATGGCAGAAATTCCTGATCCAGATCAGCACGCCGCGCGCGTGAGCACGACGATGAAACCCACCATGCTCTTCACCCTCGGCACGCCGTTCGGCTGTTGGCCGGGCCTGGCCGCGGCCTTGTTGCGCCAGGCGCCTGCGGGCGCTGACCTGCTGTCGCAGGCGTTCACCGACTGGTACCACATGGCCGGTGACGGCAACGCGTCGGCGGCGGCTCTGCAGGCGGTGGTGCCGGCCACGGGTGCGGCCTGGGGCGGCATCGACGAGTCGGGTAGCCAGGTGCTCGACGTGCTGGCAGCTGCCTTCCCCTCGGCGCGATTTCTGGTCTTCGTCGAAGACCCGGCCACCGCCGTGGCGCACTGGGCTTCTACGGGCTCTGGCGGCGATGCCGGCGCGGTGATGCGGGCCTGGCGCGACGACGCGCGGCGGGTGTTGCGCTCAGCGCAGGCCCGTCCCGGGCAATGCCTCCTGGTCGACGCGGCCGAGGCGCGCCGCCAGCCGCAGGCACTGGTGGCGACCGTCGCCGTCTGGTCGGGCATTAACTTCAAAGAAGGGCCGATCGAGGCACCGCCTGCCACCGATGCGCTGGCGATGGCGCTTGGGCTGGCTGCGGTAGCGTCCGATGCATCGCTGCGTGCGCTGTTCGAGGAACTCCAGGCCAGCTGCGCCGTGTTGGCGGGCCAATCGCCCTTGGCCGCAACGTTCGCCATGCCCGTGCTCGCCAGCGCTGGTGCGGCACAGCGCCTGCTGCACTTGCAGCAGCGCGACGCGGATGTCGACCGGTTACTCGCAGACACCGCGGAGTTGCAGACCCGCATCCAAGCCGCCGAAACTCAGCTCAAGTCATCGCGCGAACAGGCACAGCTCGCTGAGCACGACAGCGCCGCGCAGCGTGCGCTCAAAGCGCAGATCGACGCGATGCGCGTTGAAAATTCACGCGTGCTGACCCAACTTAACCAGGTGCAGGAAGAACTGGCACGGCACCACGACACCCACCGGACACTGACCACCGAACTGGCCGCTGCCCGGCAGGAAGAGACACTGCTTTTGCCGCAACTGCACCAGATGCAGGAAGAACTCGTCAAGTACTTCGACGCCAACCGGGCGCTCGAGCAGAAGCTCGTCGAACTGCGGGCGCGCGTGGGCGTGCCGGAACTGACCGTCGGCCGGGTCGAACGCTCCCTGCCGCGTGACACCCCGCCGCACCGCGAACTAGGCTTCACGCTGCACCGGGTGCGTCTCGGTGAGCAAGCCTGGCCGCGCATCGAGTTGCGCCTGATCGAACACGTCGGCCGCGCGGGCCTGATGCTGCTTGCACAGGGCGACGACCGGCCGCCGCTGTCAAGCTGGCAGGAGGCCGGCCGCGAAGGCGACAAGGCTTATGTGCTGCTGATTCCCGAGGACCGTGCCACCCACCCGCATTTCCAGCGCATGCCGACGTCCGACTGGGCGCTGATCGAAGCGCTGGCGCACTTTCTGGAAGACACGCTGAAGAATGACAGCGGTCTGTCGCCGCGCTGGAAGACGCTGGCCTGGCGCATGCGCGAGGCGCTGGCCGCGATGCCGGTGCGGCTGCGCTACGACGGTTTGACGGTGGCGCCCGCTCCGGGTGCCGATGGTACTTTTGATGCCGCCTTCGGCCTCGTTTCGTTCGGCGCACGCCGCTTCAAAGGGCTGCGCCTGCGCTGGTCTCCTGCCGGCCGCGCTGGGACCTCGGCGGTGGCGTTGCTGGCGCCGGCCGATGGTGACGGCCTGCCGGTGGCGGTGTGGCCGGTCACCGAGCAAGGCGTGCTGGCTCTCGAATGGGCGTTGCCGATACAGGATGCGCCCGCTGCTGAGTTGCGGCGCGCCTGGGGCGCTATCGACTTCGGCGATCGCCAATTGCTGCTCGCGCTGCTTGACGCACTGCCGGCGGTGGCTGGGCAGGTCACCGACGCGGCGCTGCCGCCGGGTCTGGGCCGCAGTGAGCTGGCGACCACGGCTGCCCAGCCGTTGCGCCGCGCCCGTCAGGCGCTGGGTCTGTCGCGGCTGGGCAGCATGTTGCGTGCCCTGCGCGGCCGCCCGCCGATGGCGTGACGGCTGAGTCACGCCCCAACTGCTGCACCCAGGACATCCATGAATACCATTCTCGACAGCCTGAACCGTCTGTCGCCCCAGGCGCTTGGCACCATCGTGCACATCGGAGCCGGCCGCGGCGACCATCTTGCCGGCTACGCCGCGTTGGCGCCGCATAGCCTGGTACTGGTCGAAGGCGACCCGGACACCTTTGCCGAGCTGCAGGCTGCCGCCAAAGGCATGACCGGTATTGCATTGCGCGGCGAGGTCGTAGCCGCGGTGGCCGGCGACGTGACCTGGCATCGCTACAACCTGCGAGCACTGAACGGCACGCCGGACGTCAGCACTGCCCTGCGCGCGGCCTACCCGCGGCTGGCGCTGCAAGGCATGCAGCCGGTGGCGGCCGTTGGTATTGCCGAATTACTGGTATCCCTGACGCCGTCGTTCACCGACACTGGCCCTGCGGTGCTGGTGCTCGACACGCCGGGACAGGAAGCCGGCCTGCTGGCGGCGCTGCCGGCTGAATTGCTGCGTGCCTTCGGATGGCTGGTCGTTCGTCGCTGCCGCGAGCCGCTAGGCGCACAAGCCGCGGCGCCGGCCGAGTTGCCTGCGTGGCTGGCGGCGCAACACTTCGGGCCGGCCGGTGGCGACGCCGACAGCGAGCCGCTGTGGCCAGTGACGGTCTGGCGCTTCGACCGCTTGCGCTTCGAGCTAGAGCAATGGCGCGAGCGGTACGCGTCGCTCGAAGCCCAGTTGGCCGGCGGCGCCACGCAGTTGAACGCCGCGTTGGCCGCCGGGCAGGCGCTGACGGCCGATAAGGCCGATCTCGTCGAGCAACGTGACGGCCTGACCAAGGAGCGCAGTACGCTCATCGCTGAAAATGCGGGGCTGGCGGCCGAGAAGGCGCGACTGCTGGCCGAGAGAGACAAGCTGACGGCCGAGAAGGCCGACCTTGTCGGGCAACGCGACGGAATGATCAAGGAGCGCAGCACGCTGACTGCCGCGCGCGACGAGCAGGCCAAGCTGGCGGCCGAGCGCCACAAGCGCATCACGGCGCTCGAAGCCGAGACCGTCGACTTGAAGGCGCGCCGCCAGATGCTGCAGGACGAACTGGCCAAGGTCGAGTTGCAGGTCGAGTTCATCAAGGACCTGCTGTTGCGGGAGCCCGCGCTATGACGCTGGCCGGACCACCGGCAAACGAAGCGCTCGATGTGATGGACCGCGCCCGGTCCCAATTGCTGGCCGATGACTGGCCCAGCCTGGCGCAGATCGACGACGCCGACGACGCCACACTCGAGCAACACCCGCAGCGCGCGCGGCTGGCGCTGATGCGCGCCGAGGCGCACCTGCAACTCGGCCAGGCCGTGCAGGCACGCCTGCACGCCGTGCGCGCGCTGGCCTGGGGCTGCGAGCGGCGCCTGGCAGCGCGCGTACTGCTGGCCGGCGCCCACCACACGCTGGCGCGCGCCGCGCTGGCTGCCGGTGACGAAGGCCGGGCGTCAGGTCACTTCAATCTGTCGCTGCCGGCCACCCTCTTGCCCAATGAGGCGCGCCACCTGCTGCAGGCACGGCAGGACCGCGCCGCTGAGCGGCTGCGGGCGCTGCGCAGCTTGGCCCGGCCCGGCCGCGACGCCGCGCGCATCGAGCCCATCGAAGCGCCGGTCTGGCTGGCCGAGCTGGTGCGCGAGTGCGTTGCTGCGGACGATGTGCACGACGCCGTTGATCGGGTCGTCGAGCAACTGCTCTCTGACACAGGCGACAGCGCGCGCTTTTTCGTACTGCTGTCCGATCACTTTCGTGCAGCCGGCGACACCCTCACCGCGCTGCACTTCCTGAAGTCCGCACAGCAGCGGCTGCACAAACCACTGGAGAGCGAACGCGCGGCGTTCGCGCGCCGGCTGGTGGCGCTGGGCAAGGCCGACGAGGCGCTCGACCTGATGGTGCCCACAGCGCTGGAAGACGCAGTATCGGGCCGTCTGGCCGCACCCGACCGTGCGGCCATGTTGCAGGCTTTCGGTCACATGAAAACTGCCCTGCAGGTGCGCAACGAGCACGGCCATGACCTGGTAATTGCCCACCTGCGCGCGGCACTGCCGACGATGGCAGCGGCGCTCGGTGGCCGCACGGCCACGCTGATCGAGATCGGCACCACGCGTGAAGACGTGCCTGGCCAGGGCTCCACTCGCAAGCTCGCAGAATTCTGCAACCAGCACCAGTTGCACTTCATCACTGTCGACATGGACCCACACAACTCGCGCATGGCTCGGCAGACCTTTGCCAAGCTGGGCATGCCCTTCGAAGCGGTGACGATGAAGGGCGAAGACTACCTGCGCGGCCACACCGGCCCGATGGACTTCGTCTTCCTCGACGCTTACGACTTCGACCACGGCAAGCACAGCGAACTGCGGCAGAGCCGCTATCAAAAGTTCCTGGGTTCGCGCATCGACGAACTGGCCTGCCACGCCATGCACCTCGATTGCGCTCAGTTGGTGCTGGCCCGGCTGTCTCCGTTCGGTGCCGTCTGCCTCGACGACACCTGGCTCGACCAGGGACGCTGGACGGCCAAAGGCACGCTGGCGATGCCTTTTCTGCTCGAACACGGATTCAAGGTCGTCGATGCGCGCAACCGTGCCGCGCTGCTGGTGCGCGGTCAGGCTGTGCCGTCCACAAGCTGACCATGGCACGCATCGAGATGCAGCGTGGGCGCCACCGGGGGGAACGCTGCGTGCTGGTGGCCAACGGGCCCTCGCTCAACCAGATGGACCTGCGGCCGCTGTGCAGAGAGCACGTGATCGGCATGAACAAGATCCACCTCGGTTTGAAGACTTTCGGCTTCTACCCGCGCTACTACGTTGCCATCAACCCGAAGGTCATCAAGCAGTCGGCCGGAGAGATTCGCGCACTGAACTGCGTCAAGTTCACCGGCAGCCATGCCGCAGCCGGCGGCATCACCGAAGACGCGCTGACGTACGTGATCGACACCACCCGCCCGCCCGCGCGCTTCAGCACCGATCTCACGATGGGCATGCATGAGGGCTGGACGGTGACCCATGCCGCACTGCAGGTGGCTTACTACCTCGGCTTCGCGCTGGTGGTGCTGATCGGCCTGGACCACCGTTACCGCTTTGAAGGTGCGCCCAACCAGGCCGCCGTGCTTCACGGCGCCGACACCAACCACTTCTCGTCCGACTATTTCGGCCACGGGCAGAGCTGGGACCATCCCGATCTGGCGCAGTCCGAGGAGTCGTACCGCAGCGCCCGCCGGGCCTTTGAAGCCGACGGCCGGCGCATCGTCGATGCCACTGTAGGCGGCGCCTGCACGGTGTTCGACAAGGTCGAGTTTCAGAGGATCCTGTCTTCATGACCGAGCCGGTGGCAACGGGCGCTGCCGGCTTGCGGGTCAGCGTGGTGATCCGCACGCTCAACGAGGCGCGTTATCTCGACCAGTTGTTGTATGGCATCGCCACACAGGCGTGGCCCGGCGCTGAGGTTGAAAGTGTGATCGTCGACTCGGGCTCCACCGACGGCACGCTGGCGATTGCCGAGCGCCATGGCTGCCGGATTACGCACATCCGGCGCGAGCAGTTTTCTTTCGGGCGCTCTTTGAATCTGGGATGTGAGTTCGCCCGAGGCGATATCCTGGTGATGGTCAGCGGCCACTGCGTGCCAACCGGCCCGAGCTGGCTGCGAGCCTTGTGCGAGCCGGTGGCCGACGGCCGTGTCGTCTACAGCTACGGCCGGCAGATCGGCGGCTCGCAGAGCCGGTTCAGCGAGTGCCGGATTTTCGCCAAGTATTTCCCCGAGCAGTCACGACTGCCGCAGGAGGGCTTCTTCTGCAACAACGCCAACTCGGCCATCTCGCGAGCGGCTTGGGCGCGCCATCGCTTCGACGAAGAGGTGACCGGGCTCGAAGACATGGAGCTCGCGCAGCGCCTGCACCGCGATGGCGGCCGCATCGGCTACGTGGCCGACGCCTGCGTCTACCACCATCATGCCGAAAGCTGGGCGCAGGTGCAGCGCCGCTTCGAGCGCGAAGCATTGGCGTTGCAAAAGATCATGCCGCAGATCCACGTGCGCCGCCGCGACACCGCGCGCTACATCTGGAGCAGTATCTGGCGTGACTGGCGCCATGCTGCGCGCGCGGGCCGCTGGCCGGCCACCGCTTGGGAGATCGTGCGTTACCGTAGCAGCCAGTACATTGGTTCTTTCAAGGGCAACCACGAACACCGCAAGCTCTCGCACGCCGAGAAGGAAAAGTATTTCTATCCCCATTGACATTCCACAGGACGTCCGATGACAACCCCCTCCGACCGCGTGGTGGCACTGCTGCCCATGAAGGCCAACAGCGAGCGTGTGAAAGGCAAGAACTTCCGCGACTTCTGCGGCAAGCCGCTGTTCGGCTGGATGCTGGACACCCTGCTCGAGGTGAACGAGATCGACCTGGTGGTGATCAATACTGACGCGCGGCACATCCTGGCCGCCAATGGCCTGGTCGACAGCCCGCGAGTGCTGATCCGCGACCGCAAGCCTGAGATCTGCGGCGACTTCGTCTCGATGAATCTTGTGATCGCTGACGACATCGCCAATGTCGAGGCCGGCACCTACCTGATGACGCACACCACCAACCCGCTGATGAGCGCAGACACCGTGCGCCGCGCGCTGGCCGCGTTGCTTGAGGCGCGAGCGGCCGGCCGCGTCGATTCGCTGTTCACGGTCGACAAGGTGCAGCAGCGCTTCTATCGCGCCGACGCCAGCCCGGTGAACCACGACCCCGACAACCTGATCCGCACCCAGGATCTGGAACCCTGGTTCGAGGAGAATTCCAACCTCTACATCTTCAGTCGAGAGAGCTTTGCTGCGACCCAGGCGCGCATCGGCCGCCTGCCAATGATGTTCGAAGGGCCGGCGTTCGAGTCGATCGACATCGACACCCCGCAGGACTGGGACTTCGCCGTCATCGCGGCGCGCTTCATGCAACAACAGAAGGAGTCCGCACGATGAAAGTGCTTGTCACATGCCCGCCGATGCTCGGCATGATTCAAGAGTTCATCGGCCCGGCGCGCGCACAGGGCTTCGAGCTGGTGCCGGCCCAGGTCACCCAGGTGATGACGCAGGACGAACTGGTCGCGCTGCTGCCGGCCTATGACGGCTGGATCATCGGCGACGACCCGGCCACACGCCGTGTCTTCGAGGCCGCCAAGGCCGGCCGGCTGAAGGCCGCCGTCAAGTGGGGTATCGGCGTCGACAACGTCGACTTCGCTGCCTGCCGCGACCTTGGCATCCCGATCATCAACACGCCGCAGATGTTCGGCGCCGAAGTCGCCGACGTCGCGCTCGGCTACGTCATCGGGCTGGCGCGTCAGCTCTTCACCATCGACCGCAGCGTGCGCGCGGGCGGCTGGCCCAAGCCGCCTGGCATCAGCTTGGCCGGCAAGCGGGTCGGCCTGGTCGGGTTCGGCGATATTGGCCAGCAGCTTGCCCGGCGCTTGGCCGCCTGCGACATGCATGTCGTCGCCTACGACCCGGGCAACGTGGGCGATGGCGGTGTGGCAGGCGTCGAGCGCGCGGCATGGCCCGAGCGCGTGGACGAGGCTGATTTCCTGGTCTTCACGTGTTCGCTGAACGAAAGGAACCGCCACATGCTGAACGCCTCGGTGCTGGCGCAAGCCAAGCGGGGTGTCTACGTGGTGAACGTGGCGCGCGGGCCGCTGATCGACGAAGCGGCCCTGATCGCCGCGCTGCAAAGCGGCCACGTGCAGGCCGCCGCGCTTGACGTTTTCGAGGTCGAACCGCTGCTGGCCGATTCGCCACTGCGCGCCATGCCGCAGAACATCTTCGGCTCCCACAACGGTTCGAACACTCGCGACGCGGTGCGCCGTGCGAGCGAAGAAGCCATGAGCCGCCTTTTCGGGTTCTTGCGTGGCTGAACGCCGCGTCGTCGTGGTCACCGGCGCGGCCGGCGGCATCGGGCAGGCCATCGTGCGCGAGTTCGCGCAAGCCGGTTATGACGTGATCGCTACCGACACCGCCGTGCAGCCCGGCAACCTGCCATGCGCCCTGTACATCGAGGCCGACCTGGCATGCACGGTAGCCGACGAGGTGTATGCCTCCGATGTCTTTGCGCGCATCCTGGCCTTCTTGGATGGCGTACCTCTGACCGCATTGGTCAACAACGCGGCGCTGCAGATCCTGGGCGGCGCTGACCGCCTGACACGCGACGATTGGCGGCGCACGCTAGACGTCAACTTGCTGGCGCCCTTCGTCTGGACCCAGGCCCTGTTACCGGCTCTCGAGCGCGGGCCGGGAGGGGTGGTCAACATCAGCAGCATTCACGCCCGGTTGACCAAGAAGGATTTCGTCGCCTACGCCACCAGCAAGGCCGCGCTCAGCGGCATGACGCGGGCGTTGGCTGTCGATTTGGGCGGCCGGGTGCGCGTCAACGCCATCGAGCCGGCGGCGGTTGCGACCGGTATGCTGAAAGCGGGTTTTGCCGGGCAGCCCGAGCGCTACGCCGCCCTCGAGAGTTGTCATCCTGCCGGACGAGTCGGCCGACCCGACGAGGTGGCCTCTCTGGTGCGCGCAGTCGTTGAAACCGGCGCTCTTTTCTTCAACGGCGCCTGCATAGCTCTGGATGGCGGCATCGGCGGTGTTTTGCACGACCCGGTGTGACGACTATGGCCACGGCGTTTCCCTCCTCGACGCTTGGCCCGATCGTCAGCCCGACTGGTCATACCATACTGCACACCGATAGCGGCCGGCATTACTTCTATGTCTGCTGCTTTGACGCGGACGCCGGTCGGGTGGGCCAAAGGCGGCTGTGGAGAAATTTAACTGACGCCCACTATTATCGAACAGCAGGTGCCTTGTTGCCGACAGGGGGTTGCTGCGTCGCGTCGCTTTGCCTGCACGGTGGATTACAAAGCTCTGCATTACTGGGCATGGGGCCGACCGGTTGTCCGTCACAACGGGGAGCATCGGATCGGCGGGCAACGAGTTGGCGGCCCGCCCGCTATCGTGCTCGACGTTCGAATTGGATGTATGGGGCGTGCGCAGCATCGCTGGTCTACCGTATTGGCAGCTATCCCATAGAGATCGCGTGCCAGTCAGCACACGAGTCATCACCGACTGTTCGCGCAACCCGGTCGCCTTTGGCGATGCATGCGAGACGGTGGCCCAGATGCTTGAGCCATGAGGCATCAGCGCAGCAAAAGTAGTCGAAAAGTCTTGCTCATTCGACAAGTCATCTGTAAGCACCTACAACCCGTACTCCACGTACTATTCAATCACTAGACAATGGCCATCGAGCACGAGACTGGCACTGTCGATATCCTGATAAATTAATGCTTCGCAAGCGTGCTGGTGCCGGTTCATCTGTCGCCGGCCGCGACCACAGCCCGAAATCCTGGATCTATCCGTGGCAACTACAGCTGATATTTCAGAAAAAACCGCAGTGAAGAAGCGAGTACTGGTCTTCACGGACAGTCGAGGGCAGCACAAGCCTGCGGGGCAGGATCACGCTACCTTTGGTGAGCGATTGGCTGTCGACCCTCGTTTCGAGGTCGCGCTTTTTCTGTGTCCGATGAAGTGGACTACCACGCTGGATTTTCTGGATCTATTCGGGGCGGCCGAACTCGCGTCCTTTGATCATGTCGTTCTCTACACCGGGATCGTCGAATGGTCGCCAAGGCGCCGAAGCAGCGCCATATTCGATCTCTACGATAACCCAGTAGTTGCCAACGCCGAGAACATATCAGCCAACACGCGAGATTATTCGAAAAAAGTCGTCAACAACAAGAAGAAAATATTCGATTCGGTATTTGGCGAGGATGCGATGGCGCAGCACTTCCAGGGCTCCTTAGGTATAGAGTACGAAGGGGAAGTAACGTCGAACATGTACAGTCTGCAGATGGCAGAAACGTCGTTGATCAAACGACTCAATGACATTCCAAATCTGATCTTCGTGAGTGCGAATCGGTTCGTACCGGGGTGGCAGGGGGACTACAGACGAGAACGACCGAATAATATAAGTCTGTCACACGCCTACTCTGATGCATTTTGTCAAGGCTTGTCCAATGTGAGTGTGATCGATCTCGGGCGATGGACCGACGATGAAGTAATGGTCTACACATGCGATAACTTGCACCTGACTCGTCTGGGCACCGACTTCATTTTCGATGAACTAATGAAGGTCATGGGCGTAAACACTGAAAATCAGGGACTTCCCGCAACCGTAATGTGTCAGCCTGCTTCTTGTTTTACGGGCTCGCAGACTCCGGAGCGGATTGACGCGACGAAGAAAAAAGCGCTATTGGCTCAAGCTAAACGTCGAAGGAACCTTGCGACGCTTGTAATCGGTGTTCGTCTGGATCCGGGTAGTCCGACGAGGGATAACAACTTAAACTTCCTTTTATCGTGGATCGAATACTTTTATGGAGACCTGTTCGACGTTCTTCTCGTTGAACAAGATACAACGCCGCGCATTTCGCTGGCGTTGCTACAGGCGGGGCCCTGTGTGCGCCACGAGTTTATCTTTAATCCTAAAGAATACAATCGGGGATGGGGTTACAACACCGCTATCGCGAACTTTTGTGCAGACGCAGATGTTGTAGTGCTGATGGATACTGATGTCTTGACCGGCAGAAATTTCGTCCGCGAAGTTGTCGACTGCCACATTAAGTACGATGCGATCTCGCCTTACCAGAATATTTATTATACTACGCAGGCAGAGGGGGGTGATATTCGGCGGACGTTCAATCTCGAGCTGCTGGCTGATCCGAGAAATGTCAAAAATCCGGTGACTGTAGCGGGCGGCATCCTTGTGATCAGGAAGGAAGTTTTCCTGCAGTTGAAAGGATTTGAGCAGTACATCGGATACGGTTGCGAAGATAGGGCATTCGACGTCACGCTCTATAACCACCTAGAACATTCACGTATTCGTATCGCCCCAGACACCTACGCGCACCTTTGGCATCCCACCGATGTCGGAGCCCGAACTCGCTTCAAGGACATATACAAGCATTTGGTAGAACATTATGGTTGTAAACATGAACCCGGTCTCGGGCCATTTGACTTCATCCACCAACGTTGCCAGCATGTTTTACCCTCAGCCACGAAGATGCTGATGGATGATAGAGCATCTAGCTTCGGTGATATTCGTCTGTATCGCTATGGCTACGATCTCGCCGTCAACGGCACATTACCGCAGATTACTATGACCATGAAATTGCCGGCTCGAAATGTTGTCTACCCGCCAGATTTTACATCGCTGACCGAATATGCTGAGCGTGAACTCTACGCTGGCTCACCGGAACCAGACACGAAGGATATGGAAAAGCTGTACAACGCCTTCAAGGGAAAGCGCTGCTTTATAATCGGTAATGGTCCATCATTGAATAAAAACGACCTTTCCTTACTCAAAAATGAATACAGTTTCGGCGTCAATTCCTTCTATTACAAGACTCGCGAGACCGGATTTCGACCTTATTTTTATGTGGTCGAGGACAGTTCGGTAATGAAGGAGAATATTGACGAAATCAAGCGTTACGAGGCCCCATATAAATTTTTTCCGACGAATTATCGAAGTATCCATCCAAAAGAAGATAACACGATATTTTTCCGAATGAACAGAGGTTTCTACGAGAAGTCTTCGCCAAACTATGCCGTTCCGAGATTTTCGACCGACGCTTCGAAGGTTTTATATTGCGGTCAGTCGGTAACTTATATTAATCTCCAGCTTGCATATTTTATGGGTTTTTCGGAAATATACCTGATCGGCATGGACTTCAGTTATGTTATACCGGACTCGCACAAGCGAACTGGAGATGTTCTGCTGTCAGATACTGACGATCCCAACCATTTTCACAAAGATTACTTTGGCAAAGGAAAATCCTGGAAAGATCCGAAACTCGATCGGGTCGCCCTGAATTATCGCCTGGCGAAACTGGTCTATGAGTCCACTGGGCGAGCCATCTATAATGCCACGGTGGGAGGTAGTCTCGAAATTTTTGAACGTATCGACTATGCCGCGCTTTTCCGCCCTGAAGTAGAACTAGGGGCAGCGGAAGCGGCGAGCGCCCTCGCCGCTGCGAACGCCCTATACCGTGAGCGTCGATTTGCCGAGGCATTGACTGCATATGTTGGGCTGGCAAGCATTCCTAGTGCCCTATCTTTCTACAAACGCAGTGCTGTAACTTCGTACATGTTGGCCAAAGAGAGCGGCCAGAGTTGCCGACCTTCAGACGTAGACTTCGTGTGCGGACTGATGTCTAACTTCTAACGAAGCAAACGAACGACTTGACGGCTATCAACTGCATGATCAACTCCAACGCTACGATATTTTTGTATACCACTATTATTGGCTTGACGTCTGTACTGTGGAGCATGGCAGACCTACTGTACGGGCTGTTTTATAAAAATTGACAACAGAAAGTTGATGAATCATGAAGCAAATTTCGCAGCGACAACTTTTCATTTTGGTATTCTGGTTGTTGGGCGCAATGACCTCCCAGCATGCCACTGCGGAACAATCGGGGTTTCCAGCAGGCGATGTGCGCACTGCAGTCGTATCCGAAGGACCAACTCAACCTGCGGGGCAAACAAGAGCAGGTGGAGGCACGCTGGGGAAGCTGTCACTTCGATTCGCGAATCTGCATAACCCGTACTTTCCTGACCGGAATCCGGATCAAGCCGTCGGTAAGGTTGGGACGTTTTTTCATGCGGCTGCAATTCCGAGATTCATGGGAATCGAAGGCGATATCGTCCAGGTTCCGATCACACTTGTTACGCCAGCCGATCAGAAAAGCTCTGTGTCTATACGAATATTTCAGGGAAACAAGGATATAACTCCGCTAGTCGAGCCAGGGCGAATACGATTGCATCGGGCAATGGATGTTCGCGTCGAGGGGAATTCGAATGGCAATTGCTCGTGTTCTGCAGGAAAGTTGCCGAGAACCGTGGATACAGGCAACGTTTGTATTGCAACCAACGACATGCCGGATGCGATGACACCACGCGGTTGCCCAACGACACAGCAACGAGTCAAGATCGCCGACACCTGGATTCGCGACGCGCCCTTCTTGGTAAAGGAGGCACTCGAGCCTCTATCGAGCGGCGATCTGGTTAGCAAAGCGAATCAAACTGAATTGCTGATCTTTTCAGTTCCGATCAGTGCAACTTTACCTAAGGGCGACGTCGAGTTGCGTGTTGTGGCCCGCGCGGGGAGCGATGAGTCCACAATCAAGGCGCCGCTGAGGGTGCTGAAACTGAAGCTGGAGGGATTTCCGGACTTGGATGTTTCCTACTGGGTCTCGGAGGATCCCCGCGACTTAGTGGTCAGACCTAAAGGCGTTCCAATCAATGGTTCTTGGGGTGGAGCATGGTGGGGTGATGAACATTGGCGAAATATTGAGACGTTGGCAACTGTACTTCGGAGCACGGGTGTCACTAGCACTTTGGTACCGCTGTTTGTCCGCAACCCATTCGGCATCGATGCGTCAGCACTGATCGGTGTAAAGTGTTTGACTGGGTCGAGCGATGTACCTACCGATTTCAACGTGGACGCCGGTGTACGCGGACGTTCACGCTTCAACAACCAGGTGGCCGATTGGGATTACGAATTCGACTTTACCAATTTCAGGCGGTGGGTCGGCATATTCAAAGCAGCTGGGTTCCGACAGTTCGAAGGAGCCCACCTCGCGGCGCATGGGGGAGTGCTGCCGGTGCAACTCGAGTGTGATCTGTTTGCAAACCGCGATGCAAAGGTGCCATATCGCAAGTCGATGAGATTTCTTCCCCGAGCAGGAGCTGCTAATGAGGAAGCTGAGCAGCGTGAATTCCGATCAAAGTTGTACCGTGAAAAGTTTCTGCCCAAGTTTTTGAGCCAACTTGGTCCGGAGTTAAAGGCGTTGGGAATCGGTCAGACCTTTGTGCAGCATCTGATCGACGAGAACGCCCCAACGGATGAGGCGGTGCGGCGCTACAGTGCTTTAGTTGATACGGTTCGAAGCGGGCTGCCGGGTGTGAAGATAATGGATGCGATAAACCAGTATAACGCTGCCAAGTATGCCGGGCTCGTCGACATTCCGGTCTTTCACGTTGCACTGCTCTACGACGATCAAATGCGCCACAAGAACATCCGCACCGAGCTAACGGGTTTCAAGGGACGCAAATTCTTTTATAACACGGCATTGCGCGAGGGCGGACCGAATCGTTTCCTTGATACCAACCCGCTGGATAGCAGGGCTTATGGATGGATGGGCTTGGAGCTTGGTTTCAACGGGTTTTTGTATTGGGCGGCGAACGCGTATCGTTATCCTGCGTCGAAAGATGCTGGATCGCTAAATCGGGAAGCCGATTGGAGTCCCTTCAACAACTCTCTGGGCCCGCTCCCCGGTGGAGCTGTGTCACCCGGTGAGGCTGCCGGTTCTAACTGGTTCCTGTACCCGACTGATGGAGGCTTGGTCGATTCCATCCGAGCACGCAGGTTTCGCGATGGATTGCTCGACCACTGGATTTACCTGCGCGCTTGGGTCAAGTGCCGAGACAGTGGTGGCAAGGATTGCAAAGACAGTCTGTTGAACATTCGCAAGATGCTTTCGGCAGACTCGACTACGATTGCAGATTTCTCTCGGAACCCAATGGATTACGATGATGCCCGCCGGAAAATGATCGATCTCCTTGAACCGTAATCTGCTGCTGTGCCAACATCGAGTATGCCGAAAATCATGAACAACAAAACCTCCGCTAGCGACCTGCAGGCGCAAATCGATAAGATTGGTCCATGGTGGGAAGACATCGACTTTGGTCCGGGTATCAAGACGGGTGCGGGTCGGAATAAAAAGATACTGTGGAGAGATTATCTTTCGGCGTCCATTCGCCCGGATGAATTCAGGGGGCAGTCAGTATTGGACATGGGCTGTAATGCGGGGGGCAATTTGCTGGAGCTTAGCAAACAATTTCCTTCGCGATTGGTCGGCATCGATGCCCAGCCGCAGTTTCTTGCTCAGGCGCAGTTCGTGAAAGCGCACTTGGTTTGGACTGCGAGATCAATCAATACAAGTTTACCGCAGCCAAGAGATGGTCCGACTATGGGCGTGAACTAGGTGCCTTCGATATAATATTCTGCCTGGGAATAATTTACCATCTGAACCGGGAAACCAATATCCAGATCCTTGAGTACATGCGCCGGTTTTCCAAGCGATCCTTCTGTTCAACCCAGATCATGGGGGTTAAGGAGCGCCCAAAGGTGGACTGGGACGTTTCGCGTGAGGGTACCATGGACATGGTACGCGCCGCTGGGTTCACTCGTATAAGCGACCTATACGTAAAGAAGGAAGAGGACAACTGGTCGGGATTGACGAACCACTGGTATTTTGAACTCATCCCTTGATGTGGTTGAGACTCTAGTCAATACTGGGGCTTGAGACGTGTAAATATGGGATATCTGCTGCTTGCGAGTTTGCTTACACTGCGGAGAGCGACCGAGTGTCCAGTTATGGGTCTGCACAGTTAGGCGCAAACAGTGCACCTGCGCGAATAGTGCACATCGGCGGGTAGAGTCGCTGTCTGCGGGTAGGCTGTGGCTGACGCATTGTCGCAGCCTAGGTATAAGAGATAAATATGCAGAGATTTTCACTGACCACCAGCGTGCCCGAACCAAGTTGGTTTTGTCTGCAGCAATTGTTGCTGGTGTTTGGTAACCCGAACTTAAGTTCAGCGCGTCGCTTTTGACTTGACGGAAACGGGAAGCTAATCGATGTGCTTTGACGGCGAGTGTATTTTCTTTCTTAATGGACATCGAAAAGTCTTGCAGTTACCACGTGTCGCGACAGAGCCTGTCCTGGTTCCGGCTCACCCGTTGGCTGCGGGCCAACTTCCAGAATTGCTGTAATGGCTCCCGCCCTTTCTTCCGTGCCACCCGCCATCAGCATCGTGATGCCGACCCTGAACCAAGGCGACTTCATCGCGGCTTCGGTGCGCAGCGTGCTTACGCAGCCGGTTGATTTGCTGGAACTGGTGGTCGCGGACGGCGGCTCCGACGACAGCACTTTGTCGACGCTTGCGGCGCTCGGCGCCGAGTTCCCGGGGCGTTTGCGCTGGCTGTCGTCGTCCGACAGCGGGCCTGCGGCGGCCGTCAACCGTGCAGTGCAAATTGCGCGCGCTCCAATCATCGGCTGGCTGAATTCCGACGACCTCTACTCGCCCGGTGCGGTGGCCCGCGCCTTGGCCCACTTCGAGCGCCATGACGCCGACGTGATGGTCTATGGCCACGGCGATCACATCGATCTCTACGGCGCCCGCATCGACACCTATCCGACGCGCCTGCCGTCGACGCCAATCTCCCAGTTCAGCGATGGCTGCTTCATCTGCCAGCCGACTGCGTTCTTCCGTCGCGATTCCTTCCTTACGCTCGGCGGCCTCGACGAGCAGTTGCGTGCGGCTTTCGACTTCGACCTTTGGTTGCGCTACTTCAAGGCGCATCGTGGGCGCATCGGCTTTATCGATGCTGTGCAGGCGCTGTCCAGGCTGCATGAAGGCGGCATCACGCTGCGCTTTCGCGAACGGGTGGCGCGTGAGGGCATCGCGGTGGTCAGCCGCCACCTCGGCGCGGCACCGGCGCACTGGCTGCTGACGCACTTCGACGAACTGTGCCGCCAGCACCCGTTCCATGCCGAACCTATCGACCTGCGTGAGCGTTTCAGCCGCCTGGTCGGCGACATGTCGGGCGCTGTCGACTCCGCAGGTGTCGATGAACTGCATACACGGATGGCGGAAGACCGTCGACTGCGTCTGGCCACGCCGGACTTCATGGCCACCGTATCCGCCGATGGCTGGGCCGGTGAATCCTTCGAGTTGCGCCTGCGCCAGCCCGCACGGCCATGGCGCGCCATCCGCCTTGGCGGGGTCAACGTGGCAGGTGGCCAACTTCGGTTGGTGTTCAGCTCGCCTGCTGGCGCGCAGCAGATCTTCGTCGTCGAAGGAGCCGGAGAGTTCGTCGTTGAACTGCCGCTCAATGACGCCCGCCCTGGCGATCGGTTGGTCTACCGGGTTCTTTGTCCTGACACCTTCGTACCTGCCGAACGCGAGTTCGGTTCAACCGATATGCGCCGACTCGCGTTCCGTCTTGAGAACTGTGAACTGGTGCTCTGAGCCGCGGTCTTAATTTGCAATTCCCATGACGACAACGGCTCGAGCCGAGGCTACGACGGTCCAGACCACGATCCTGGTGGAGATCGACGGCATCCGCATAGATTATTTGCGCCACTCGCGTCCTGGCAAAACACTCGTAATCACCTTCGACCCATTGCAATATTTGGCCAACCAGCCGCACTTTGCCCACACGCTGCTGCGGAAACATGAGGTTGACGTCGTTGCAGTGCGAAAGACGATCGAAAACTTCTACCAGCCATTGAGCCGCGAACGTTTCGAGGCTGCTGTGCGCCCGGTACTTGCCGGCTATTCGCTTGTGATCGCCTATGGGTCCAGCCTGGGTGCCTACGCCGCGTTGTACTTCTGCCGCGACCTCGAATGCGTCATCGTTGCCAGCTCGCCCCGGAACTCGGCACATCCGCGCTTCGGCATCCGGCATTGGCAGGAACGCATCCCGTTCCAGCACGAGCTGTTCGTCACCGGGCGCATCCCGGTCTGCCGGCCGCATATCCTGTTCGACCCCAAAGACCGTGTCGACGGGCGTTACATGCTGGGTGAGGTGCTGCCACAGTTCCCACAAGCCCGGGTGCTTCGGCTACCCCACGCCGGCCACCCGGTCAACCATTTCCTGCACGAGCTCGGCTACATTGCGCCCTTTCTGCGTGCGCTGATGGATGGCTTGCCGTTGCCGGTGCTGGACCGCCGCCGCAAGGGTCAATCGCCCTCGTATCTGGTGACATTGGCGTTGCGCAATGCCGAGCGGGGGCGGCTGCGCTGGGCCTCTGCGCTAGTCGACCGCGCCGACCAGCTGGACCGGGCGAATACCTACGCGCGCCGCACGCGTGGTCGCATCGCGATGCTGGCAGATGACCTATCGGCGGCCACGGCAGCCTTTGAAGACACGCTGCGACTCGATCCTGCCGACGACCTGGCCCGCGACTGGCTGCAGCAGTGCGAGGTGCGCCTGGCCGCAGAAAAGCCGGTCGTGCCGGCAACACCCG